>Ga0209487_1001557_pt1 | contig 19235 bp, 17 predicted proteins | sample Poulit2012_FD_187524 | JGI IMG/M metagenome (GOLD analysis project Ga0209487, IMG submission 187524) | Agricultural soil microbial communities from Georgia to study Nitrogen management - Poultry litter 2012 (SPAdes) (version 2) | ecosystem: Environmental > Terrestrial > Soil > Agricultural land...
TGTGGCCGGAGGTCAGTTCGCGCAGTGCTCAGCCCACAGCGCGGCCACCTCTGTTCCAGGCCGCTCTGCCGCCGCTCTGCATACGGATAGGAACGCAGCCAGCCGTCATGAACCGGGAACGTGTCCACGTACAGTTCGCTGGCAAGTGCACTCAGTACCGATTCACCCTCAAGCAGCGCCGGAGCTTCCGCTGCCAGCAGGGCGTTCACCAGCTCCAGCCGCCTGCTCAGGTTCCAGCTGCCGTATATGGGTGTGTGCAGCGCCCGCCGCAGTGCAGCAGTGAGCACCTCCGGTTCCGCCTGACCTGCATTCAGCAGGTCGCGCACTGCCTCACTGTCCTCGGCAGCGACGAGGTCGAGCAGCGTCCCGGCATCGATGCTTGCCGTGATGTCGGGCAGGAGCGCAAGCATCGTGCTCCGAAGCGGTTTTGCCAGATGAGCCAGGGCCGGCCCGGCCGGTTGCGGATCGGCGCCCGCAGCGAGCAGCAGCTCTGCCATGGCCGTGTCGCCCAGCATCACCGCCAGCGCCAGGGGAGTCAGTCCCGCGTCGCCGGATTCCAGGTCCACCCTCCAGGCTGATCAGCAGCTCCGCGGTCTCGCTGTTGCCTGCGCTGACGGCGTGATGCAGCGCACTGAACGCCATGTCCACCGGTGGGACCTCGTCATACGGCCCCGTAAGCTGAGCGAAGTCGACCCCTTCCCGGCTCAGCGGCCGCCCGAACGCCCGCCACCGCCACCGCCGCCGCCACCCCGGCTGGAGCCACCCGAAGAGGCGGATACACCTGCGGCGCTGAGTGAACGTGACAGGCCGCCGATCTGCGAGTTGAGCTGCGAGAAATTGCCCTGTCCTGACAGTGCTCCCGAGCCTAGCCAGACGCCGCGCCGCAGCAGTCGCTGCTGGTCCAGGTTGCGCTGTTCCACCGCGCGGCCGACGTTACGGAGGTAGCGTTCAGCGACACCGAACGCTGCTGCATAACAGTAGTAGCGGTCCCACAGGAGGAAGAAGTCATCCGGGGCGTCCTTCATGCGGGTGTAGTCGCTCAGGGTCCGTCGGAAACCCTGCCAGCGCTGGGCCTCATCCACCACGTCACGACGCCACCAGGGGATGAAGTTCGCGGCGACCGCCAGCGCCACAGCCAGCACCGGGATGGTGAAGAACAGCAGCAGGTTGCGGCCCTGTTGCTCGCCGCCCAGGAACAGAACCGCGAAGAACAGTATGAGGAAGGCGACTCCGATGAACGAGGTGTTGTTGCTTGCTCGGCGGCTGGAGTCGGAAACGAGGGGTCCGCCGAAACGTTCCTCGAGCCAGCTGTTGCGCTGCTTGCGCCAGGTCGCCATGAACGGCCGGTAGCGGTTGGCGGAGTAACGTTTCAGCTTGCGGTCATCGAGCACGGTCGGATCGCCGGAGCTGGCAGCGGCCTGCTGCAGGAACTGCAAGGTGGTGCGCTCGAAGTCGTGCAGTCCGCTCGGATCGCGATCAAGATCCAGCTGCATGCGGAAGCGCCGGCCCCGGGTGTCGAAGCTGCCGTAACCACGGCGCGCCAGATCCATGATGGTGGCGAACTGGGCCGCGTTGTTGCGGCTCGCGATCTGACCGGGCCGCTTCACCGCCAGCGCAGCAGCTGCGGCAGGTGGCAGGTCCGACGGCGGCTCGAACGGATACAGCATCGTCTCACCAGGCGGGGCCGCGCGCCGTGCCGCCCTGCCTGACACCACGGCAGAGCCCAGGACGAACAGTACGGAACCGAACGCTGCGAGCGCGCTGAGCCAGTGCCGGCGCAGCGTCATCTCGATCAGCCAGCGCAGTTGCTGCCACAGGCCCGGCCGTTCAGCGATGCCAGCGAGCTCCGCTTCCTCCTCCAGGAACTGAAGGAAACGCTCATCACGTCCGGAGATCGTGAACAGTTCCGGGTCCATCAGATAACGGATCTCCACACCGTCACCGTCGGGAATGCGGTCGAACTCCACCTCCAGCCGGGAACGGTCTGCGGACAGACTCACTCGCGGTTCCTCAGTGTTGTCGTAACGGTGCACGAACGCATCGAACGGTTCATCCATGGGGCCGGGCACTTCAACCACGAGGCGGTAACCGTGCACGGGCGGATGTTCACGCTCCAGGATGTTCCAGTACCACTGCACCACATCAGCATGCGCGTTTACAGTGCCGGTCAGTTCGTAACTGAAGCGCACCCGCTCCTCCTGAACACGCTGGTCGAACCGCACGACCAGTTCAGTGCCCAGGTCGCAGCGCTGCACGAGTGCACGTGCAGGCGTGCTGCTGTCCACCGCTCCGGAGTCATCAAGCAGCCGGAGGCGCTGGCGCCCGCGCAGGTTCACGCACAGGAACGCCTCCCCGAAATCCTCGTTGGTCCACAGTGTCCGTTCGTCATGCACCCATACCGTGCCGTCCGGCTCGATGCGCACGTGCTGCCTGACATCGCGCCACTCGTACCGCTGTGCGGCTGCGGAGCCGAGCAGCAGCATGGCGCAGACTGCCACCAGAACCAGACGCAGCTGTTTCCTCATTCGACCTTCCTCCTGCCTCAGTGCGCTGTGAGCAGGCATTGTAGCAGATGCACTTTCCGCCTCTGAAGCCAGCGAGACCGGTGCGGCCGGTCTGAGCCGTTACCGTAGTCAGTGGACCGGGAGGTTCCGAATTGTCTGCAATGAAGATACCGCTGTCAGTTCTCGATCTGGTGCCCAACCCCACCGGGATGCACAGCAGCGAGGCTTTCGCCAACGCTCGCGAGCTCGCCCGCCGCAGCGAGGAGCTGGGCTACACCCGCTACTGGATCGCCGAGCACCACAACACCGACAGCTTCATAAGTGCAGCCACGGTGCTGCTGATCGGCATGATCGCCAGGGAGACCGAGACCATCCGGGTCGGCTCCGGCGGAATCATGCTGCCCAACCACTCACCACTCGCGGTGGCTGAGCAGTTCCTCACGCTGGAGTCGCTGTTCCCGGGCCGCATTGATCTCGGCCTGGGCCGGGCACCCGGTACCGACCAGCTGACCGCACTGGCGTTGCGCCGCTCGCGTGAACTGCTGGCGGCCGATGACTTCCCGCAGCAGATCGACCTGCTGCAGGCGTACGCCGGTGAGCTGGAGCTGCCCGAAGGGCATCCGCTGAAACAGGTGCGCGCGGCACCGTCTGATGTGCGGCTGCCACCCTTATGGATACTCGGATCCAGTACGTTCGGCGCTGAGCTCGCCGCCCGGCGCGGCCTGCCTTATTCGTTCGCCTACCACTTCAGCCCGCAGGCTGCGCCCATGGCGATGAGCGCCTACCGCAACGGTTTCCGGCCGTCGGACAGGCTGAGCGAACCGCACGCGATGCTGGGCGTGTCCGTCGTGTGCGCGGAGACGACCGAGGAAGCTGACTTCCATGCCGGCAGTCACGACCTGATGTGGCTGCAGATCCGTACAGGCAAGCGGGGCAAGCTGCCGACCGCAGCTGAAGCGGAAGCTTACGACTACAGTCCGGAGGAACGTGGCCTGGTCGCACAGTCACGACAGCTGCTGGTCTGGGGTGATCCTGAGCAGGTGCGGACACAGCTGCTGGAACTCAAGGACCGCTACAGTGCCGATGAGTTCATCCTCACGAGCCATATCGCTGACCACGCAGCGCGGGTCAGGTCGTACGAACTGGTCGCTGAAGCGCTGAGCTGACGCTCAGGAGACCTGGTCCCCGCGGCGGATGAGACCGCCCGGGTTGGATACTGCGTGGCGTGCTGCCGCCCAGGCCTGCTTGAGCTCGAGTTCCTCGTCATCGAGTTCACGTTCATCGGCTTCAGCGAACCGGGCGACTTCATCGGTTTTGGCTTTGAGCACCATGTTGAGTACCGCGTGCAGGGAATCACGTACGGCGAGGCCTTCGCGGAGCATGTCCTGCAGTTCCAGAATCCGGTTCACGAGGTCCTCGTGCGGCATAGCTTCAAGTTCGGCACGCGTTCGCTGCATGGCAACAGTGTACAACCACTGGCCGGGCGGCCACGCTGTCAGGCGTCAGCGCGACCGGGTTCCTCCTGCAGTTGCGGCCGGATCCAGTTCGCCTGTTTCAGCCAGCTGATCACTCCGAATGCCACGACGATGCTGGCGCCGTACTTCACCAGCACATCGGTGACGATGACCTGGGTGAGCCACTGCGGAGTCGCGAACGGCTCGCCCCAGAACGCGAGCAGCGTGAAGATCAGTGTGTCCAGCGGAGCGCTCACCGCGTTCGAACGGGCGACCCGCACGAGCCACGGCCGGTGCAGCAGCCGGTGGTAGATCTCGGTGTCAGCCGTCTCGGCGATCAGGATGGCCACGAACGCCACCACCACGTAGCGGATCGGGGTCCCGACCGTCAGCGACATGAACACGTTGGCGAGCGCCGCGAACGCGATCATCCGGTACACGTTGCGGCGTCCGAACGCGTGCACCCGGTCACGCTGCGTGAAAGTCACGCCGAAGAAGAAGGTACCGACGTTAACGAGGAAGAAATCAGCGACCGGCAGGAACGAGTCAAGTGTGTAGTTGGCCAGCACGGTACAGGCGGAGTAGACCGTCATCGCCGACAGCATGTCGCCCGTGCGTCGCGCCGGCAGGCGCAGCAGACCCGTCAGCAGCAGCGCGACCGCGGGCGCCAGCAGCCACTCCGGGCTGTGATCGGCCGACCCCTGCAGCAGCAGGCTCAGCAGCAGGCTGGCGGCCACGGCCACAGCGGTGGCCGCAGCGAATCTCCGGCCGCTCCAGTCCCGTGAAAGGGAGTGAAGCGGTCCGGACAGCATCGCTCCGAAGAACACGATCGTCGCGAGTGGCAGTGTTTCCGGCGGGTTCTGGCCGAAACGGGCCATGACCAGGAGCAGCAGGCAGCCGGCCTGGATGGCGAGTACGGTCAACTGGAAAAGGCTGAAAGTGATGTTTCTGAGGTGCATGGAGGTCTCCGCGGGTGCCGGCGTTGCGTCCCGTGTGGCGGTATGTCACCTCCCGCCCGGTCCCGATTGTAGCAGTCTGAACAGTCAGTGACGGTTGCCTGCTCCGACCATGGGACCGGTCGCTATACTGCGCCATCCCTGGTCATGAACCTGTTGGCTGGAGGTTCATGACGGGTTTTCGGAAGAGGGAGAAAAGACTGCAATGAAGTCATACCTGGTGCACATCGGTTCGGTAGACGGTACTGAAGTCAACAACGTCGACCGGATGATGTCATACGCAGCAAGCCAGCTGGGGCTGACCCTGTCGGAGGCCGAATGCGCTGAAGGCTGGAGCTCATACCGGGCGGTACTGTCCGGTAAGCACAACACGGTCAGGCACCTGCTGACCATCGTCGAGAACGCGTATCCGGGCGCGGATATCGAGGTGAAGCCCGTCAGCTGAGCCGGATCGCTGCAGCACGCAGGCACCAGTGCCAAAACGGGAACCGGGGGAGGGAAGCGATCGCTTCCCTCCCCCGGTGTGCTGGTCGGGGCGAGAGGATTTGAACCTCCGACCCCATCGTCCCGAACGATGTGCGCTACCAGGCTGCGCTACGCCCCGACGCGAATACCTACTTTAGCCAACTTCAGTGCCGATGGTCAAGGAAAAATGGTCAGGCACACGCCGTTCACGGCTCTTCCGCCTCTTCGAAGCGCTCTACCGCGGCTGACACCGCGTCCGGCGGGAAGCCGCGCCGGGCCAGGAACGCCCAGGCTCGGGCCCGCTCACGCCGCTGGTCGTCGCTGCGGCGGAAACGCCAGGCGTTACGCTCCAGCAGCCTCAAGGCAGCTTCCTCCTGACCTTCGTCAGTCAGGCCGGTGATCTCACTGTCGACCAGTTCCTCGGGTACGCCTTTGCGCAGCAGTTCGCCCCGCAGCCGGATCCGGCCGTAACGGGCCGCCCGGCCGGCCACGAACTGACTGGCGAACTCTCCGTCGTCAACGAACCCGTAGTCCCGCAGCCGCTCAAGCAGCCGCTCAGCAACCTCCGGTGCGGTCTCCTTGCGCAGCAGGCGTTCGCGCAGCTCGGCCTCGGTGTAGGCCCGGCGGCTGAGCAGCCACAGGCAGTAGTTCCAGGCGCGGGCTTCGTCCATGTCTGCCTCTCAGCGCAGCACCGTCGCGGGATCGAGCCGGGCGGCGCGGCGGGCCGGCATGATCGACGCCAGGACCGCCGTGGTGATCGAGACGAGTGAAACCCAGACGATATCGAAACTGCGTATCTCGACCGACAGCTGGGTGATGAAGTACAGGCTGCCGGGCAGAGGATAGGGCTGGTAACGGAAGTACAGGCTGAGGCCGATGCCCAGCAGCACACCGAACAGTGTGCCGGTCGTGCCGAGCAGCAGGCCCTGCACCGTGAACACCCGCAGCACCTGCCGCTCCGAGGCACCCAGAGCCCTCAGGATCGCGATCTCGGTCGTCTTCTCGGACACGGTCAGCACCAGCACATTGGCGATGCCCATGGCGGCGACCAGCACGATCAGGAACACCACCACACTGATCAGGGTGCGCTGCAGCTCGAGCTGTTCGATGAGACCGGAGAACAGGTTCTGCCATGAACTCGCCAGCAGGCCGTAGCGGCTGCCGAGTATCGAGGCGACCTCGTCCGCGCGGGCCGGATCGCTGACACGAACGTGGTAACCGGTGATCTGGCCGGGCACGTTGAGGAACTCCTGGAGGGCCGGGATGGACAGGTAGGCGGTGACGTTGTCGATCAGTTCGTTGCCGACCCGGAAACTGCCGGCGACTTCGAACGCGCGGCGGCGGCCGCCGATCTCACTGACCAGCACCTCATCCCCGGCGAACACGCCAAGCTGACGGATGGCGAGTGAGTCACCGAGCACGATGCCATCGGGACTGCTGAGCGCCTCCTGCTGCCGGCTGATGATAGGCAGGTCAAGCACCCGACTCTCCAGCTCAGCGTCGATGCCGATCAGCTGGGTGAAACCCTGGCGGCCGCTGACCCCCAGTGCCGTGTTGGCCCGGCGGGCGATGAGTCCCTGGGCGGACAGGTAAGGTGCGACAGCCACTACCTCGGCTTCTGCGCCGAGTGCCTCGAGGATGAGCTCATCGGCTGCAAGCAGCGTGCCGTCGTAGCTGCTGAGCGTGATGTGGGGTGTAGCCTGGAGCGTACTGCTGAGCAGTTCATCGATGAAGCCGTTGGTCAGCGACAGTGCGGTGATGAGCACCATCACACCCACCGCTACCCCAGCGACCGTGATGAAGCTCTGGAGCGCGCGCCGCCTGATGTGGCGCATGGCCAGGAACAGCGTGAACGGCCGCATCAGCAAAGTGTAACAGGCGGCCCCGCGGCTGGCCGGCGCAGGCGGGTCAGTTGCCCAGGGCCCGGGCGGTGAATGCCGGGCGGGCGTCCAGCAGCGGAGGATGCTCGTGATCCAGCATCAGGCCGTCACGCCCGTAGCGGACGACTTCCAGCTCGACCTCGCGGACACCCCAGCTGAGCGCGGTTGACAGCTCCGGGAACCACACGTCGATCTGCTGCTGTTTGCGGATGTGCATGGTGTCTTCGACGATGAACAGGTCCTGGCTGTTCAGCGTCTCCTGGAACATACCGGCACCACGTCCGTTGCCCCAGCCACCCTGGTCACGGATGCGGACCAGCGAGCCGTAAGGCAGGTTGCTGCCGATAAGGTCACGGCTGGCGGCGATGATGCCGAAACGGGTCTGTACCCCGGTGGCGGTCACGTTCGGGTCGCCCCACGTCTGTGAGGGCAGCGAGTTGTACGCGGTGGCGCGCAGGCGCAGGACGGGTGCCCCGGCGGTGCCGTGCAGCGCTACCGGCTGCAGCGTTTCGGCCGGTTCGGCCTGCACTTCTGCTTCAGGCAGCACCATGAGTCCGGCCTGGTGCGCCGCAGGCTGGCTGAAAGAAGCCAGGGTGATGATTGTGATGTGCAGCCCGACGAGCAGGCCGCGTTTCTGGAAGGCCATTCTCACTCCCGGCCAACGACCTTAGCATGCGCCAGCGGCACCTGAATGTGCCGTACGGTGACGGTTGACCACTGGATCCGCTGCTGCCGGCCATATCATTGCCCCAAGATGCCTGCTCCCCGAATCATGATCATGCCCGGCATCGTCCTCAACTCCACACTCGGGCTGCTGCCCGACCGGACCCGGGCGGTGCTCACCGATGAATCGCTCGCCGTCGTCGCACCCATGTACAACGAAGAGGAGGGCGCCCGCCGCTGTCTCGCGTCGATCCTGAGACAGCAGGTCGCGCCTGAGCAGATCGCCATCAGCATCAACGGCGGCCGGGACAACACCTACGGGGTGGTGGAGACGATCCTGCGGGAGTACGGCTACACGCTCAGCACCGCAGATGAACTCACTGAGATGGATGCCCGCCTCGAACGCTGGCTGGGCGGCCGGGGCGCTGAGCAGGTCACGGTCGTGCGCTACCGCTCGCAGACGTCGAAGTCGGAGAGCATCAACAACCTGCTGCGCCAGCGCCTCGTCATCACTGACCGCATCCTGCTGGTCGACGGTGACACGATGCTGCACCCGGCGTTCGTGCAGGAGACCCGGCGGAACTTCTACCGGCTGCGGCGCCTGCGCACCGGGGGAGAGACGCGCTGGGTGATCGAAGATTACGCGCTTACATCCGGCAGCGTCACCTCATGGCTGCCGGCCCAGCCGACCCGGTGGCAGAAGCTCGTCTCACAGGGACGGCGTGCAGAGTACGCGTTCTCCGCTCTGCTGCGGCGTGGTCAGGCCAGCCAGCATGGTGATTCAGCCGTGTTCGGCAACTCACGGCTGTACACCGTCGTCGGCTGTGGTTTCACCGCCCGGCGTGAACTGTTCCCGATGCCCTCCACCACCCGCACCGAGGATCACGAGTTCACGCTCGAAGTGCAGGACCTGAAGATGACCGAGCTGGAGCTTACGCCTGAGGCGCTGGACAGCATGGGCCTGCGCATCGAGACAGACGGTGAACCGCTCCGGCCCTCAGAGTTCTTCGGCTCACAGGAGAAAGTGCTGCTGCGCACGGGTGGCAACGCCCGCTTCGTGCCCGAGGCGCTGATGATGACCGAGGATCCCGACTCCGTCAGCGGCTACCTGAACCAGGTGGAACGCTGGAACGGCGGTGGCCTCGAGGGGGCACTGGGCCGCATCGGCCGCAGGGTGAAGCCCAACGTCGCCTGGGCCGTGTGGATGGCACAGATCGAGAACATCCTCGACATCAGCTTGATGCTGCTGATCCTGCCGAACCTGATCGCGCTCAACCTCGGCAACCCCAGCCTGGGCATTCCGGCATCGACCCTGCTCGTCTGGTTCGCGGTGAACGTCGTGGTCGGTTTCCTGCTCAACTTCGCCGGATTCCGGGTGCAGCGGCGGGCCGCCGGCATCGCTCCGCGCCGGGCGACCCTCGAGTCACTGCAGCTCAGCCTGAGCACGCTGCTGCCTTACCTGCTCATCCGCTACCTGAACCCCTTCACTTACGTGGCGGCTGCCATCGAGATCGTACCTGCCTGGTTCAGGCAGCGTCGCCGGCAGGTGCAGACCGCGGGACGCGGGATCAGCTGGGAGCGGCCCCGTGGTGCGCGCATGAGTCTGCGCACCCAGTCGGTGATGGTGTCCGCCCTGGTGGTGCTGCCGCTCCTGACCGGCTTCATCGTCGCACCGGCGGTCCACCAGGTGAACGTACCTGGCTGGCAGCTGACGCACGCGGGCCAGCAGATGAGGGTCGAGGATTTCTTCACGCCGGCCGTCGCGCACCAGCCTGAAGAAGCTATGCCCGTGTTCTGCAGCGCGGGCGGCAGCGGGGCCGTGGAGCTGCAGCTGCCGCGTCACGCTGCGCAGCAGTACCGGCCGCTCGGCCTGTGGGACATGCTCACCCTCGGCCGGCTGGCTCCGCTCCTGCCGATCATCGAACAGGCTGCACTTTCCTACGATCTGCAGGTCACCGACGTGCTCAAGGTGTTCATGAATGAATCGCTGTACGACCCGCTGGCGCACGGCCCCACCGGTGATTTCGGGCTGTCGCAGCTGACCAGTGACGCCCTCACGCTGCTGGCCACCGCCTCACGCGATCCGCAGTCGGTCATCTACAATCCGGACCTGATCACGGTCCACAGCAACGTCTTCGATCCGGTGTTCTCCGCCTGTGCCGGTGCTGCCAAGCTCGCCTGGGCGTTCGATCAGCCGCTCGTCAGCAGCCTGGACCAGGCGTACGCCCTGTTCATCAACCCGGTGTATGGTTTCGTCAACGGCCGCATCGGTGAGACCTGGGTGCCGCTGGTCGCGCAGATGGATCGGCTGGAGCCGAACATCCAGGTGCTGGCTGCAGCGTACCGCCAGTACCTCGATGACCCGTCGGTACTGAGCGGACACGAACGGCAGCTGATCAGCATCAGCTTCAGGGTCGCGGCCGGAGAGCTTGACCTGCCAGAGGCTTACGCCGCAGCACTGCAGGTTGTAGCCGACGCCCGCATCGATGATCTGGACGTGTACCGGAACGTGCTCAGCAGACTGTACGGAACGAACCTGGCGGCCAACTGAGGCCGTGCGGGCTGGGCGCTGTCAGTCGCGCTGGGCGAGCTCAGCGCCGAGCAGCGGCAGCGAGTTCTGGAAGCTGGCGAGCGCGGGACCGGACGAGGCCACGCGCCAGTCCGTCTCCTTGTTCTCATCGAACCAGACGATGGCTTCCAGCCGGTCGAACTGGCCGCTCGCCGCGAACATCTCCTGGATCCAGCGGCTCTTGTCACCACCCAGTTCAGTCGAAGCGGTCTCAGCTACCCAGAGCGGCTGGTCACCGAGAGCTGTCACCCGGTCGTAAGCGAGGTTCAGGATCTCCTCGAAGCTCTGCCACACGGTGTGCGGCCGCACGCTGCCCCAGTTGTAGCCGTCGATGGCCAGGACGTCGACGTACTGCTCACCCGGATAGTACAGCTCCATCCGGTTGCTGGCGATCATCGGTTCGTCCGTGACGTTGGGTGACCACACCCAGTTGACGTTGTGGGCTCCTTCGGACTCGAAGATGCCGACGATACGGCGCCAGGCGGCGACGAAGGCTTCCGGATCGCCGTTCCAGGGGGTCCAGGCCCCGTTCATCTCAGGGAAGGGCCGCAGGTACACCGGCTGCCCGTAGTCAGCCGCGCCGCGGGCCCAGCTGCGGATGTATTCGTCCTGCTCACCGGCGGCGATCGCAGCGACGCTGATGTTGGCCGGCTCCCAGCTGATCATAGGCAGGCGCCCGCTCTCGAGCGGAGCGAACAGTTCGGCGTGCCAGTCGGCTTCCCAGCCTGAGAACCAGTGCACGATGTCAAGCCGGCGACCGAGAGCTGATTCGAGCTGCAGCACCGGCTCCGGGCCGGTCCAGACGCCACCGTACGTGTACGCTCCGAACATGAGCTCGGGGTTCGCTTCACGCAGGTAAACCAGTTCACTGCTGCGTTCCGCCTGCTGCTGCGCAGGCGACTGCGAGCAGGAGCTCAGCAGCACTGCTGCCAGGGCCAGGAGCAGGAGGGTGAGTGACTGGCGTATGCGGCTGGTGTGCATTCCCGGACCTCGCTGGGCGGAGCACAGCTGAAACGGTGCTCACTGCCGTGGTTGGCAATGGGCACCTGGACCGATCCGGATTCACCAGAAGAATCAAAAAAGAACATGGCCGGTTGCGCTACTGGCTCCACAGGTCCCAAGCGCCCAAATGCAGGACCGGCTTCATAGCCTCCATGCGTCACCTCAAGCCGCCAAGGGCGGAAAGAGGCTCAACACTGCATCAAGCTTAACCCGCGCTGTCGCCCCCTGAAAGTGATTAATGTCCCAGCTGACTTATGATGCCCTGTGTGACGCAGCAGCCAGCAGCCCCGTTCGATTTCAGTATCAAAGCCGAGGATGGCGCCGCGCGGGTGGCCGAGTACCGCACCCCGCACGGCGTGCTGAACACCCCGGCATTCGTGGCGGTAGGTACCCGCTCCACGGTCAAGGGCGTAAGCAGCGAACAGGTGAAGGACAGCGGCACCCAGGTGCTGTTCAACAACACCTATCACCTGTACCTGCGTCCCGGCAGTGAGACGGTCGCAGAGCTCGGCGGTGTGCACCGGTTCATGAACTGGGACCGGCCGATCATGACTGACTCGGGTGGTTTCCAGGTGTTCTCACTCGGCGCCGGCATCGAGCATGGTGTCGGCAAGATCTCCAACATCTTTCCCGGTGAGGAACCCGACAGGGTGGAGCGCCGCGGCAGGCGCGATGAATCCTTCGTCAGGGTGACAGAGGAGGGGGTGCACTTCCGCAGTCATATCGACGGCAGCAGCCACTTCTTCACCCCGGAACTGTCGATCTCCGTGCAGCGTGAGCTGGGAGCCGACATGATCCTCGCCTTCGACGAATGCACCAGCCCGCTGCACGACCTCGAATACACCCGCGCCAGCATGGAACGCACCCACCGCTGGGCGGAACGCAGCCTGCGGCAGTTCCGTGAAACCGCTCCGCTGCACGGGCACGAACAGGCGCTGTTCGGCATCGTCCAGGGCGGTGCCTTCCGTGAGCTGCGCGAGCGCAGTGCGGCAGTCATCGCCGGCATGGAGTTCGACGGCATCGCCATCGGCGGCAACCTGGGCAACACCCACAGTGACATGCACAACGTGATCGACTGGACCGTAGCTGAGCTGCCGCGTGAGAAGCCGCGGCACCTGCTCGGCATCGGCGACGTGCCCGGCATAATCGAGGGGGTGGCCCGGGGCTGCGACACGTTCGACTGCGTCAGCCCGACCCGCAACGCGCGCAACGGCGGTGCCCTGAAGCGCTTCGATGATGATGGCCGGCCGCTGTCCAACTTCCGGCTCAACCTCAAGAGCGTCCGTTACGCCCGGGATGAACGGCCGATCGATGCGGACTGCGATTGCCTGACCTGCAGCGGCTACAGCCGTGGCTACATCCGCCATCTGCTGAAGACCGGCGAGCAGCTGGGTCAGCAGCTGACCACGATCCACAACCTGCGGTTCATGACCCGGCTCATGGAGCAGATCAGAGCCGCGATCAGGGAAGGACGCTTCGACGAGTTCAGGCGCGACTGGCTTGCGCTGCCCGGCTGAGCCTTTTCAGAAGTTCTTCTCCAGCAGGTTGATGACTGTGCCGTCCTGCAGCACGTAACGCACCACGCCGACACCAGGGACGAAGTAGGCATCCAGCACCGTCTGACCACCGGTGCTGGTCACCGTGACCTGGCGGATCTGCAGCGCGTTGAAGCGACCTGCCGGCGTCTCTACACCGCGGCTGCCGAGCACCTCGGCTGACATCGTCAGCTGCAGCCCGCTGATGGTCGAACTGCTCTGCCATTTCGTGCCGGGTTCGAACGGACCCGCGCCGAACGCCTTCAGCGGCGGATTGTAGTTCAGTACGTTGCCGCCCACCGCCGTTCCCACGTGCAGCACGCCTTCAGGTGCGTACACCAGGTAGTCCTCGGATACGGCGTCCCCGTGCAGCCAGTGGGTCAGCACCATCACCTGCTGCCCCTGGAACTCCCGTGGTCCGGACAGCGTCTGCGTCTCGCCGTTGGTGTAAGTCCAGCTGTAACCGGCCTGCTGCGGGTGGTACTCATTGCCGAGCGCGACACCCGCGAGCAGGAGGATGACGCTCAGCAGCCGTTTCACGGTTCCTTCTTCCCGTTCAGCGCAGCCGCCCGCAATGCAGCGTGCTCGACTGCCTCCATCAGGGCGAAGCGCAGGCCGTGCTGCTCCATGGCACGGACACCGGCGATGGCTGTCCCTGCGGGGCTGGCTACTTCGTCCTTGAGGGCGGCGGGAGTGTCGCCCTCAAGCAGCATGGCGGTGGCGAGCAGCACCTCGCGGGCCAGCTCCCGTGACTGCGCCCGGTTGAGGCCGACGCGCACTCCACCGTCGGCCAGCGCTTCGGCGACGACTGCTGCGAACGCCGGGCCGGAACCCGCCAGGCCGGTGAAGGCATCGAACAGCTCCTCAGGCAGCTCCCAGACGGTGCCGATGGCGGTGAACAGGCGGCGGGCGAGTTCGAGGTCAGCTGGCGGTGTGTCAGTTGAGGCAGCGATCGCCGTGGAGCTGAGGCCGACCCGGGCGCCAAGGTTGGGCATGGCCCGGATCACCCTGCGGCTGCCCAGCAGCGCCTGCAGTGTCTGCAGTGAGACGCCGGCCATGAGTGAGATGAAACAGGCGTCGGGCCGGCCGACCCGCGCCGCGATCTCGCGGAACGACTGCGGTTTCACCGCCAGCAGTACCTTGCCGGCGTTCTTCAGTCCGTCCGCTGCGACGGCGTGAACACCGTACTTCTCGGCCAGTTCGACTGCCCTGAGTTCACTCGAATGCCAGATGCCGACCGCGTCACGCTCCAGCACGCCGGCCCGTAGCGCGCCGGTCAGCACCGCTCCGCCCATGCGGCCGGCGCCGACGACCACGAGTCCACCTTCGGGGAATCTGCTCACGACAGCAATGTTAACCGCTGACGGTGGCCGGCGTTCAGCGGATGCCGGGCGGCAGCACCGCGGGCGGCGGCTCCGGCAGGTTGTGCGGCATCGGCACGCCTTCGAGCCGGCGCACCACGCCGTTCTCGTTGCAGCCGACGAAGAAGGGGCAGCGCAGGCATTCGGACCACACCCGCGGATGCAGGTCACGGCTCTTGTCGATCAGGGTGAAGCCGCACTTCTCGAAGAACCCGACCTCATACGTCCAGGCGAACAGCACCGGCACCCCGATGCGGCGCGCCTCGGTCTCGCAGGCAGCGACGAGCGCCCGGCCGACGCCGCGCGCCTGGATACCCGGCGCGACACACAGTCCGCGAATCTCCGCGATGTCGCCCCAGAGCAGGTGCAGCGCGCCGTTGCCGGCGAACACCGGTCCTTCCTCGGTGTGCAGCTCGGCGACGAAGAAATCCCGCAAGTTCTCGAACAGATTCTGCATCGGCCGGATCAGCATGCGGCCCTGGCCGGCCCAGTGCGAGATGTTCTCGAAGATCAGCGGCACATCCGCAGCGGTGGCCGGCCGGACGGTCACCGTACCCGGCGCGGCCTTTAGCCGGCTGGTGCTCACGGCCACGCCCGTCACAGGTCGAGCTCCTCCTTCGCCCGCTGAAGCTGCAGCTCCACCTGCCGCAGCGAGGTTCCGCCGTAGCTGTCGCGGGCGTTCACGACCGACTCGAGTTTCAGCACCTCGAAGACGTCCTCGTCGATCAGGTCGCTTACGCTGCGAAGCTGCACCAGGCTCAGGTTCTGCAGGTCAACACCCTCACGGATGGCGAGCGCCACGAGCCGCCCGGTGACCGAGTGGGCTGCCCGGAACGGCAGGCCCTTGCCGACCAGGTAATCAGCCAGGTCGGTGGCGTTGGAGTAAGCGCGACCGGCAGCGTGGTACATCCGCTCCTCATCGGGTTCGAGCAGCGGCAGCATGTCGCTGGTCAGCCGCAGGCAGGTCAGCAGCGTCACGGTCGAGTCGATGACACCTTCCTTGTCCTCCTGCATGTCCTTGTTGTAGGCGAGCGGCAGGCCTTTCATCACGGTGAGCAGCCCCATCAGGCTGCCGTACACCCTGCCGGTCTTGCCGCGGATCAGTTCGCTGACGTCCGGGTTCTTCTTCTGCGGCATGATGCTTGAACCGGTCGTGTGCGAGTCAGGGAGACGGATGAAACCGAACTCCTGGCTTGACCAGAGGATCAGTTCCTCGGACATGCGCGACAGGTGCATCATCGTGATGCTGGCGGCGGCGAGCAGCTCGAGGGCGAAGTCACGGTCGGAGACCGCATCAAGCGAATTGGCTGCCGGAGCATCGAAACCGAGCAGGGCGGCGGTCCGCTCCCGGTCGATCGGGAAGCCGGTGCCTGCCAGGGCGCCGGCACCCAGCGGGGAGATGTTGAGCCGTTTCAGTGAGTCCTGCAGGCGCTGCTGGTCCCGGCCGAACATCTCGAAGTAGGCGAGCAGGTGATGGGCGAACAGCACCGGCTGGGCGACCTGCAGGTGCGTGTAACCCGGCATGATCACCTCGCGGTGCTTCTCAGCCAGGCTGATCAGCACGCGGCGCAGTTTGTCCAGCTCGACGATGAGCGCGTGGGTGTGTTCGCGCACCCACAGCCGGAAATCAGTGGCGACCTGGTCGTTGCGGCTGCGGCCTGTGTGCAGCTTGCCACCCACTGCGCCGATGCGGCTGGTCAGTTCATGCTCGATGTTCATGTGGACGTCTTCCAGGTCGGTGCGCCACTCGAACTTGCCGGCCCTGAGGTCGGCCCGGATGTCCTCCAGTCCGCTGATGATGCTGTCGGCCTCTTCGGCCGTGATGATGCCGGTCTCGCCCAGCATCGTTGCGTGCGCTATGGAGCCGGTTATGTCGTGTTCGGCGAGCGCCCGGTCGACGCTGATCGAGGCGTTGAACTCAGCGACCAGCTCGCTGGGCGCCTGACTGAAGCGCCCGCCCCACATCGACTGGCTCTTGTGGTCTTCCGGCATCAGCTGACCGCCTGCTTAAGCTGCCAGGTGCCGCCGACCTGGCGGGTGAGCCGCCTGGCGCCGGGGTACTCCGGCTCGTAACCGAGCCTGCGGTAGTAATCGGCCCCGGTCGTCGGCAGCGCCTCGAGGGTGAGCCGCGGGATGTTGTGTTTGATGGCCAGTGCTTCCACGTGGGTGAGCAGCCAGCGTCCGTAGCCGTCGTCGCTCGCGTCGCGCCGGATGAGGACGGGGGAGAGTTCCCAGCCGCGGGCTGTTTCACGCCAGCAGACGAGCGCCAGGGGACCGTGGTCATCCTCGTAGTAGAGGACTCCGCCGTACTCGATGCATTCGGCCAGCTGGGCGCCGCTCAAAGCACCGTTGCCGGGCTCGAAGCGGCTGAGCGCTTCGAGGTCCCCGGGCCCGGCCCGCTGCAGGGTCAGCTCGCCGGCGGCGGGTCCCCCGCCGGTCTGCACCCGGACAGCCGTATCGGTCATCCTTCTCCGGTCGCGAGCTGCTGCCGGATCCGCAGCCGCAGCGCGTTCAGCTTGATGAAGCCGTCAGCGTCCGCCTGGTGGTAGACGTCATCTTCTTCGAAGGTGACGACGTCCTGCCGGTACAGGCTGTTGGCTGAGCGGCGACCGGCGACGGTGGCGGAGCCCTTGTACAGTTTCATGCGGGCAGTGCCGCTGACGGGCTGCTGGATGTGGTCGAACAGCGTCTGCAGTGCTTCCCGCTCGGGTGAGAACCAGAAGCCGTTGTAGACCGCTTCGGCGTACTTCGGGGCGAGTTCATCCCGCAGCTGCAGTACCTTGCGGTCGAGGGTCAGGCTTTCGACGGCCTTGTGGGCGTGGAACAGCAGCGTGCCGCCCGGGGTCTCGTAGCAGCCGCGGGACTTCATGCCGACGAAGCGGTTCTCCACGATGTCGATACGGCCGACGCCGTGGCGGCCAGCCAGCTCGTTGGCTTTGGCCAGCAGTTCCACCGGGGAGAGCCGCTCGCCGTTGATGGCGACCGGGTTGCCGTGTTCGAAGTCGATCTCGACGTACTCCGCTTCAGCAGGTGCCTCCTCGGGGCTGACCGTCAGCTTCCACATGTCAGCCGGAGCTTCGGCCCAGGGGTCCTCGAGAACGCCGCCTTCATATGAGATGTGGAACAGGTTGGCGTCGGTGGAGTACGGTTTCTCCTTCGTCACCGGAACCTCGATGCCGTGCTCATGGGCGTAACGGATCAGGTCTTCACGGCCCTTCAGGTCCCATTCGCGCCAGGGCGCGATGATGCGGATGTCCGGGTTGAGCGCGTAGCCGGTCAGTTCGAAGCGGACCTGGTCGTTGCCCTTGCCGGTGGCGCCGTGGGCGATCGCGTCCGCGCCTTCCTGCTCGGCGATCTCGATCATGCGGCGGGCGATGAGGGGCCGGGCGAACGAGGTCCCGAGCAGGTAGTAACCTTCGTAGGTCGCGCCGCTGCGCAGTACCGGGAAGACGTAATCGTTGACGAACTCGTGGCTCAGGTCATCGGCGTAGGCCTTGCTGGCGCCGGTCTTCAGGGCCTTCTCCCGGGCCTCGCCTACCTCGTCGCCCTGGCCGATGTCGGCGGTGAAGGCGATGACCTCGGCGCCGTAATGCTCCTTGATCCAGGTGAGGATCACCGAGGTGTCAAGGCCCCCGGAGTAGGCCAGTACGACTTTCCGGACCTGTCCGGACTGTTCTGTAACGTTGTTGCTCATCTGTTCTGATGCCTCCCGGCAACCGGCACAAAGCAGCATTGCCCGCGCAGGGCCCTGGAACGCTGACCGCAGTCTGAAGCGGTCGTCAGTGGCGTCGGGCGCGGATGCAGTGCTGTCTGTTCCTGGTCATCGCTGTAGTGGGCGGGCCTGCATCGTTATGCAGGATTTCCCGTTGATTTGCAATGTATCACAGGGCCGCCCGGTCGGTCAACGAGCCGATGACCTGCGTCGGGCGAACGCCCCTCAGTGCGCTTCGATGCGCTTGCCGTAGGCGATTCCCGCTTCCGGATTGCGGTCGAACAGCTGGCGCATTCGGCGGCTGTACGAGGCGAACTCGATGGTGAACGCAGCTGTATTCACTGCATAAAGTATGAGCAAGGTGATTACGGTAGTGGTCAGGCTCACATCCAGGAGCGGACCACTGCCCACATAGCGCCACAGCAGATCGATGCCGAACATGCCCCAGGGGACCAGCAGCATGATGCCCCACACCTCGTCAGCCATGCCCGAACCCGGCACCAGCAGGGCGAGGAGATGGTAGCCGACCGAACGCGGCGCGTTGCGGGCCATACGCGGCCGCGGTACCAGGATCCAGAGCAGCGTCAGCGTCCCGAGGAGCAGGTACAGGCCCAGCAGCACGTACCAGACCCACTGCGCCGAAAGCCACGGCACGTTCATCGTGAACGCTTCCAGGGGTGCGGTGAAGAACCCGCTGGCTGCCTGCTGCCAGCTGCCGAGCAGCGCAGCGCGGAAATCCGCAGGCGAAGGGACGACCAGGGCAGGCCGATCAAGCCCGGCGATGCGGTCGAAGTGCGGCTGGGCGTCCGCATCACCCAGGTTCCAGGCGATCTCGGGCAGTGCCGGCGCCTGGATGCGGGCCGCTTCGAACAGCTCAGCGTCGTCCTGCAGCACCGCCAGGTTGTTCAGCGCCGGTCCGTAACGCGGCGCAGCCCGGTAGTGCAGTTCAGCTGCGCCGCTCAGGCCCTGCACCTGAGCGAGGTAACCGCGGATGAACTGGCCGCGCTCGCCGCTCAGCTGCAGGTCGTCGAGCCGGTCGACCGCTTCGGGACCCGCGACAGTGCCTGCGCCCACCACTTCCGGGACGGTACCGGGCCGTCCGGCCCAGGCGGTGAGGCCCAGCACTGCCAGGCC
>Ga0209487_1001558_pt1 | contig 19232 bp, 17 predicted proteins | sample Poulit2012_FD_187524 | JGI IMG/M metagenome (GOLD analysis project Ga0209487, IMG submission 187524) | Agricultural soil microbial communities from Georgia to study Nitrogen management - Poultry litter 2012 (SPAdes) (version 2) | ecosystem: Environmental > Terrestrial > Soil > Agricultural land...
CCTACCGCTGTTCGTGCGCGACTTATCGCGTTCGTGCGCGACTTACCGCTGTTCGTGCGCGACTTCCGGGCGTTCGTACGCGACTTATCGCGTTCGTGCGCGACTTTACGCTTTCGTGCGCGACTTTACGCGTTCGTGCGCGACTTTACGCGTTCATTCGCGACTTTACGGCATTCGTGCGCGACTTATCGCGTTCGTGCGCGACTTACCGCTGTTCGTGCGCGACTTCCGGGCGTTCGTGCGCGACTTATCGCGTTCGTGCGCGACTTACCGCTGTTCATGCGCGACTTTCCGGCATTCGTGCGCGACTAGCGAGCTGGGTCATTTATGGTTCCTTCGGGATCCAGTATTGATGTTCCGGTTGGTAGGTGAGCTGACTTGCTTTGAGGATTCTTGTTGCCGTGCTTCGGGATTGTAAATGGAGGAGGTTCCTGCATTCTTTATTGGTGATTGATTTGTTGCCCATTCGAAAATGATCCAATAGCGTTTTACGATGGGCATGTTTGGAGCGTTTCTGACAATGATTACATTGCCAAATTCCGAACGCTCGGTACATGGCTAATCGACCGCACTCCGGGCATTGTACTCCCGTCATGATATCTTCTCTTTTGATATTAAATTTACGAAAAATATCAATATCAAAATCGCTACAAGCGCGCAAAATAGCTTGTCCAATTTCACCTGCTTGTAATGGTGGCTTTTTGTCCATTTCAATCTCTTCATTGGTCTTTATGATCTTGTTTATGAGGTGTTCTCCATGTGTGACAGACTGAGCAATCTGGCTTTCTTCACCAACCACTTTAATAATCGTACTCGGTTCACTGATCGCAATGAAAAAGTAGATCGGGATATTATAAAAATGATGATCATGTAACCAATTTATGAGTTGGTGTTGCGTGTTTTCAACTTGGGTGATCGGATAACTGAAGCCTTCTTCGTTATTTCCATTGTTGCGGGTGAACTGTTTGAGGGTGGGATTAAAGGTGATCGTTCCGCTGTAATTTTTCACTTCAATTAGATAAATAGCCTGATCTGACATGATGAGACTATCAATTTGGAACCTTTTTCCACGTGTTTGCAAGCACACATCCTGAATGGTTACATACATGGATGGCAATTGGTCGAGAAAGTAATCTACCTTTCTCTCCCCAATATATCCTTTGTGTCGTTGCGCACTTTCTCTTTTTAGTGCGGGCAGATTAAAAAAGTGAGTCGATAACCGTGGAAGGATGGCATCTATTTTTTCGAGTGGCAATGGTTTTGTTCGTCTTCTTAAAATCATTCCATACTCCTTTTTTATATTTTTTTGTAAAAAGGCTCTACTTGCTTGATCCGGTCAATTATTATCTGATTTTGGTTAATAAAAAACTCCAGATGCCTGGAGTTTATCGATCGCTTTCTTGGAGTAGCTGAACCAATCGGTCGCCTACTCCTGCTGTTGTTGCCGTTCCACCTAAATCCGGTGTGAGGTGATCGGTCTCCGTGATGATTATCTTAATGGCATCAAGAACCCTATCTCCCCATGCTTCTTCGCCAAAGAAGTCGAGCATCTGGCTGATCGACCAAATCGCTGCGATTGGATTGGCAATATCCTTTCCTGCGATATCTGGTGCCGAGCCATGAACCGGTTCGAACATGGAAGGATATTCACGCTCCGGATTAATATTAGCTCCGGTAGCAAGCCCCATCCCCCCTGTAATGGCAGCCCCAATATCGGTGATAATGTCCCCGAATAAATTAGACGTGACAACAATTTCAAATCGTTCGGGATTGGTCACAAAGTACAGACTTGCTGCATCAACCAAATAGGAATACGTCTTCACATCCGGATATTCTGCACCTATTTCAGCAAAAACCTCATCCCAAAATACCATAGAATAATTTAATGCGTTTCCCTTACTAATACTTGTTAGTGTTTTATTCGTTTTTCTCGCTTCTTCATAAGCATAGCGAATGATCCGTTCGGTGCCTTTTCGCGAAAAAACGCCCGTTTGTAAAACAACTTCTTCTGGTTTTCCTTTGAAGAGCCAGTCACCTGCTCCGGCATATTCCCCCTCACTGTTTTCGCGGATAACGAGCATATCAATATCTTCTTTTTGCTTATTTTTGAGCGGTGTTAAGGTGGAATCGAGTAGTGTTATCGGTCGCAAATTGACATATTGATCGAATTCCTTGCGGATAATGAGCAATAAATCCCATAAAGAAATATGGTCTGGGACACCTGGATAACCTACCGCCCCTAAATAAATGGCATCAAAGTGTGTTAATTTATCGATGCCGTCAGCTGCCATCATTTTCCCGTTCGTTAAATAATACTCACATCCCCACGGAAATTCAGTAAAGGAAAACTCGAGTTCTTTATCTAGTCTTTCGATCGTTTTTAATACTTTAACACCTTCTGCAACGACTTCTGGGCCGATTCCATCACCAGGTATAAGTGCAATTTTAAATGTCTTCATCGTGTCCTCCTTTGATCCCACTTCTCATCCGATTTAATTATGCTGTTTTTTATCGTGTTCCGTTTATCCATGTAGATATTTTCGGGTGATGCGTTCCATGAGGCTCGAGACGACTTCATCAACAATGCTTTCGAGCCAATTGGCTATTTCTTGTGCGGTGATTTCTTCTGGACCCATTTTCCCAATGAGGACAACTTCATCCCCTTCATGTATATGAGGAATGTCGGTAATATCGATGACCGTTTGATCAAGTGAGATGGTGCCGACGATTTTGGCACGTTTGTTGTTGATCAATACTTCCCCTTTATTTGATAAGGCACGTTTATAGCCGTCACCATGACCGATTGGTAAGATGGCTAATGTCTCTCTCGTTTTCGTGACATAGTTTCCGCCATAGCCGACAGGTGTGTTCGCTGGTAATTCCATAATATTAATAATATTTGTCGTTAGCTTCATCACTGGCTTCAGGTCAATCATACTGTGTTGGCGGTGTGCAGGATGATAGCCGAATAATGCGATGCCTGGTCGCACCATATCAAGATGCATATCACTCCTTTCAATCGCAATCGTGGAGCCTCCTGCATGGTGGAGCGGAAATGTATAGCCTGATTGACGTAAACGAGCAATTGTATCGATAAAAACGGTGTATTGTTGCTCCGTTGTCACCCAATCGCCTTCATCTGCACTGGAAAAGTGAGTATAAATTCCTTCCCATTTTAAATGTGGTAAGTGATAACAGCTTTCACAAAAGGAGTGGGCTGTTGTTGGATCGAGACCAAATCGATGTAATCCCGTATCAATTTTTAAATGGGCGGATACAGTTTTATGTTGTCGCACAGCTTCTCCACTTAGTTTTCGTGCTAACTTTTCAGTAAAAACAGCTGCCGTTAAATCATTGGCGACAACAGCTGCTGCTTGTTCCGTGAGGATCGTGCTCAACAGTTGAATCGGGAGGTTAATTCCATGATTACGTAATAATGTACCTGCTTCTACAGAGGTAACGCCGAGTCGGTCAGCACCTGCAGCGATTGCCGCTTTGCTCACTTCGAGCAGTCCATGTCCATAAGCATTCGTCTTCACAACGGCAAGCAATTTTGTTTGGTGTAGCTTTTTTTTGAGTTCGAAAATATTTTGTTGAAAGGCCTGGAGGTTAATTTCCGCTATTGTTGGATGAATAGATCGTGCGGTGTACGTCATGATCAACGCCTCCTTCAGAAAAACCCATTATTTAAATGGATGTGCTTCCTTTTCTAAGTCGGTGATGTGTGACCGAAAATGTCCCAAGAGCTTTTTCGTTACCTGTCCCGGCAATCCGGTCCCAATTATTGTATCATCGATTTGAAGGATTGGAATCACATCCAATTTTGTCGCTGTAATGAACACTTCATCCGCGAACAATAAGTCCTTTTGATCATATGGCTTCTCATGTACCGGCATGTTTATTTCTTTGCAAATCTTAAGTATTTGTTGTCGTGTAATACCGTTGAGAATGAGATGATTAGCGGGATGCGTATATAATTCACCCGCCTTTACGATAAAGACGTTGGATGCACTGGCCTCCGTGACGACCCCATCCCGATGAAATATCGCTTCGACGGCATCTTGTTCGTGTGCTTTTTGCTTTGCCAGAACATTTGGGAGCAAATTAAGTGATTTAATATCACAGCGTAACCACCGATTGTCTTCCGTTGTGATCGCCTTGCCACCATGATCTTCCAGACTGGTCATTCGTTCCTCTGATCGTGTATAAGCGATTGTGACAGCCGGTGTGTCTTCGTTAGGAAATTCATGCCATCTTGGCGCACTTCCTCGTGATACTTGGAAATAAAGAATGCCTTCCACGAGATCATTCTTTTCAATGAGTTCGAATAATTTTGCTTTTAAAGATTCCATTGAGTAGGGGAGCTCAAGTGCGATTTCCTTTGCACTTCTTGCTAACCGTTGCAAATGCTCATCAACTAGCATTGGTATCCGATTGTAGACTCCAATCACTTCATAAACCCCGTCCCCAAACTGATAACCGCGATCTTCGATATCAACGAACCGATCCCGCACGACAATGTCATTATTAAATAATACATAATTCATGACAATACCTCCTCTAAAATCATTATTTCTCTGTATTTAGTAACGCCAGCACAACAGAAGGATCGACTTGACCACCTGTAATCAGGAGGACATTTGTCGCTCCGACCTTTAGCTTGCCTGCTAATACCGCTCCAACTCCTGCCCCAGCTGCTCCCTCAATAATCATTTGTTGTTCTAGCAACATGAACGTCATACCATGCGCGATCGTTGTTTCGTTCACGAGTATGATGTCATCGACAAATTGGTTGACCATCGAGAATGTATAGCGGTTATTTTTGCCAATTCCACCTAATAAACTATCTGCCAATGTATCTTTTTCCGTGACGACGACTGGCTTTCCTTGTTGGATACTGTTGTACATCGTTGGACCTGCTTCCGTTGAAACACCGATGAGGCGGATCGATGTTGAACTCTTCTTCAAGACAAGGCCAAGCCCGGAATGTAGTCCTCCACCGGATAAGCCCCCAATGACGGTGTCCACCTCTGGTAAATCTTCCAGTATTTCAAGACCGATCGTACCTTGACCAGCAATCACATCTGCATCATCAAACGGATGAATAACCGTATATTGCTCTCGTTGATAACATTCGCGCTCTGCATCATCTTGTGATTCTCCAACAATGATAATTTCGGCTCCTGATTGCCTAAGAAGATCCACCTTTTCCTGAGGAACCCGCTTGGAAATACAGATGACCGCTTTTATTCCAAGTCGTTTGGCAACATAAGCAACACTCAGCCCAAAATTTCCAGTAGAAAAGGTGATCACACCACGAGCCCGTTCCTCTTTAGATAAACGTAATATTTTATTAGCGGCCCCCCGAACCTTAAAGGATCCGCTTACATTTAAGTTTTCCAATTTAAAATAGATGTCTGATTGCGTTCGTTCAGACAGGGCGCGCGAATAAATAAGTGGTGAGCGTTCAATAATTGGTTTGATTCGTTGTTTCGCTTGCCAAACATCACGTAGTTCAACGTTTGACTCCATCCGCTCATCCCCCTAAAAATCGTTTAGCTGTTTCCGTTAGGATGGAAACACCAATTGGTAAACAACGTTCATCAATATCAAATGTAGGTGTATGAAGACTTCGTACCTTTTGATCTTGTTTTCCACAACCGAGGAAGAACATCGATCCGGGGACGATACTAGTCATATGCGCGAAGTCTTCACCACCCATCCCAAACGGGGTATCCTTGATCGTCATCTCCGGATGGAAGTCAGTGATGACCGTTTTAATTAACGCATTGATGGCGGGATCGTTTTTAAGAGCGGGGTCAATTGTGGTGATACTTACATCTCCTGTAATACCCGGTCTTTCAAATTGCCGGAATACCGTACCAAGCTCTTCCTGTAAAAGTTCTTGAACATGAGGATCATAGCTGCGAATCGTACCCGTTATTTCCACTTCAGATGGAATAACATTGCTTGCCGAACCCGCGATCACTTGACCAACACTAATCACAGATGGATCGAGAGGTGAGACCATCCTACTCGTTAGTTCATAAAGCGCTGGCAAAAGTTGTGCTAACAGCCTAATGGGATCTGTCCCCAAATGCGGGTATGCTCCATGTCCCCCCGTCCCTTTAATCTTCCCCGAAAAGACATCTACCGCAGCCATACTGTATCCATCATGAATTTGCATCTCACCAACCGGATTTTCTGGACTCATATGAAGAGCGATCACGGCATCTACATCATTCAACACCCCTGCATTAATCATATAGGGTGCACCTGTCGAATCATATTCATCAGCCATTTCCTCTGCAGGTTGAAAAATTACTTTAACCGTTCCTTGCAGCTCATTATGTTGGAACGCTTCACTCAATCTGGTCGCTGTACCAAGTGCAATTGCCATATGTGCATCATGTCCACATGCATGCATCACACCGGCATTCTGAGATGTGAATTCATGTTCATTTTCTTCATGAATGGGTAAGGCATCCATATCTGCCCGAATCGCAATGACAGGCCCAGGACCATTTTTCAGTGTACCGACGACAGCCGTCGGATAACCAACTCCTACTTCCACATGCATATTCGGAAGTTGTGCGAGTTCCTCCTTAATAAACTTTGCAGTAGCAAACTCTTGAAAGCTAAGCTCTGGATTAACATGTAACTTACGACGCCATGTTATGAGTTGATCGATCATCCCCTATATACCCCTTCCTATTTATTAGATAGCTGCATTTATGTGGGCGGTTCGTGCGCGACTTTGCGCCATTCGTGCGCGACTTTGCGCCATTCGTGCGCGACTTTGCGCCATTCGTGCGCGACTTTACGCCATTCATGCGCGACTTCACGCGGTTCGTGCGCGACTTCCGACCGATCGTGCGCGACTTACGCGGTTCGTGCGCGACTTCACGCGGTTCGTGCGCGACTTTACGCGGTTCGTGCGCGACTTCCGACCGATCGTGCGCGACTTTCGACCGCGGTGCGCGACTTTCGCCATTCATGCGCGACTTACGCCATTCGTGCGCGACTTACGCCATTCGTGCGCGACTTTGCGCCGTTCGTGCGCGACTTTGCGCCGTTCGTGCGCGACTTTACGCGGTTCGTGCGCGACTTTACGCGGTTCGTGCGCGACTTTACGCGGTTCGTGCGCGACTTCCGACCGATCGTGCGCGACTTTCGACTGCGGTGCGCGACTTTCGCCATTCATGCGCGACTTTCGCCATTCATGCGCGACTTCCGCCATTCCTGCGCGACTTTACGCGGTTCGTGCGCGACTTGCAGATTTAATCTAAACCGATGGAGACATATTGTGATTCGACGAAGGCGGCAATTCCTTCATGTCCGCCTTCTCGGCCAATACCACTTTCCTTCATACCGCCGAACGGAACCTGTGCTGCGGAGGGTGCGCCATCATTCCAACCGACAATCCCGAAGTTAAGTTGTTCAATGACTCGTGTTCCACGGGCTACACTTTCTGTGAAGACATAGGCTGCGAGTCCGTATGTTGTATTATTCGCTAAAGCAATTGCTTCCGCTTCGGATTCTACTTTTTGAATCGGTGCCACCGGGCCAAATGTTTCATCTTGCATCATGAGCATCGACTGGTCTACATCGGTCATGACGGTTGGTTTGTAAAACACGCCATTTTCTTTAAGCAATTCTTCCCCGCCAACCGCGACAGTTGCACCCTTTTCGATAGCATCCTTCACTTGGACATTTACTTTGTCGAGCCCTGCTTGGTTAATAAGTGGACCAATATTTACATTTTCAACCAATCCATTGCCAACTTTCAACTCACGAACCGATGCCGTGAACTTTTCCACGAACTCATCATAAATACCAGCTTGCACATAAATCCGATTGGCACAAATACACGTTTGCCCCGCATTTCTAAACTTTGAAGCCATGACTCCTTGAACAGCTACATCAACATCCGCATCATCCAGAACGAGTAATGGTGCATGACCACCGAGTTCTAATGATAGCCGTTTTACTTGATGAGCACTTTGTGTAATTAATGTTTTACCAACATCTGTCGATCCGGTAAACGTCACTTTACGGACACGCCCATCAGACATAATCGTCTTGCCGATCTCACTCGATGAACCTGTAACGAGATTGACCACTCCTTTTGGAAAGCCCGCTTGTTCACATAATTCCACCAGTTTAACCGCTGTAATCGGGCTATCACTTGATGGCTTAATCACGACGGTACATCCAGCTGCTAGAGCGGGACCCATTTTTCGAGTGAGCATCGCCATGGGGAAATTCCACGGTGTAATCGCTGCCACGACACCAACTGGTTTTTTCCACACTTGCAGTCGTTTATTCGTTGCATGGGAGGGAACCGTTTCTCCATACACTCGTTTTCCTTCTTCGGCAAACCACTCAATAAACGAAGCGCCATATTTTACTTCGCCACGTGATTCATTAATCGGTTTCCCCATTTCAATCGTCATCAACTGTGCGAGTTCCTCCACATGATCAAGGATCAATTCATTCAGTTTCTTTAAATAACCTGCTCGCTCATATGGTGTTGTTTGTGACCACGTTTGAAAGGCCTCATGTGCTGCATCAATCGCTTCCGTCGTTTCAGCTTCCCCACCAAATGGCACAGATCCAACCCGATCTCCATTCGCTGGGTTATGGACAACGAGCTCTTCCAGGTCTCTCCCAATCCATTTCCCGTTAATATACATTGAATATTTATCCATTAAGCATCCACTCCTCATTTACGTGTTCAATTATTTGTTCCTGTTGTTACGGCTGCTCTTTTTGATAGTACGGCATGAATCGACTCCTGCAAAATATCCAGTCCCTCATTCAATTGATCCTCTGGAATGACAAGTGGCATTAATAACCGAATAACATTATCGTAAGCACCTGCTTTTAGAGCTAACAAACCGCGACCTTGTGCTTCTTTTAAAATAAGATCAGTCAGTTCCTTGTCTGGTTCTTTCGTATCTCTATCGGTCACAAATTCAAGGGCACACATCGCGCCGAGTCCACGAATATCGCCAATTTCGGAAAACTGTTCATACATTTCCTGAAAACGCTCCATCACCCTTTCCCCAACTACAATCGCGCGGTCATTTATCTCTTCCCTTTCCATCACTTCTAAAACAGCCAATCCTGCACGGCATCCTAATGGACTTCCACAATATGTTCCACCAAGCTCACCTGCACCTGCCGCATCCATTATTTCCGCGCGACCAATCACGCCACTAATCGGTAGTCCAGCAGCCATTGATTTTGAAATGGCGATGAGATCAGGCTCCATTCCAAAATGCTCCACAGCAAAATATTTACCCGTCCGGCCAAAACCCGTTTGGATTTCATCGGCTATAAATAATATGCCATGTTTCTTACAAAGGTCATTGACCCCTTGCATAAAGGCTTGATCTGGAATGATAAAACCATTTTCCCCTTGCACCGGCTCCATAATAATCGCAGCGACCAAACTTGGATCTACTTCTGTTAAAAAGAATGTTTCCAATTGTTCCAGGATAAACGCCGTATACCCTTCCACACTCATCTCTTTTGGACGACGATAAGCATACGGAAAGGCTGCCCGATACACTTCAGGAGCAAATGGACCATACTCATATTTATACGGTTTGATTTTACCTGTTAATGACATCCCCATTAATGTTCGCCCATGGAATCCACCAGAGAAGGACACGATCGCTTGCCGCTTCGTAAACTTCCGCGCAATCTTTATCGCATTTTCAACGGCTTCAGCCCCACTATTTAAAAACATCACCTTTTTAGCAAAAGATCCGGGAGCCAATTCGGCTAACTTCTCGGCAAATTCGATGTATGGATCATACATCATGACATTGAATCCTGTATGAATATAACGATCCACTTGATCGTGTAAAGCCGCAACAACATCCTCTTGACAATGCCCAATATTCATCGTCCCAATCGCGCCTGCAAAATCGATAAATTGATTTCCATCTACATCTTTCAGTAAGGCTCCTTTCGCAGATTCAACAAATGTTGGCACCCCATACGTAATGGCATCTGGAACAATCTCATGTCTCCGATCTAGTAACGCTTTCGCTTTCGGTCCTGGTAATTGCGTTTGAATGTTGGCAAACGTTGTCATTAAAAGACCTCCCTCAGTCCTATTCATCTAGCTACACTTAGGAACTTCTCTTCAACAAATTCAATATGTTTATTGACCTTATCTTTAACAATATGAATATTTTTCGTTTTTAATCCCGCTAATAAATCGACATGTTCATCATAAAATGACTCGAAGCTCGTATAGTACTGATCAAGATCCATTAAAACGGTCCTGATTTGAACTTGTAAGGAATTATAAATTTTTATAATCCGCGAATTCCCACTTAAATGAACGACATAATTATGAAACTCCATATCTAAATCGAATAACCGATTCCAATTCTGCTGATCAACCTCCTTTTTCATGTTATTCGTGATCTTCTCGAGATGCTGAAACTCGGCTGCTCCCATGGATCCAATAGCATGTACAAAGGCACGCGATTCAATGATCGTTCGGAGCTCGATAATCTCCGCAATATCTTGTTCTGAGAACATAGCGACATAGGTTCCTTTCCGTGCCTTACTAATGACTAATTCCTCAATTTCCAATATTCTTAATGCCTCTCGAATCGTGCTCCGACTCACATCAAACTGTTCTGCTAATTCCGTTTCCAATAAACGTTCACCAAATAATAGTTCTTTATTCCAGATCATTTTCCTTAGCTGAACGGCAATGAGTTCACTTAAAGGTTGTTGTAAAATCATTTGTTGTTCACTCATTATTTCTCCCACTTTCTTCGCAACTATTTCCATATGCAAACTACATTGTCGACATTCGACATTGACTTATATTCATCATAAATGACGTGTTTTGAATTGTCAATATACTTCTAACTGTTCGCACTATTCCATGAATAGTGTTGACACTTCCTCCTAAAAAAGCTACTTTTAAGGGAGTGATCATAATGAAAACGGGAGGCCATTTTATGAAAAAGAAAGTTATCGCTTATAATCGTATTGAAAAACCGGTACTAAAGAAACTAGAAGAACAGTTTGATGTTAGCTTTTTTAAACAGATTAATCCGAAAACAGATGTCGCCTTTTTGCGTGCTTTACAGCAAGCTGAAGGTATTATTGGACTTGAATTACCGGTCGATAAAGAGCTCCTTGACCAAGCACCCCATTTAAAAATCATCAGCAATATTTCTGTTGGCTACAATAATTTAGACTTGGATGAACTTCGCAAACGCAACATTATGGCAACGAATACACCTGATGTACTTACGGATACCGTAGCAGATGCCATCTTCGGCATTATGATCGCTGCCGCTCGCCGTATTCCTGAATTAGACCAACTCGTTAAAGACAAAAAGTGGCTGACCGAAGCGATTGGTCCACAATACTTTGGTGTTGATGTACACCATAAGAAACTCGGGATGATTGGCATGGGTAAAATCGGCGAAGCCATTGCGCAGCGTGCACATGATGGCTTTCATATGGATATTCTGTACCATACGCGAACACGGAAACCGATGGCTGAAGAAAAATACCAGGCGAGCTATTCCACTTTGGATAGCTTACTTCAAGCGTCTGACTTCGTTTGTCTCATGACGCCATTGACAGCAGAAACAGAAGGGATGATCGGAAAACGCGAATTCCAACTCATGAAAAAATCTGCGCTCTTTATCAATGGATCAAGAGGAAAAACGATTGTTGAAACTGACTTAATTGCTGCCTTGGAACGTGGGGATATCGCTGGCGCCGCTTTAGATGTGTTTGAAAAAGAACCACTTGACTTCGATAATCCCTTACTTACTATGAAACAAGTAGTGACGACACCACATATTGGCTCTTCAACCTATGAAACAGAACTAAAAATGTCGGTACTTGCTGCTGATAATTTACGTACGGGCTTACAAGGAAAGCAACCACCCCATTTAATTGATCCAGCTGTTTGGACGGATCAATAGATAGCCGGACTGTTATTTATTAAAGCGGTGTAAAAAACTTTGCAATCGTTTATTTTCCGTATTTCCTAAAAGTTCAGCTGGTGGACCTTGTGCGGCAATGACACCATCATCTAGAAAGACAATCCGATCCGCAATGTCACGGGCAAATTCCATTTCGTGCGTGACAAGGATCATCGTCATTTTCCCTTCATTTGCTAAATCACGGATGACTTCCAGCACTTCGCCAACGAGTTCAGGGTCAAGTGCGGAAGTTACTTCATCAAACAACATAATTTTCGGCCGCATGACAAGCGCTCGGGCCATCGCTACCCGTTGTTTTTGGCCTCCCGAAAGTTGATCTGGATAATTATCTACCTTATCACCGAGACCTACCTTTTCTAACATATCAATGGAACGTTTCTTAGCGGTTGCTTTGTCTTCCTTTTGTACGTGAATCGGCGCTGTCATACAGTTACCCAAAATAGTCATGTGCGGAAACAAATTAAAGTGTTGGAATACCATCCCAATATCCCCCCGAACCTGACTCAAGTGTTTCTCATTTGCTAAGACGAGCCTTCCTTTCTTCTCCATCTGCCATAAGTTTTTATCATCGACAATGATCGTACCTAATGTCGGTTGTTCAAGCGTCATGAGTAAACGGATTAGCGTTGTCTTTCCGGATCCACTTGGACCAATAACAGCCACTTTTTCAGCTGCTTGAATGTGCAAATCAATGCCTTTTAATACGTCGACTTCTCCAAATGATTTATGAACATCTTCATATTTCAAAATGGTTTTTGTCACTACTTTTCCCTCCCTTTCTCTTATCAGCCGGTCTTCTCTAGTGCCGTATTCTTATCAAAGCTCCGATTCATCTTTTTCTCTAACTTCTTAATGAGCACAGCGGAAGGATAGCTTAATAATAAGAATAAAAGCGCAACAATGGTTAACGGTTCGACATAGTCCCATGTTTTAGCACCATAATTATTGGCAAGTCTTAAGATACCAACAACCCCAATCGTGGAAGCAAGTGGCACTTCTTTAAACATGATGATGAAGTAATTTCCGAGCATTGGAATCGTTGGTGGAAGGGCTTGGGGTAAAATGATCTTCGTCCATTTCTCCCTTGTTGAGAAATTAAGGGCTTGTGACGCCTCCCATTGCCCCTTGCTAACTCCTTCAATTCCCGATCGATACACCTCGCTTATATACGTACTAAAGTGGATGCCTAGACCGAGCACCGCACTCGTAAAAGGGCTTAACGTCATACCGATGACCGGAACAACTGGAAACGCATAATAAATAAAGAATAACTGGACAAGTGGTGGTGTCGAACGAATAAACTCCATCACCCATGTCACGATCCATTGGATCCACTTGATGGGGATTCTTCGTAAGAACGTCCACATAAACCCAAAGAGTAACGCAAATACAAAACAAGCAATCGTCAAACCGACAGTGATCCATAAACCTTTCACAATCAGCGGAAACGCATCAAGAAAAACATCCCAACTCCACTCATTCATTGACTTGCCACCCCTTTCTTCGCAAAGGCCTCAAGTCGACGTGTTCCCCAAATCAAGGGGAGTGCAAGGATGAAATAGAAAACAAGAACCAATAAGTAAATCGTCGGTGCCATTGATAAATCATTGCTCCGGGCAATATCCCCGTAATACAAGACATCTGTTAAGCCGATTAAAGAAACAAGCGATGTCGCCTTTAACATTTGAATTAAGTAATTACCAAACTCTGGGAGCATCATGCGGAAGGCTTGCGGAAAAATAATGAGCCGCATACGTTGAAAGCCGGACAAATTTAATGCGGTGGCAGCTTCAGATTGTCCTTTCGCAACCGACAGGATCGAACCACGCACGATTTCAGACATATAGGCCCCATAATTTAAACCAATCGCAATGGCACCCACCCAGAAGTCATTCCCTAAATGAATTCCGAATAAAATCGGCAAGGCATAGTACAACCAGAATAATTGGACGATAAGGGATGTCCCCCGAAATACTTCCACATAAAAGCCCGTGAACTTCCGAAGAATCCAGTTATTCGAAAGTCGACAAAATCCTGCTAAAAATGCCATGAAATAACCAAATACAGCAGATGCGATTAAAACGGTAATGGTAATTTGTAATCCTTTTGTTAATGCGGGAAAGATATCAGCGATTACACCCATGATCTTCACTCCTATTCCATTGGTTTCTAAAAAAGGCCTGAACCTCCCTAGGGTGAGAGGACAGACCCATTGGAGTCATCATGTTCATCATCTATGATGCACAATTTTATTCGCTGTACAATAATTACTCTTCTCCTTTACAAATCCATTCTTCTGCCAAACATTCTTGCCGTTTTAAAGGCTCCCCCCTTTGCTAGACGTCTGCACCAGTTTATTCACCAAAAAAATAATTATGCTAAACGAATATGTGGCTTCACATACAAGTCCCGGGGAAAATCAACCAATACGTCACACCCCGTTTCCGTCACTAAAAAGGACTCACTAATTTCAATGCCAAAATGGTCCAGCCAAATCCCAGGTATCATATGAAAGGTCATATTTGGTTCCAATACCGTCTTGTCCCCTGGCCGTAAGCTTGCTGTATGCTCCCCCCAGTCGGGCGGGTAATTTAAACCAACTGAATAGCCGATTCGCGACTCTTTTTCAATATCATATTTTGCAATGACAGCTGACCAAGCCCGCTCCACTTCCTCGCAGGTAACGCCTGGCTTAATCATATCTAATGTCGTATTCACACCTTCCATGACAACTTCTGATACATATTGCATTTCCTCTGTTGGCGCACCAACAACAACCGTTCGGGCTAATGGGGAATGATACCGCTTATAACAGCCTGCAAGTTCAATAATAACCGGATCACCTTGTTGAAAAACATGATCGGACCATGTTAAATGACACGCTGATGTTCGCTCACCCGTCGGTAATAAGGGGACAATCGAAGGATAGTCTCCTCCAAAATCAGCTGTTCCACTAATTTGCGCATGGGAGATCTCAGCGACAACATCACACTGTCTTACCCCTTCATCAATTGTATCAACGGCAACACGCATCGCCTTCTCTGCAATTGTCGCGGCTTTGCGCATATACGCTATTTCTTGATCTGACTTAATAACGCGCACCCAATTCACCATATTTGTTCCATCGATCAGCATGGCATTCGGCAACCCTTTTGCTAACGAGAGGTACGATTTAGCAGTGAAATAATACGCGTCAAGTTCAACCGCAATAGCTTGTTGATCGCGCCGCTTTAATTTAAGAAAATCACAGACAAAATCCATCGGGTGTTTAATTGTCGATTGCACATAACTATCCGCATAGGGAAATAAATGATCATCATCAAGCCAGGTTGTAAAGCGTGCTGCACTTGCATCTTGCCCTCTACCAATCCAATAAGGTTGTTCTTCGTCAATGAAGACGACTACCATCTGATGCACATAAAAGGACCAAGCATCATACCCAGATAAATAATTCATATTTGCTGGATCGGTAATGAGTAGTACATCAACCCCATTCTCTGCCATCCGTTGTTTCGTTTTCAATAGCCGATCTTGATATTCTGAAATAGGAAAAGTTAACATAACATCCCATCCCTTCTCACATAATTAACGAACGTTTATAAAAATACCTCCTCCTCAAGCCTCTCAACAAATCCTTCGTAATCGATCATACTTTTCGCGACGCTCTCTATATTGTAAGCGTTTGCGGCATTGGTTGTGACAATTGATTCTTTATCTGCTGCCTATAAAGAGTCGATTGTTCCTGACCATACTGCTTCCCATCCAGACAAATAACTGTCGATTGTCGACATCTTTTCCCCTATAGCATAAATCATGTTGTCTGAGTTGTCAATAAAATCTGACTTATTAAATAATTAGGTATCATTAGAGACTCTTATATATATATTCCGAGCGAGAGCAAAATAGACTTTTTATTAAGTGAATGAACCCTTATCATGTTTTACGCTTGTTTTTGGACAGATTTACCGTTTATAAGATGCGTTTATCTCCACGCACAAAAAAACCTGCACACATGAGGTGCAGGTTTTTTCCGTCTTTTTCATCTTGTTATTTCGTTACGGTTAGCTTTTTTTCCAACAGTTCAGCGGCGGAAATGCCTGGTTCCGTCATATCATAAGGATCAAGGATTTTATCTAAATCTTCCGCAGATAAAACACCCTTTTCAACACAGATATCACGAACAGGTACCCCTGTTTCAAAAGCTTCTTCGGCGATGGTTGTCGCCTTTTCATAACCGATATGTGGATTAATCGCTGTAATGATACCGATTGTGTTTTTCATCACGTCTGCCAGATGATCAACATTGGCTGTAATTCCATCTAAACAATACGTACGGAATACTTCCATCCCATTTGTCATGACTTTAATGGATTCCTTTAGATTATAAACCAATACCGGTTCCATGACGTTTAACTCAAATTGACCAGCTTCAGAAGCCATAGAAACGGTATGATCATTTCCATATACTTGGAAAGCGATTTGGTTCATGACTTCTGCCATAACCGGATTAACTTTTCCAGGCATAATAGAAGAGCCTGCCTGCCTTGACGGCAACGTAATCTCCGTTAATCCAGCACGCGGACCAGATGACATTAAGCGGATATCATTCGAAATTTTTGATAAGTTGAGCATCGTAATTTTTAAGCTTGCTGACAAACCTGTATAGGCGTCTGTATTTTGCGTTCCATCGATTAAATTAGTCGATCCTTTTATATCCAGACCACTATTTTCACGTAAATACTTTATAACATGTTCAATATACATTGGTTCCGCATTTAGTCCCGTACCGACAGCCGTTCCGCCCATACTCACTTCATATAAGTATTTCTCCGCATCATGGATACGTTCAATATCACGCTTCAACACCGTTCCGTAGGCTTCAAATTCTTGGCCAAGTCGAATCGGAACCGCATCTTGCAAATGGGTTCGGCCCATTTTAAGAATGGGATAGAACTCTTTCGCCTTTTTCATAAATGCTTCATAAAGGAGTTCCATTTCCGTTCCTAATTTACTTAACATCGTAATCATGGCGAGCCGATTAGCCGTTGGGAAGACATCATTTGTTGATTGTGACATGTTCACATGTGTACTCGGACTAATCTTCTCATAATCGCCTTTCCCCGCGCCGATTAATTCAAGCGCACGATTCGCTACCACTTCATTGGCATTCATATTACTTGATGTCCCCGCACCACCTTGGATTGGATCGAGAATGAATTGATCGTTGAATCGTCCCTTTAGCACCTCATCAGCAGCTGCGATAATCGGTTTCGCGAGTTCTTCATCTAACTGACCAACTTCCATATTCGCCTGGGCTGCCGATTTTTTTACAATACCTAATGCTTTAATTAAATGCTTATCAATCGTATGTCCTGTAATGGGAAAATTCTCATGGGCACGTTGTGTTTGTACGCCATAATAAGCATCAACTGGGATTTCTTTTTCGCCTAAAAAGTCACTTTCAATTCGAAATGAATCGTTTTCCATTAACTACACCTCTACTATATATTCAGGATTTTCAACATATTTACTTTACCTGCTCACAAGAAGCTAACGGCTCTGTATCGTCCGCGGCTTCTTGACACCATCCACTTTTATAAACTTCTTTTAAAATTTGTATACGATCAATCATACTATTGTCTTTTATTTATTGCAACAGCTAAAACACGATTCGAGCTAAATAAATAAAGGCGGAAACCGTAATGGCACTTAATAAAGTAGAAAACAACACAATTTGTGCGGCTAACTCCGGTTCATTATCATACTCTTGCGCAATGACCGCACTATTGACAGACGTTGGCATCGCCGAACCGATAAGCAAAGCTTGTGCGACAATCCCTTCCACACGGAACAAGAGGAGAATCACTAAAGCGATCAACGGACCGCTGATTAAGCGTAAAAATAAACTGTAATAAACGGTTGCCAACCTCGAGAGGAATTTTAATTGGGCGACTTGCGCTCCCAAAGTAAACAGGGCAAAGGCAATCATCGCATCCGCTATATAATTTGCGGGTACCCAGATAAAGGTGGGGATCGGGACATCGAACATATTTAAAAACACCCCTGCTAACATCGCATATAAAACAGGCATTTTAAAATAGCCGAGGGCCGCTTTCAACTTTCCGACTTTAATAGAGGCTAATGAAAAAATCCCGTACGAAAACAAGAATATGTTTTGCAAGGTTAACATAATGACCTGAACAGACATTGCCACTGGATCACTATGGAAGACGAGATCATTCACAGGTACACCATAATTCCCCGAATTAAAAAACATCACACTATTTGTAAAGGTTGTTTTCTTACCTTTCCGTAATCCGATCAATTTACCAACAAGCTGGGCAATGATAAAGAGGATCACACAATATAAAATAAAAAAGAGTAAAATATTCGCAAATAACTGAACGGAAATTTCCGTACGATATAATTTAACAAAGATAAAACCGGGTACAAGTAAATAAATATTTATTTTGGCTAACGTTTGGACATGTAAAGCAAACTTCTTTTGCATCGCAAAACCAAGCATGATGATCATGAAGATGGGTAATATAATTTCCTTAATAATAATGAAGAATTCAGTCATACGACACTCCTTTTCTGTTCATCGTTTATCCTTTATTCACAGGCTCGCTCGCAAACGGCGCTTAATGGGTAACCAAATCACATGGTACCAACCTCGATAATACTTCTATTATAAGGCTTGTTGGTTGATAATCATATCCTTCATTGCTAACATTATGTACTATGTATTAATATAAAGGAGACTAACATGATCCGTTTAATAGCTTTAGACATGGATGGTACATTATTAAATCCTGATCATCAAGTAAGTGAAAATAATCGGGACTCAATCTTAGCTGCACAAGCAAGTGGCATTCAAGTAATGGTTGCTACAGGGAGAGGCTATCAAGAAGCATTCGATCCGGTAAAATCAGTTGGATTAGATGTCGCTTATATTTGCCTAAATGGTGCAGAAGTGAGAGAAACAAATAAACAAGTGATCTCATCAACGTATATAAATGAACAGGATATCGAGAAAACTGCTTCCATCTTGGATAAAAAAGCAATCGATTATCAATTATTTATTGGTGATCGCCTGTATACAAAAAGTGTCGAACAGCAAGTAGAAATCTTTGCACAATTAGCAAGGGATCTCAACCAAGTACCACCGATCGACATCATTCGAGCAGAAGTCCTACGCCGAGTCGAGGAGGGGTATATTCACGAAGTTGC
>Ga0209487_1001559_pt1 | contig 19228 bp, 17 predicted proteins | sample Poulit2012_FD_187524 | JGI IMG/M metagenome (GOLD analysis project Ga0209487, IMG submission 187524) | Agricultural soil microbial communities from Georgia to study Nitrogen management - Poultry litter 2012 (SPAdes) (version 2) | ecosystem: Environmental > Terrestrial > Soil > Agricultural land...
GCAGGGCATTCACCACAAGCGCAACGCTCCCCGCCCATCCACTCCGGGACCGCCGCCGTCCATCATGGTGGATTCGCCTGCCCCGATCGTGTCGGGAGGAAGCCGCCCCCGGCCGTTCCGGGCGAAATAACCAATTGTTCATAGACTGGCGTTTGCTGAACCGCGTGAGGAGAACCGATGAGCGAATCTGGCGACAGCCGGCCACGGTCCCGCCAGGGCTTGGACCGTCCGAACAAAACCGATCAGAACAACCTTCCGCCGTGGCGCACGGAAGGGCTTCCGGATGAGCCGGAGAATTCTCCGCCGAGGTGGGGACGGATCATCCTGTTCATCCTCTTGGGCTGGCTGCTGCTGTTCGGGCTCACCACGACCCAGGACGTGCTCTCCTCCCAGGTGGTGACGATTCCCTATTCGGAGTTCAACCAACAGGTGGACGAGGGCAACGTCGAGGAGATCTTCGCTCGCGGGCAGAGCATCGAGGGTGTGCTGGCTGAGCCGGCCACGCATCCGGAAACGGAAGAGCGATACGAACAGTTCACCACCGAACGACCCGTCTTCGCCCAGGACGACCTCCTGCGGGAACTCGAGGCGCAGGATGCCGTGGTGCAGGCGACGCCAGTGGTACAGGAACGTGGGTTCTTCTCCAACCTGTTGATCTCGCTGCTGCCGTTGGCGTTGATCGTGCTGTTCTGGGTGTGGCTGTTCCGCCGTCAGGCCCGCGCGATGGGCGGCGGCGCCGGCGGCATGCTCGGCGGCGGCAAGAAGGTCAAACCCGTCGAACCCGACGAGGTGCGCGCAACGTTCGATGATGTTGCCGGAATCGATGAGGTCAAGGCGGAACTGAACCAGGTCGTCAATTTCCTGCGCGAGCCGGACAAGTACGCCCGCCTCGGTGCCAAGTTGCCCAAGGGTGTGCTCCTCGAAGGCCCCCCGGGCACCGGTAAGACGCTCATCGCCCGGGCCACCGCGGGTGAAGCAGATGTGCCGTTCTTCTCCGCCAGCGGTTCGGAGTTCATCGAGATGATCGTCGGCGTGGGCGCCCAGCGCGTTCGGCAACTGTTCGAGGAGGCTCGCAAAGTCGCGCCGTCGATCATCTTCATCGACGAGATCGACACCATCGGCCGGGCGCGGTCGGGCAGCCAGGCGGTGGGATCGAACACCGAACAAGAGCAGACCCTGAACCAGGTGCTCACCGAGATGGACGGGTTCAGCGGCGCAGAGGGCGTGGTGGTCCTGGCCGCCACGAACCGCTCGGACGTGCTGGATCCCGCGCTCACCCGTGCCGGGCGATTCGACCGCAAGATCACCGTCTCACCCCCCGACACGGTGGGACGCGAACAGATCCTGGAGGTACACACCCGGGGCAAACCGCTTGCCGACGACGTCGATCTGGCACAGGTCGCCAAGAGCACGCCGGGGCTGACCGGCGCGGACCTGGCCCATCTTGCGAACGAAGCCGCCATCCTCGCCGCCGAACGTGGCGACAGCAGCGTCACCGCTCGCGATTTCGCGATCGCTCTGGAGCGGACGCAATTGGGCAGCGAACGAAACGTGGTGATGCCACAGGAAGAACGCATCCGCACCGCGTACCACGAGGCCGGGCACGCCCTGCTCGGCATGCTGCACCCGGGCGCCGACCCGGTTCGCAAGATCTCCATCATCCCTCGCGGCCGCGCGCTGGGGGTGACCCTGTCCACCCCCGAAACCGACCGGTACGGCTACGACGCGGAATACCTCAAGGGCCGCATCATCGGTGCCCTGGGAGGTATGGCCGCGGAGCAGGAGATCTTCGGCGTGATCACCACCGGCGCCGAATCGGACCTGCAGACCGCCACCGCTATCGCCCGGCAGATGGTGGGCCGGTGGGGCATGTCCACCGCGGTGGGCCCGATCCAGGTCTACCCGCGCGAGGGCGACCCGCGCCAGACCGGCGCCTCGGACCAGTTGCTCGCCGTTGTGGACAAGGAGGTTCGAGAGCTCATCGTTTCCTGCTACGAGGAAGCGTTGAACCTCATCCGGGGCAACCGGGAGCCGCTCGACGGTATCGTCCAGGCGCTGATGGAGCACGAAACCCTCGACGAGGAGCAGGCCTACGCCGCGGCGGGTATCGAGCAAGCCCCGCCACCCCAGCTGCTGCTGGGTGCCCGGCCCGGCTCCCCCGCCAAACCCAAGGCGAACCAGGACGACGACGATGCAGCCGAATCCTGAGCGCTCGCCTCGGTGACACAATCACCCCCGTGAGTACTCCCACGATTCTGCCCATCGATGATCAGCAGACCGTCTGGTCGGTCCCCGAGGACGATCTGGACCGGGCACTGACCCAGCGGCCGCTGCTGGTGCTGCTACACGGGTTCGGTTCGAACGAGCAGGACCTGGCCGGCTTGTTCGAAGCGCTCGGGTCCGGTTACGTCATGGCCAGTCTGCGTGCCCCGCTGCCGCTGCCTGCGATGGGCGGAGCCTTCGCGTGGTTCCCGCTGGACCCCGAGAGGCTGGCGAACCCCGATCCTGCCCTTGCCGACGCTGCGGCCGCCGGCGTGCTGCGCTGGCTGGAGCGTGTTCAGGCAAGGGTCCGCACGCCCGGCCCGGTGGGCCTGCTCGGCTTCAGCCAAGGTGCGGCGATGAGCCTGCAACTGCTCCGGCACGAGCCGGAAGCATTCCAGTGCGCGGTGCTGCTCTCCGGCTTCGCCGTCCCTGGGTTACATGCCGGTGACGATGCTCTCTCCCAGATCCGGCCGCCCGTATTCACCGGCCACGACCCGGCCGACCCGGTCATTCCGCCGGCTGCTACCGAACGACTCATGGCCTTCGTTCGCGAACACACAGCCGCCACCACCCGGATCTATCCCGGTGTCGGCCACGGCATCTCGCTGGCGGAGCTGGACGACGTCGGGGAGTTTCTCCACGAGCACCTCCGCATGTGAACGGCTTGCCTGCCGTTGCCGATCCGTATGCCCGGTAACGGCGTAGGGCCCGAGTCGGCTCGACAGGGACTGCACCCACGAACTGAGCCGACTGGCGCCACGGCTATCCGCGCCAGATCCAGCGACCCAGCGATCCAGCGATCCAGCGAACCGGCGAATCTGACTAGACGTGGAAGCGCGAGTCGCGGCCCCACCGGCGATCCGGGCTGCGTCCGGCTGCTCCGGCGGGCAGGATGGCAGGTGAAGGTTCCCCGAGCGTCAGGAGATTCGCATGTCTGTGGTCAGCAAGGCCAGCACTGCCTGGAAGGGCGATCTGTTCAACGGCTCCGGCACCACCACGTTCGACACGTCCCAGGTAGGCACCTTCGACGTGTCCTGGAAGGCCCGCACCGAACCCGGCGGGGGCACCACCAACCCCGAAGAGATGATCGCCGCGGCGCACGCGTCGTGCTACTCGATGGCGTTCTCCAACGAACTGGCCGACAACGGCACCCCGCCGACTTCCTTGGACACCAGCGCGGAGGTCACCTTCGTTCCGGGTACCGGGATCACCGGAATCGCACTGCGGGTGAATGCGAACGTGGACGGTATCAGCGAGGAAGACTTCCAACGCATCGCTGAAGCGGCCAAGACCGGGTGCCCGGTGTCTCAGGCGCTGGCCAGCGTTGATATTTCGCTGGAGGCCACATTGGCCTGAGGTACCGGCGTGGGGTGATCGGCTCTGGTTGCTCAGCCCCCTTCGAAGCAACCGAACCCATGGGATCGCTCAGGCCAAAACATGGACGATCGCACCTGATGCGGTCGCTGAGCCCGGGGCGATCCAGCCTCATCCGCTGCGCTGAGCCCGCGCCGGTCGGCGCGGGCTCAGCGCGTTTGTGCGCCCCTCGCAGTGGATCCCGTTAATGTCTACCGGTGGCGCACGGCATGTGATAATTTGACGCCCGGGTTCCCGAACGCACCATCGGAACAGGGGTATCGCCTGTGATCCGTGCCCGGGGTCTAACCAAGACCTTCCAGCGCAAGAAGGAAACCGTCCACGCCGTCAGGCAGATCGACATCGATGTCGGCGACGGCGAACTCATAGCCTTCCTGGGTCCCAACGGTGCCGGCAAGTCCACCACCCTGCGGATATTGACGAGTCTGCTCGCGCCCACCGCAGGCACCGCCGAGGTCGCCGGTTACGACGTCATCAAGGCACCGGCCCGGGTGCGTGCCAACATCGGGTACATCGGCCAGGGCAACGGCGGCGGCTACTACTACCGGGTGCGCGATGAACTGCACAACCAGGGGCGCTTCTACGGGCTCCCGGCGGCCGAGTACAGACAGCGTGCCGCGGACCTGATCGAGGCACTGGAGTTACAAGGCTTGGAGAAGCGCACGGTTCAGAGCCTCTCCGGCGGCCAACGCCGCCGCCTCGATGTGGCGATGGGATTGATGAACCATCCTCCGCTGTTGTTCCTGGACGAACCCACCACCGGCCTGGATCCGCACAGCCGGGCGAATCTGTGGGAGCACATCACCGCGATGCGCCAGCGCTACGGCATGACGCTGGTGCTCACGACGCACTACCTGGACGAAGCAGACAACATCGCCGAGCGGGTAGTGGTGATCGATCACGGACAGGTGATCGCCGATGCGCCTCCCGACGTGCTGAAACGCGACTACGCCGACGACGTCATCACTCTGCAGATCGCCTCGGAGGATGCAGTAGCGGTCCGCGAAGCACTACGGGGTCACGAGGTGAGTACCCACGATCACAACGGCGGCCTGACCGCGGTGGTCCGCTCCAGTCACGGAGCACAGGCCCTACCGCCGATCATCGAATCTTTGCGCCTGTCCGGTCTGGCGGTGACCGCCGCAGATGTGAAACGGGCGAGCCTCGACGACGTCTTCCTCAATCTCACCGGCCGCAGCCTTCGAGAGGAGACCCGCTGATGGCCCACACCACGATCGCCCCGCAGGCCAGCGCACTGCCGGAACCGCTGGCACGTGCCTCCTCGAACAGTTTCCTGCGCGACCTTCTTGCGGTCTTCACCCGAGAGGTCCTGACCGTGCTGCGGGACCCGTTCACGCTGATCTTCTCACTCCTGCAGCCGCTGGTGTTCCTGGGCCTGTTCGCCCCGTTGCTCACCGGCGCCGTCGGTAACTTCGGCGGCATCGCCGGCTCCACCGCCCAGACGCTGCAGTGGTTCGTGCCGGGCGTGATCGTGATGATCGCACTTTTCGGCACCATGATGTCCGGATCGAATTTGCTGTACGAGATGATGACCGGATCCTACGAACGGGTCCTTGCCACCCCGCTGTCCAGGTCCGCGATCCTGACCGGCCGTTCGCTGAAGGAGTTCGCGCCGCTGGTGGCCCAGGGGCTGCTTATCGTGCTGCTCTGCCTCCCCTTCGGTTTCACCCTCTACCCGCTGCATCTGGTGGCGGGTTTGGTGGTACTGGGAGTTTTCGGTGTTGGTGTCGGCGCCTTCTCGATCAGCCTCGCGCTTGCGTCGAAGAACCGGGAATGGCTGTTCTGGGGCGTGCAGCAGGCATTGATCTTCCCGCTGTTGATTCTTTCCGGGATGATGCTGCCGCTGGAAGCCGGTCCGGGCTGGATGCAAGTGGCCGCGAAGTTCAACCCGCTGACCTACATCGTGGACGCCGAGCGGGCGCTGCTGGGCGGGTCGTTCACCGATCCTGCGGTGCTGTGGGGCGTCATCACGGCGGTGTTGACCTGTGCCGCCGGGCTGATGGTCGGTATCCGGGCCACCCGCCGCATCGTCTGAGCGACTCCGGTCCCCCGTCGAATACGCGCAGCGCGTGGCTCCGGGGTCCAGTCGACGCAATGCCGCCGTGTGACTCCAATGCCGCGCGACTCAAAGCCGGGCGCGATTCGATGCCGGGCGTGACTCAAATGCGGTGCGCGATTCAATGCGAGCCCCACGCAACTGCCGGGCGCGACTCAATGCCGGGCGCGACTCAATGCGGCTGCCACCCGGTCTGCTCGACCCATGCCTGTAAACGGCCATCCGCCTCGGTGAACCAGGGCTCCTTCGCTCGGGCGTAGTCCTCGGCCCGGGCTGTGGCACCAGCAAGGACTTGCTTCACCCGGGCGTAGTCATCCCGGGCGTGAGCGTCGGCAATGAGCCAATCTCGGAAGGCCAGCGCGAAGCGCCAGCCCGGGCTGCCTTCCTGGCGCACGTGCAGGTTGACGGGCCGGCCAGGATCGGCGTTGGTGTACAGGCGCTTGCGCCAGGAGGAGGGGTCGGGCTCGTGCGGGCGCGGCACGTCCCGGTCGATGTCCGGGCGCAGGATGTACCCGGCGGCCCTGAGGGATTCGTCGAGGTCAACGGCAGCGTCGAGGTCCTCCACCCCCAGTTGCAGATCGATCACGTCCTTGGCGGGGAGTCCGGGGACGGCGGTGGATCCGATGTGGTTCGCCGTTCGGATGCCCTCGCGCACATGCCAGCGGATCCGAGCCAGCAGACACTCCGCTTGCTGGGGCCACGTGCGCGGCGGCTCGGGCGGCTGCGCCAACCCGCGCCAGTCGGGATCGCGCGCCGCGGGCTGGTTGGCGGCGATGTTCTGCGCGAACGGCACCAACCGGGATCGCCACAGTTCCTCGACGGCGGAGCGCACCTGGGCCTTGGGGGCGTGGGTATCGAGCCATACATCGGCAACGGTTTGCCGGGCGTCGTCGTCGGCTTGGGCTCTGATGCGGGCCCACGCGTCCTCTTCGCTCATTCCGCGAGTGCGGACCAACCGCTCGGCGCGAACCGCCTCATCCGCACCGGCGACGATCACCAAGTGGTACCGGTCGGCAAGTCGGTTCTCCACGATCAGCGGCACATCGTGCACCACGATCTGTCCCTGGGGCACCTGGGCCATGAGTTCGGCGGTGCGGCGGGCCACCAAGGGGTGCACGATGCTGCCCAACCTCGCTCGGGCGGCGTCGTCGGCGAACACCACCCGGCCAAGTGCGGGCCTGTCCAGAGCACCTTCGTCGGTGAGTAGATGCTCGCCGAAGGCAGCGACCACTTGCGCCAGCCCCTCGGTACCGGGCTCCACCACTTCGCGCGCGAGCACGTCCGCGTCGATCAGGTGGGCTCCCAGGTCTTCGAAGACGGCGGCGATGGTGGACTTTCCGGCGGCGATTCCGCCGGTGAGGCCGATGTTCAGCACCTGACCGACCTTAGTACGTACGGCAGCCCGCGAAGCCCCGGCGCCTTCGCCGGTACAGACGCTGCCACCGATACACGGCGAAGGCCCCGATCATGCCGAAGCACGATCGGGGCCTTCGCTGATGACCCGGTCCCGGGGAAGTCCAGGCTCAGGTCGTCGTCATCGCGTCAGTTGCCGGTGAGTTTCTCCCGCAACGCGGCCAACGCTTCATCGGAGGCCAGGGTGCCGCCGGTGTCTGCCGGAGCGGCGGTGTAGCCACTGCTGGGGGCTGCCTCGTCGGTGTCCTCGGCCAGTTCGTTGTCGGTCTCCATGGCCGCGGCAACCTGCTTCTTGTGGGCCTCCCACCGGGCGTGGGCCTCGGCGTACTGGGACTCCCAGGCTTCGCGCTGGGCCTCGTAGCCTTCCATCCACTCGTTGGTCTCCGGGTCGAAGCCCTCGGGGTACTTGTAGTTCCCCTCCTCGTCGTACTCGGCGGCCATGCCGTACAGGGACGGGTCGAATTCGTCGCTGTAGGGGTCCACACCCTCGTTGGCCTGCTTGAGGGACAGGGAGATCCGGCGGCGCTCCAGGTCGATGTCGATGACCTTGACGAACACCTCGTCGTCGACCTTGACCACCTGCTCGGGCAACTCCACGTGGCGCTGCGCCAACTCGGAGATGTGCACCAGGCCCTCGATGCCGTCCTCCACACGCACGAACGCACCGAAGGGAACCAGTTTGGTGACCTTGCCCGGCACCACCTGGCCGATTGCATGGGTGCGGGCGAATGCCTGCCACGGGTCTTCCTGGGTGGCCTTCAGCGACAGCGACACCCGCTCGCGGTCGAAGTCCACATCCAGCACCTCGACGGTGACTTCCTGGCCCACCTCGACGACCTCGCTGGGGTGGTCGATGTGCTTCCAGGACAACTCCGAGACGTGCACCAGGCCGTCCACCCCGCCGAGGTCCACGAATGCACCGAAGTTGACGATGGAGGACACCACGCCAGTACGTACCTGACCCTTGGCGAGGGTCTGCAGGAAGGTGGACCGCACCTCGGACTGGGTCTGCTCCAGCCATGCGCGGCGGGAGAGCACCACGTTGTTGCGGTTCTTGTCCAGTTCGATGATCTTGGCTTCGAGTTCCTGGCCGATGTAGGGCTGCAGATCCCGCACCCGTCGCATCTCCACCAGGGAGGCGGGCAGGAAGCCGCGCAGGCCGATGTCGAGGATCAGGCCGCCCTTGACGACCTCGATCACGGTGCCGGTGACGACACCATCCTCTTCCTTGATCTTCTCGATCGTGCCCCAGGCACGCTCGTACTGGGCGCGCTTCTTGGACAGCAGCAGCCGTCCCTCCTTGTCCTCCTTCTGTAGGACAAGTGCCTCGATCTCATCGCCCACCTCGACGACCTCGTTCGGGTCGACGTCGTGCTTGATGGACAATTCCCGAGAGAGGATGACGCCCTCGGTCTTGTACCCGATGTCGAGGAGGACCTCATCGCGGTCGACCTTGACGACAGTGCCTTCGACGATGTCGCCGTCATCGAAATATTTGATGGTCGCGTCAACGGCTTCGAGGAAGTCTTCCTCCGAGCCGATGTCGTTCACCGCGACTGACGGGACGTTCGCCGAAGCGGGGGTGGTGATAGTCATTGAGTAGTGGACTCCGATGCGGACAGGGTTGTTGGGACAATTGACTTGTGGCACGCCGTACCCGGCTGGGACCGGGACGGGCCGTGGCTACCGGTACAACTGCACCAGAGGCGCGACCCGTGTTCGACCGCCACACCCCACAGATGAGTCCTCATCCGCAGCACGCGGGCACGAAGCACCAACGGTGCATTCTACCCAGGATCGACGGCGCGGGGCAACGTCGATTCTCTGCACCGTTCCCTCCGGGTTCGGCACCCGTACCCACCGTCCAACCCGTTTCGGTGTTCTCGAGCACGGCCGCGGTTCGGTAGGCACCGATCGTCCTGAGGGTTAGGCTCATAGTATGCCTGATCGTCCGCATCGCTGCGGCAGCCGGAACCCCGGGGCGGGGGTGGTCCCGCGCCAGGTCCGGCCGGCCACGCACCAAGTCCGGGCAGTCCCGCACCAGGTCAGAGCAGTCTCGGTGCGGCCGGAGAGGCGCCCCACCGCGGTACCTCATGAGACGGTGTCCCCTAGAGCCACTTGCGGTGGCAGGTTTCCGGAGGTGATCACAGATGAGCACGGCCCCGGCGCGTGAACAGGTCGGCCTGGTGCAGGTGACCGAAAAGGTGTTGGACGTCGCCCAACACCTGGCTGCGGTGGAGGATCCACAGTGTGGTGCGGTGACGACGTTTATCGGACAGGTTCGCGATCATGACCCGGAGGTGCCGGGCACGGTCACCTCCATCAGTTACTCGGCTCATCCGGATGCGCAGCAGGTCTTGGAACGCCTCGTCGCCGAGATGGTCGACGGCGGCGCTCCCCCCGCCGGCGCTGGCATCGCTGACGGCGGCGGCTCCCCCGCTGACGGTCCTTCCCTCGGCGGCGGCCACTCCCCCGATGACGAGGATGCCGGGCAGGAACCCGCGTTGACTCCGGTTCGGATCGCCGTCAGCCATCGGATCGGAGAACTGGCGGTGGGTGATCTGGCGCTGGTGGCATGCGTGGCCACCCCTCATCGCGCCCAAGGTTTCGACATCTGTCGTACCGTGGTGGAACGGATCAAGGTGGAGTTGCCGGTGTGGAAGAAGCAGCACACCGCCGACGGGACCAGTCAATGGAGCGGACTATGACCCAACGGACGAGGCAATGAGTACCAATCCCGTACCAGTGACGATCGGGGTGCGCCCGCCGGAGGTACCCGCAGGCACCGACCCGCGTCGCGGGAGCGCCCTGGTCGATTCCTTCGGCCGGGTGCATCGCGATCTGCGCATCTCCTTGACCGACCGGTGTTCGCTGCGATGCACGTACTGCATGCCCGAACAAGGTATGGAATGGCTGGCGCGGTCCTCGATCCTGAGCGTCGACGAGATCGTGCGGGTGGCGCGCATCTGCGCCGAGGCGGGGATCTCCACGTTCCGGCTCACCGGCGGTGAACCGTTGCTGCGCCGTGACATCGTCGACGTCGTCGGGCGCCTTGCCTCTTTGCGCACCGGTGAGGGCGAACCCGTGCAGGTGGCAATGACCACCAACGGCATCGGGCTACCGAGGGTGCTGGACAGTCTGGTTGAGGCGGGCTTGGCGAGGTTGAACATCAGCCTCGACACCGTGCGGGCTGACCGGTTCGCCGAGTTGACCCGTCGCAACCGGTTCGATGATGTGATGGCCGGGATCGCCGCCGCCCAGGCGAGCGGATTGCGTCCGTTGAAACTCAACGCGGTCGCGATGCGCGGCGTCAACGAGGATGAACTGGTCGACCTGGTGGAGTTCGCCATTGCCCACGATGCCCAGATGCGGTTCATCGAGCAGATGCCGTTGGACGCCGGACACACCTGGGACCGAAACCAGATGGTCACCCGGGAAGAGATCCTGGATGCGCTCGGTCAGCGCTGGCAACTGCGCCCGGTACCTGGCCGCGGCGGCGCGCCCGCCGAGCGCTGGTACTTGGGAGACACCAACCATCAGGTAGGCGTCATCGCCTCCGTCACCGCCCCCTTCTGCGGTGCCTGCGACCGCCTGCGCCTGACCGCCGACGGTCAATTGCGCAACTGTCTGTTCTCCACCAGCGAGTACGACCTGTTACCCGTGCTGCGCCCGGATGAACCGCAGGCCAACGGCGCGACGCCCACGGACCGTCGCTCAACTTCCACCCGCGAGGGCCACGTCGAAGCCGACGTGGACGCCCATATCGATGCGGTGCTACGGGCGTGCATCGACGCGAAGAAGCCGGGCCACGGAATCGACGAACCGGGGTTCCTCCAACCCGCACGGGGGATGAACGCCATCGGCGGTTGATCGACCGGGGTCGACCCCGCCGGCTACGTGGACGGACTAGCCGCCGGCGAACGGTGGCAGGACGTCCACTACGGCGCCGGAGGGGATCTCATCGCCACCGGATTTGGATCGACGTCCGTTGATGAGCAGCGAACACCGGCCCAGCACCTCCGCCGTACCGGGCCCGCCGAGGGTGCTCAGGTGGTCGAGCAGTTCCGTGACCGTCACCGCCTGCGTGTGTACCTCCGTTTGGCCCACTGACTCTGCTGCCGCCGCGAACAACCGAACCCTGCTCATTGCTCACTCCATCTGCTTTCTCATCGCCGCGCCCTGTTCGTCGGCCAGGGCGCGGATACGCGGGGCTATCTCGGCGATCGCGGGCGCGACCGGCTCCCCCGGGCCGACCCGTGCGCCCAACAGCAGGCCGAGCGCGAACATGGCCAGCGGCCCTGCCGGGCGCACGACGGCGTGGCTGACGTGGCGGGTCAGGTCCAGCACGGCGTCGATGTCGGTGTGCGGGTCCACGTGCTGGCGCAGTTCCAGCAGGGCGACCAGTTCTTGGAGCCATTCGTCCAGAACCTCCGGCGGGAGGTTCGTCCCTGCGTTCTGGTTCATCGTTCCTCCCCGGCGTGCGTCCTCGCGGACGTGTCGTCGACGGAATCGGGATCCTTGGCACGGCGCCACGATCCGGAGCGTCCGCCGTCCTTCGCTTCCAGGCGTACGTGACTGATCCAGGTGCCCTTGTCGATGCCTTTGACCATGTCCACCACCGCCAGCGCCGCTACCGAGGCGGCCGTCAGCGCCTCCATTTCCACGCCGGTGCGGTCGGCGGTGCGCACGGTGGCGCTGATGGCGATACCGTCGTCGTGCAGGTCCACCTGTACGCTGGCGCCGTGCACCCCGATGACGTGGGCCAGGGGTAGCAGTTCGGCGCACTTCTTCGCGGCGTTGATACCCGCGATCCGCGCCACCGCGAACACGTCGCCCTTCGGGGTGGTGCCGCTGCGCAGGTGGTCCATCACCTCGGCGTTGCAGTGCACCATGGCGCTGGCGGTGGCTGCGCGGACGGTGGGGGTTTTCTCGGTGACGTCGACCATCCGGGCGTGCCCGGCGTCGTCCAAGTGGGTGAAAGCGGTCATAGTGCTCCTTGCTCGTCGATCACGACGTGGACCACGTCGCCGCCGGCCACCTGATCCACATCGCCGGGAACGATGGCGTATCCGTTGGCGCGGCCCAGGCTCGCCACCAGGTGGGACTTGGAACCTTTGGTCGCGGCTGGTTCGACGGTGTACTGCCCATCGGCGTCGATGCCGATCCGGGCGGGGAGGTACTGGTCCCGGACCGGTGGGGTACGCCAACCCCGCACCGCTCGCGCGGGCACCGGGTTAGGCACCACCGTGCTCGGGTCCGCCCCGTGCATGACAATCAGCGCTGGGCGCACGAAGACGTGGAACGAGACCCAGGCGCTGACGGGGTTGCCGGGAAGGCCGAATAGCACCGCCTGCCGGTGCCGGCCGAACGCTTGCGGTTTGCCGGGCTGCATCGAGACCGAACTGAAGGAGACGTCGGCCGAATCAGCGAATACCCGGGTCAGGGGGTCGTAGGCGCCGGCGCTGACGCCCCCGGTCAGCACGATCATGTCCGCCTCGGGTGTGACCTCCGCCAGGCGGCGGCGCAAGTCGTCCGGGTCATCGCCCACCGTTACCGCCGCGCTCACCTCCCCGCCCGCCTGCCGCACGAGCGCGCTGAGCAGCAGGGAGTTGGAGTCCGGGATCTGCCCCCGCGCCAGTTCTGCGCCCGGGGGCTGCAGTTCGCTACCGGTGGCGATCACCGCCACCCGCGCGCGCCGGTGCACCCACACCGCGTCGTGGCCGGTGGCGGCCAGCGCGGCCAGTACGGTGGCATCGGCGACCGCTCCGCCGGTGGCCACCAGGTCCCCCGGCTGCAGGTCCTCCCCGGCGTATCGCACGTGTCCGCCGGGTTGTTGTTCCTTCAGCACCGTGACGGTGCCGGGCAGTTCCCCATGCGGTTCGTTGCGGTCGGTGTGCTCGAGTTGCACCACGGTGTCTGCCGAGCTGGGCAAGACCGCACCTGTCATGATGCGGGCAGCCTGACCCGGCTGCAGGGGCGGGTCCAGAGCGCTGCCGGCTGGCAGGTCGGCCACCACGTCCAACGTCACGGGCTCTTGCCCTGCGGCGGCGATGTCCTCATACCGCACGGCGTATCCGTCCATCGCGGAGTTGTCCCACGGCGGGACCGACAACCGCGAACGCACATCGGCGGCCAGCCGCAGGCCGTGGGCCGCTGCAAGTGGCACGGTTCCCGCCGGCAGCGGTTGCACGCTCCCGAGGACCTTCTCACGGTGCCGGGCCACTGGCATCAGCGTCATGCGCGCTCCACTTGTGCCCGCAACTGATCCACGGCTTCGGGCGTGAGTACCGCACTGGACCACCCGGCCCGGGACAGCACCCGGGTAGCGCGCGCCGCACGCACACCCGCGGAGCAGTAGGTCACCAGGTCCTGGTCGGGCTGCAGCCCGTGCTCGCGCAGGAGTTGGGCGATTTCGGCGCCTTGGTTCTCGGCGCGGTCCACCTGGAGCAGGACGCTGATGGGCAGGTTCACCGCACCGGGCAGCGCGTCCTGGGCGGCTTCCGCCGGTTCTCGCACATCGACCAGGGTCACGGGCCCATTCGTCGCCTGCTCTCGGCGGTCGAGGAACGCCTCAAGGTCCAAACTGGTGAGCACACCCTGTGGGCCGGCGGGTACGGGCGTTGCTGCGAGGGTGTGGCGGCTTGGGTGGCAGGCGCTATAGCGTTGGGCTCTCGCTTCGTGCTGCCCGGCGCCGTTCGGTAAGCGGCCGGCCCGGTTCTCCGGTTCCCCCGGTCCGGCGGCGTCCCCCTGTCCGGTTTCTGCACGTGCGCCGGCATCAACTGGCTCGACGCCAAAGGGAACTTCGTGCACGCGCATGGACAATGCGTCGATGACGGCGACCCGGCCGAGCAACACCTGACCCATCCCGGTGATCAATTTGATCGCTTCCGTGGCCATGATCGACCCGGCGATCCCGCACAGGGAGCCGATCACGCCGGCCTCGGCACACGAGGGCACCTCCCCGGGTGCCGGCGGGTGGGGGAACAGGTCTCGCAGCGTCACCGCGGGCACCGGGCGGGGTGGTGCGGACCAGAACACCGACACTTGTGCGTCGAACCGCAGCACCGAGCCCCACACCAGCGGGATGCCCAGGTCCGCGCAGGTGTCGGCGACCAGGTAGCGCGTGGCAAAGGTGTCGGTGCCGTCCAGCACCACATGGTGGCCGGCCAGGATGTCCTCGGCGTTAGCGCGCCCCAGGCGCACCTTGTGCACGTGCACCTGGGCGTTCGGGTTCAGTCCGAGTACCTGCCGGCGCGCGTTGTCGGCTTTCGGTTTGCCCAGGTCCTCGTGGGCGTGGATCACCTGGCGGTGCAGGTTGCTCGCTTCGACCACGTCGTCGTCGATAATGCTGATGCTGCCCACACCGGCCGCGGCGAGGTACTGCAACACCGGCGCCCCGAGCCCTCCGGCGCCGACTACCAGGACGCGAGCGCCGGCAAGCCTGCGTTGACCGATCTCGCCGAACTCCGGCAAGCGAGTCTGCCTCGCGGTCCGGGCACGCTCTGCTTCGGGCAGTTCCGGGAGCGGTTCCACAAGCGGCGGCAGTGACGGCATGCCACCAGTCTACGGAGCGGGCGCGTGGATCGTGCCACCTTGCCTGCGCCGGACGCGGCCTCACTCACTCACCGCGACCACGCCGGACGCGCCCCGCTCGGCGTCGGCCATCACGTGGGTCACCATCGGATAGTGGCCGCTTTCGGGGAAGGCGGTCTCGACGAACCCGCCCTGGGCGACCGCTACCGAGAGCGCCTGGCTTCCGCCGCCGGTGTTTCCGAAGGCGTCCTCCCCGCGGCGAAGGTGGTAGGCGCCCTCGAGGTAGACGGTGTCGAATTGGGCGCCGACGATGTGGAAACTCCCCGCCCGGTTCGGGCCGGCGTTCAGTACCCAGAACCGCACCCGCTCCCCCACCTGCGCCTCCAACGGTTGCTGACGGTACTGGAATCCGATGCCGTTGAAACTCAGCACATCGGCGGGGCCGGACCCGGCTCGGTCGGCATCTACCTCGGCGACCTCCCCTCGGGTGTGCCTCTGGGCTTGCAGGTACGCCTCGGACTGCACCAGCACGTAACTGCGGTCCACCGGGTCCAGGTCCTCCGGTTCGATCACGACCGCGCCGAACATTCCCGCCGCGATGTGACTGCTCATGGGGTCGGTGCCGCAGTGGTACAGCCAGATGCCCGCCCGCTGCGCGGTGAACCGGTACACCAGCGATTCTCCTGGCGGAATGGTGCGCATCGGCTCACCGGGCGCCAGAGAACCGGCATGGAAGTCGATCGAGTGGCCGATACTGCCGTCGTTAACGAGGGTGACTTCGAAAACGTCACCGACCCGGCCGTGCAGGGTGGGCCCCGGAACCTGACCATTGAAGGTCCAGCGCCGTTGCCACACCCCCGGGGCCACCTCCAACTCCAGTTCCCGGGCAGTGAGCGTCACTTCGTGGACCTGGGAGGTGCCGTCGCTGGGCGGTAATGGCGGTAGCTCCGGGTCGATGGTTCCTTCCAGGTCAGCCTCGTCGGGCACGATCAAGGGTCGGGAACCTTCAACCGCGTGCCCAAGTTCGCCCTGCCCGTGCCCCGCGTGCGCGCCCGCGGCTGCGTCGCCGTCGCCCGGCTCACGCTCGTCCACATCACCTGGGCCGGAAGCAGGACCGGTCCGATCCGCTGCGGGCGCCCCTGTCACGCTCACGGTCAGGACCATGCCCATCTGCCGATGGCCCACGATCGTGCACCAGCCCTCGGTTGGCCCGGAGATGACCCCGGCGTCCAATGTTGCCGACTCCCCGGGGCCCAACCGCGGTGTGTGGCCATCGCCGAGCAGAAGGTCGTGCACCTCGGACTCATCGGCGTTGGTCAGTTCCACCACTAGCCGGTCGCCCGTCGGTACTTCGATGTGGTCGGGGGTGAACCGCATGCCCTCGGCCACTACCTGGACCGTCGTGGTCCGCCCGGTGGGGGCGATGGCCGTGGCGGACTGCGGCGTGCGCTCTGAACCCCCGTTGTCGCTCGGTAGCCCGGCTGCGCCTGGATCCATCCCCACCCCCACCGCGATCGCCACCGCCAGGGCACTGACTCCCGCCACGACCTGCCTGCCTCGCCAGAACGGCTCCCGCGTTGCCTGCCGTGCCGCCGGGGAAGCCCTGGGTGCGCGAACAGCAGTCACCGCGCCGGCCGAGGTGGTCGCATTCCTACGCTTCATCCGCCGAGCGGCCATGATCGACCCGATCATCAGCGGGATGAACCAGACCATCGCCACCAGCACCGCGATCGAGGTGGTGACCCGCACGGCGCTGGGCACCGGCGCGAGGAACAACACCAGCCCGAGGTTGATGATGACCAGCCGAGCCGTCCCGCCGCGGTTGAACCACCACTGCGTGGTGCGCACCACCGCCCCGCCACCGCCCAGCACCACCGGGATCAGGTAGGACATCGCGCCGGTGAGCAGTTGCACCACGAAACCAGCCGTGATCACGGCCACCACGGGTCCGAATCCGGCCGTTACCTCACCCCAGGTGCTGCTGGTGGTGGCCGTCGAAGACACCCCCACCAGCCCTACCACTGCCCACACCAGCGCCGCGGCCACCGAAGCCGGGGCGAACTCCCGAGGAGGGCGGACCCGGGCCGGGCGCACCAACGCCCGACCCCACCAGATCACACCGGCCATGTAGGTCAGCAACCCGACCACGACGGCGATCGGCGCGCCGGTGACCGCACCGGCCAGCACCGCGACCAACCCCGCGATGAGAACCGGCAGGGCCTGTTTCGCGAGCCGTTCCGCGCGCCGGTCCATCCGGGTTCGCAGCATCGTGGGCCATAGCGTGATCAGGGTGCCGGTGACCGTTAGGCCCACCCACCCCAACACATTCACCATGGTGTGCGCGGTGAGCAACTGGCCGTGCCACGGGTCGGCATATCCTCGCGCGAGGAGCACCCCGAGCACCGCCCCCACGGGCAGGAACGCGGCTGCGGACAGGTAATAATGCACCGTCACCCGCATCCGTCCCGGTAGGGCATGGCGCAGCCGACGCCAGAGCGCGCCGAAATGGGCGGTAACGGCGCCGACCACCAACGTGGCACCGGCCACGGTCAGCGGCCACAACGCAGTGGGCACGGCGATGAGCACCGCGCTGACGCCGATGAGTAACACCGCCAGGCGTCGTGATTGCCGACGACGATCATCCAGTGCCGTAGGGGTCTTCAGCAGCGCCTGGGCGAAGTAGACACTCCACACCATGATCGAGTGGGTCGCGGCACCCAGCAGCACCAGGTGCACCATCAACCAGCGTGATTCGGGCACGAACGGGTGGATGACGGCCATTACCGCGGCTGCCGCGAGCCACACCAGAGCCGGCCGGTCCCGCAACGCCCACACGCCGCGGGTGGTGGAGGTCGCGGTCGAGCCGCGCCGTGGGCCGTTCCCGGCGAGCGGCCCGGCGCCGATGCGATGACCCGCTGGCCGGCCTGCTTGCTTCGCGGACCCGCCACTGCCGTCCGCCGACTCGCCACCGCCGTCCGCCGGGGCGGCACCCCGCGGGCCTGGCGGCGGCGACTGGCGACCGCCGCGTGACTTCATGGCGCCACCATGAGCATGCCGTGCGCCGTCGGGAGGTGGTCGCGTTGGCCCGGGGCGGGAACGTCGAGCAGCATCACCACGGCGTCCGGCCCGGCCCGCAGGCTCAGAGCCCCGGTGGTGGGCGGTGGCTGGCGAGGCGCCTGCCAGCGAGGAGGTTGTTCAGGCAAGGTCGCCCTCGCGCTGCAGCCGAAGCCGCCAGGCTTGCGGGCCTCGTTCCAAGTAGGTCACCGACATCGCGCCGGCTTCGCGTTCGGCGATCTGCGCGAGGAGCGGCTTGGGGTCGTGGGGCGCCACTAGCACCATCGATTCACCAGCGCCCACTGCCGCCAGTGCGCCGAACACCGCGCCGTGACGTAAGCGGTGCGGGATTTCCCGCACGTCGAACTCCGGCTCTTGCGCATGCCCGACCCCGCAACCACAGCTGCCACCGCTCGCCTGGATCAGATGCACGTGTCGGTTCGTCATCGCCCTCTCCCACCCTCTCCCACCGTTGGTTCACCGTGCACTAATTATTACATGCCGTGCTTGTAACAACTCCGCAGCGGGCCGGTGGAACAGCAGGATCGGCCGGTGCAGTTCGCTCAGGACACCGGCCCGATACGCTCACTCCCATGGGTGGCGACCACGGGGGCAGCGGTCCGTCCGGCTTCGATGCGATGATCCTGGCCGGCGGGCGCGGCATGCGCCTCGGCGGACGGGACAAGGCAGCCCTGACCGTGGCCGGGCAGCCCTTGTTGGGCCGGGCCCTGGACGCGGTGACCGGCGCCGGGCGCGTGGTCGTGGTGGGCCCGGTGGCGGTGCCCGACGGCGTGGCTCAAGTGTTCGAGGACCCGCCCGACGGCGGCCCGGTCGCCGGTATCGCCGCCGGCTTGAACTCGTTGCGGACCGGGCGGGAGCCTGCGCCCTGGACTTGCGTATTGGCCGTCGACCAACCGGATGCTGCCCGCGCATTAGCGCCCCTACTTGCCGCCCGATCGGGTGCCGGCGACGACGTACACGCGGTGTGCCATCGCGATGCCAGCGGACACCCGCAGTGGTTGCTGGCGGTTTATCGCACCCAGAACCTACTGGCCGCGCTGGCCCCGTTCGGCACCGGCCACGGAACCCCCATGCGGGCGCTGGTGGCGGAACTGAGTTTCCGCTATGTGCAGGAGGGGGTCGAGCACGTGGGCGATGTGGACACCTGGGCCGACCATGCCCGCTGGGAGCGCCGGTTGGACGGCACCTGATCCCTAGCGAACCCATGGCTCATGACTTGCGGGCCTGGTTCCTTCGCCACGCTCCGGCCCGCCATACTTGAACGATGAGTGGCGAGGCGATCAGCGCTGCCGGCTACCAGCACGTGGACTCCCAGGCGGCGGCGAGGGCGAATCGGGACTGGTGGAGCGCCGAAGCGGACAGTTACGTGGCCGAACACGGTGAGTTCCTCGGCGATGCGGACTTCTGCTGGTGTCCGGAAGGGCTGCGCGAGTCCGAAGCCGGCCTGCTTGGTCCGGTGGATGATCTTCGGTCCCAGCGCGTGCTCGAAGTCGG
>Ga0209487_1001560_pt1 | contig 19222 bp, 14 predicted proteins | sample Poulit2012_FD_187524 | JGI IMG/M metagenome (GOLD analysis project Ga0209487, IMG submission 187524) | Agricultural soil microbial communities from Georgia to study Nitrogen management - Poultry litter 2012 (SPAdes) (version 2) | ecosystem: Environmental > Terrestrial > Soil > Agricultural land...
GGAAACACCGAGGGTTCTTATCCTTGGTTCGATGCCTGGCGGGATGTCACTGGAGAAACAAGAATACTACGGAAATCCGAGAAATCATTTTTGGGATATTTTATTTGAGCTATTCCAGCAAGACCCGCTGACTGATTATGAAGAAAAAATGCAATTTCTAAAACAGCATCAAATTGCATTATGGGATACGATCGGTACTTGTTACAGGGAAGGCAGTCTGGATTCCAATATTAAAGAAGCGGAACCAAATGACATCATGTCCTTATTATCACGCTTTCCGTCCATCAAGCTCATCGGCTGTAACGGAACGAAATCATATCAAATGTTTCATAAATATTTTCCCGTTGATGAACTTAAAGATGTAAATGTAATCAAATTGCCATCAACAAGCCCCATTCCAGGCCGTTATACAAAAACATTCGCCGGTAAAGTAGAAGCATGGCAGCAAATACGATTATAATAAAGGCTTTTTGTAAGTTTTCGGACTGAGACTGCGTTTAAATATCCACCTCATGTTGCTGTTCATCTTTCGTAGTTGATATAAACTGCGATGTAACATTTTAAGGAGCTGCATAAATGATCGCTACGGAAAAATACTGCGCTTTCCGTGGGCGGCTGATGAGCCTCCTCGTGCTGACGCACTGTGGGGTCTCATCTAGGCCTCTGGGACTGTGCACTGCTCGTCCCACCTAAAACATTTGCTCCCACAGGAGTCTCCGTGTTTTTCCTCCGCTAGTTTTAGTTTACTAACCACTGATTGTGAGAATAATGGCAATATAAAATCATCATACAACTTCACTAGTCCGGGTGAGTGGAGGGCGGTGACTCCTGCGGGAATAGCACGTGTCTGAAGACCCCGCAGAGTGGGTTTCTCGAGGAGGCTGAAGCCGTGCCCGCGGAAAGCATCCGCCCGGATCGATCCCGGACGGTAGCAATAGCACACGTATTGGTAAATAAAATGCACTTACTTCGCAGTTTAAGTATTTTATGTCAAAAAAACAATTCATTTTCTTGTGGGGCGAGTAATCGCAGTTCTGATCTTTGAGAAAAAGTCTTTATAAAAACCTACTTGCTTTATTCCCTTTCATTCTGTATAGTAAATTTAAAGTTAAAATAATTTGAATTTAAAAACGTTGAAGAGGGAAAGTAAGATTTCGTTATTTTTTACAGAAAGCTTCGGCAGCTGAGAAGAAGCAAAAATACGCATCTGAACAATGGCCTTGGAGTTTCGTGCTGAACGTATCAGAAGATATAAGTAGGTCGCGACGAGAATTGGTGCTCGTTATCCACACCACAGTATAGAAAAGTCATTGACTTATGTACTTGTTGAGGCTGTATGTGTGAACATGCGGTAAAGTAAGGTGGAACCACGTATATCCAACCACGTCCTTATCATTTATTTGATAATGACGTGGTTTTTTGTTTTCTTTTTTAAAAAAATATCATCTATGGAGGTTATCCGATGTGTAAAAACTTAGTGATTCAAACTGACTTTGGGCTTAGTGATGGTGCAGTAAGTGCGATGTACGGAGTGGCTATATCTGTAGATCCCACGTTGAGAATATTTGATTTAACCCATGATATTCCACAATACAATATATGGGAAGCATCTTACCGGCTTTATCAAACAATTACGTACTGGCCGGCGGGGACAGTGTTTATCTCCGTTGTTGATCCAGGTGTCGGTTCTGACCGGTTAAGTGTTGTCGTTAAAACGGCAGATGATCAGTATATTGTGACGCCTGACAACGGTACATTGACGCATATAAAGCAAAATATTGGTATTAAAGAAGCCCGTATCATTGATGAATCAGTTAACAGACTTCCTAGATCAGGGGAATCCTATACATTTCATGGTCGTGATGTCTATGCCTACACAGGGGCGAGGCTGGCTGCAAATGTAATTTCCTTTGAAGAAGTCGGTCCGATTCTTGATGTGGATAACTGTATTATCATCCAACAACCGAAACCGTGTGCAGACGATAATATGATTTACGGAAACATTGATATTCTGGATGTTCGTTTTGGGAATCTGTGGACTAATATACCCCGGAAACTTTTCCAAGATGCAGCTATTGCATATGGTGATACATTGGAAGTGACGATTACGAATAACAATCAGCAAGTATATAAAAATAGTATGACATTCGGCCGTTCATTTGCTGACAGTCATTTAGGGGAGCCCTTACTGTATGTAAACTCCGTTGATAAATTAGGGGTGGCAATTAACCAGGGGTCATTCGCAAAAGCATATGAGATTGGTACAGGAACAAACTGGAAAATAACAATTCGACGAGCTCCTAGTGCAACATAGCTCAATTATCTCACCCACCCGTATTATATGGTTAATTGCTGACCAATCTGGCTGTGTGCAACAAACCGTTGATTTCCACTGCAGGCGGACGCTTTCCGCGGGCACGGCTTCAGTCTCCTCGAGAAACCCACTCTGCGGGGTCTTCAGACTCGTGCTATTCCCGCCGGAGTCACCGCCTTCCATTCCAATCAACTGGCCTAGCAAATGGAATATGCGAGACTCCTTGAAAAAGAAAACCGCTTTTTCTGCGTGCGATGCATCGCTGCTGTAGCCTTCCTTGTCCTGGGGGAGATGAGGCCTAGGTGAGACCCCGGAGTGCGTCAGCACGAGGAGGCTCATCAGCCGCCCCCGGAAAGCGAGTATATTCCATTTGCGGTTGTCGAACGCTATACCGGCTTATTATGGGGGATGTATTTAAACCGCGTGGCACTAGTGCTCATCATTAAAAAAATCTCTGCCCCAGCTAGGGGACAGAGATTTCTTCTGTGCTTTATTAGTAAAATCCTGTTGCATATCCGCCTGCACCAACGATAATCAGCAGGATGAATAATACAATAATTAATGTGAAATCCATAGTAATTACCTCCATAACACTATAACTGAACTTATTTAAAACTGTGGAGCGGTATTAATAATAACCTCCGCCGCCACATCCGCATCCGCCGCCGTACCCAGCGTTGCCATATCCACCGCTGTGTCCGCATGGGCCGCAGTATCCCCCACCACTATGTCCACCGGATCTGTATCCGCCGGCACCTACGATGATTAAGAGGATAAATAATACAACAACAAACGCAAATCCTCCGCCTCTGCCTCTCTCAACAGGTTCATGTTTTTCACTCATCAAATATCCCTCCTTGTTACATTAACCTATGTAAATGAATGTAAATTGGGAAGTGGTAGAGACTAAAATGGGCATTAGACTATGGGATTTATCCCCCGTTAACTCCCACAGATAGATTCAATTTACTCGTGAATGCTGGCAGTAAGCCCCCCACTGATTGAAGTTTCGCTTTATTTAAAGTTAGGAAAAGGTTGTATTTTTGCTTGCTGTAGCATTCACTCATCATACTTGCTATAATAGAAACTTATCATGTATTTTTTGATCAAAAATGAATGGTCATTCATTTTATAATATAAGAAAAAGGACGTTAGGTATGAAAAACATCGGAAATATTTTTAAAACAGACATGAAGAATATAGGGACAAATTGGGTAGCAGCCATCTTGATAGGCGGTTTAATTCTGTTGCCGTCCCTTTATGCATGGGTGAATATTAAAGCCATGTGGGATCCATATTCCCAAACAGATCAAATTCCTGTGGGGATTGTAAATGAGGATGCCGGCGCCATGGTCAGGGATAAGGAAATCCATGCCGGTGATGAACTAGTAGATAATTTAAAAGAAAATAATGACATGGACTGGAAGTTTGTTGATCGGGAAAAAGCGATGGATAAAGTGGAGTATGGGGACTATTTTGCGGTGATTGTTATTCCGGAAGACTTTTCGGAAAGTCTGAGTACCGTCATTGATGATGATCCCGAGAAAGCCAATGTAGAATATTATGTAAATGAAAAACTCAATGCGATTGTGCCTAAAATTACCGAAAAAGGTGCAAGCAGTATTGTTCAACAAATAAGCAGTGAATTTATCTCAACGGTTAATGGGGTCATTTTTGATATCTTTAATGAACTGGGAATCGAAATTGAAGAGAATTTGCCGGATATAGAACAGTTTGAAGACTATATATTTGAAATTGAAGATAAGCTTCCGGAAATCAATAAAATATTAAATGAATCACTGACAGATGCGACGAATGCGCAGGATATTGTGAAGAAAGCACAAGGATTAATTCCTGAAGCAGAACAAGCTACAAATGATGGATTGGAAACGATTGATGAAACAACCGCATTTTTAGTAGAGGCGGAAGAGCGTTTGAATGAAATGGCACCGCAAATCGAGGAGGACCTGAAAAAGGTACAAAACATTGCCACCGAAGCGAATGACGTCGTTACGAAAGTGCAAAATGCCGATATTGACTTTAGTTTAGGTGAAAAAATTAAAGATCAAATGAATGAAAAAATAAATGAAGCAACAGAACGTATTGAAACGACTGAGGCAGCATTGGAGAAGTTAAAAGAACTAAACAGCCAGCCGATTGAAGTAGATATCGAAGGTTTAGAAACGGAAAAAAAGAATGAGAATAATAATAGTGATAGTGCTGAAGATAATGAGGAAAACGACAGCAATGAAAGTAGTGAAATCAATGTAGATAAAGACGCTGTCAATAAACAGGTAAACAATAAGCTTCAGGAAAATCAATCGGAACGAGAAGAAAAAATTAATGAGACACTGGATAAATTAGCAACATTAAAAACAGATTTGGGTGAAGTACAAGAAAGCTTAGGAGAAATAGATACATTTTTAGAGAATGCCGAGAAAGATGCAGACAAAATGCTCGCGGATCTGCAGGAAGTAACAGCAAATACTTCCGAGCGAATTGACAACTTTGTAAAAGAATATAAAGAAACAATTGAGCCGACTGTGTTAGAACAAGTCGAAAAAGCTAAATCGACATTGGCTGACGCAAGAGGTATTTTAGTGGATATTCAGGAAACGATTCCCGAGGTGGAAAAAATTCTGTCACGTACAGGGGAGAATCTTGATGAAGGGAAGGGTACCCTTGAATCTGTGCTTGGAGAATTTCCTTATGTGAATGATAAAGTGAAACAATTAGCGAATCGTATTCGTGATATTCAAGGCGAAGCGGATATTAACGAGATTATTGAACTGTTAAGAAATGATCCCGAAGCAGAGCGCAGTTTTTTTGAAGAACCGGTGAAACTCCATGAAAATAAATTGTTTCCAATTGAAAATTATGGAACAGGGATGACACCATTTTATACGGTGCTCGCCATATGGGTCGGTGCGCTGTTATTAATCTCCATGTTGGCTGCTGATCCGAATAATCCGGAGAATTTCACGGCGAGACAGATGTACTTTGGGAGGTTGTTTACATTCGCCACTGTTGGTATCCTGCAAACACTCGTTGTAACTTTAGGTGACATGTTTTTACTTGATGTCAATGTCAGTGCACCATTTTGGTTTGTTGTGTTTGGATTACTGATCAGTTTTGTGTTTATGTCAGTTGTTTACACCGTCGTTTCTGTCTTTGGCGATGTTGGGAAATCAATGGCAATAGTCCTGCTCGTTCTGCAAATTGCGGGATCCGGCGGGACTTATCCGGTTGCATTGTTACCGGAGTTTTTCCAAACAATTAATCCATTCTTACCGTTTACGTATGCCGTAGACTTGATGCGTGAAGCAGTAGGAGGTATCGTGTGGGAAAGAGCTGCCCGCGATATTATATTCCTATCATTGGTCAGTGTTGTATTCATTTTGTTTGGTGCATTATTTAAAAAGACCATGAATAAACGGTCACATAAACTAATGAAAAAATCACGGGAGACCGGATTGTTTCATTAAAATAAAGAATAAGCCATCCCCCTCAAATTTTGCGGGAGATGGCTTTTTAAAAAGTGCAATTGTAAAGATGTACCATCAGAAATGTTCCCTATTAGTCATTGATTTCTTATATAATGGAACAAGGAGTTTTTTCTAGGGGGGGACACAATTGAAGAAAAAGAAATGGCTGAAAATCATACTTGGAATCATTAGTATTCTGTTAATCATAAATATAGTTGCCGGACTTTTTTTCTATAATCTTGTAATAGAGCGCAATGTTAAAGATTTCTTAGTCGGGAATGCCGATTTGGAAGTTACCGCTGAAGCAATGGATGTTTTCTTAGATGGAGACTGGCGGGAATGGGTAGCCGAACAGGACTATGAGGAAATGGAATTAACGTCTGATGACGGATTAAAACTGCAGGGTTCTTTATTGAAAGCAGAGGAACCGACGAATAAGACGGTTGTATTGGTACATGGCTACCTTGGACGTGGTACAGATATGGGGCTATACGCTGAATATTATTATGAAACGCTAGGATATAATGTGTTTTTCGCAGATATGCGCGGACATGGTGAAAGCGAAGGGGATTATATCGGTTTCGGATGGCATGAACGGCTAGACGTGATCGACTGGACAGATCTGTTGATTGAAAAACTTGGCCCGGACACGGAAATCGTGATGCATGGGGTATCCATGGGCGCGGCATCCGTGTTAATGGCTAGCGGTGAGCACATGCCTGAGCAAGTGAAGGCAATTGTAGCGGATAGTCCGTATACAAATGTGTATGATCTATTTGCTTATCAGATGAAGCGAATGTACCATCTGCCGGCCGTGCCAATTCTTCCGACTACAAGCGCCGTCACCAAGATGCGCGCGGGCTATTCACTTACCGAGGCATCCGCCCTTGATCAGGTGAAAAAGGCGGAAGTGCCGATTTTATATGTTCATGGTGAAGCCGATGATTTCGTGCCGACTCAGATGGCAGAGGAACTATATGAAAATACGAAAAGTGATGCGGAAATCATGAAGGTGAAAGGTGCTGGACATAGCGAATCATTTGTCGTGGCAAAAGAGAAATACACAGAAAAACTAGAGGCGTTTTTGAGTGAGTATATGGAGTGAGAACGAATTAAAATTCGGATAAGCAGATCGAATATCGCTTATCCGAACTTTTTTGTTCTAAAACTGAGCCAAACTTGATTAAGACTGAACGAACGCAGCAAACGACTGAACCAATCTCTATTAAGACTGAACGAACGCAGCAAACGACCGAACCAACTCCGATTCTGACCGAACGTAAACAGAAAGAAGTATGAAGACACAAGCTTGGTGACTTCCCCTTAGACATTCACTATTGGTCTTACAAATAGGTCGCAAACCATCGGCAAATATGATTCAAGCGTGCTATTCTCATTTCAGGTTTGCCACTACGGCTTAACTCATGATTAGCATCAGGGAAACGGACGAATTCCACGTTTTTACCGAGATGCTTTAAAGTGATAAACAGCTGTTCACCTTGTTCAACCGGGCAGCGGAGGTCTTGTTCCCCATGTAAAATTAACAATGGTGTTTGCACGTTTTCCGCGTATTTAAGTGGGGAGAATTCCCAAAGTTTCTTAGGATCTTCCAATAGATTTTTTCCAAGTTCCCATTTAGTAAAGAAGTAGCCGATATCGCTCACACCATAAAAACTTAACCAATTACTGATCGAGCGCTGGGTGACAGCTGCTTTGAAACGGTTCGTATGACTGATGATCCAGTTGGTCATGAAGCCACCATAGCTTCCGCCAGTGACCCCAAGTCGTTTTTTATCTATAAAATGATAATATTGCAGTGCATAATCAACAGCGTGCATTAAATCTGAATAATCTCCTCCGCCATAATCGGCACGGCAGGCATCAACAAATTCTTGTCCATACCCATGACTGCCACGGGGATTTGTATATAATACGACATAACCTTTGGCCGCGAGCAGCTGTAATTCATGGAAAAACGTTTGGCCATACATGGCGTGCGGACCACCATGGATTTCCAAAACCATTGGATATTGTTTATCAGCTTGAAATCCGTATGGTTTTAGCAGCCATCCTTGAATTTCCCGACCGTCATCTGTTGGGACTGTTATTGTTTCCGGTTCGCTCAAATGTACATTCGCGACAAAGTCGGTATTTTCATTTGTCAGTTGCTCGATGTCCGATTTGTTTTTCAGTAAATAAAAGTTGCACGGGTCTGTCGGTTTACTGATGCCAAGCACAAATGCATCCGTATATTTATCATAAGAAAATCCGAATACATGATTATCTTTTTTATACAACACTTTTAACGCACCATTTAAATCGGCCTGATATAATCCTGTTGTGCCGGCATTTGTACCGATGAATAACAAATAATCCGCGTCTTTTGACCAAACAGGCCCTGTTGTAGATTGGCCTAATCTTGTATCTCCAATCATCGCATCGCCAAGCTGCATATCCCATGTTTCACTGAGGCAAGTCCTTTCGCCAGTCATGACATCAAATATATACAATACAGTTAACGTCGCTCCGCTATATGCAAACTCATGACCAAAGCAGGCGATTTTGTCCCCGCTTGGAGAGAATGTTGCATTGCCGTAAGTTCCTTTCCCATTTGTTAGTTTCGTTGATTCTTTGCTGGAGAGATTCAATAAGAAAAGATCATTGGTCAATTCAGCATCTGCATCTTCATTTAAATTTGCTGAAAATAAAACGGACTTGTTCTCAGGAGAAAAATCTTCAAATGTATGATCCGCATCCGCTGTCGTTAATTGTTCAAAGCGCTCATTTTCCATATCATATAAAATAAGCTGATTTCGTTTCTCATCATGAAATCCATTTGCATCTGATTTATATTTTAAGCGGTTGATCACAAGCGGTTGTTTCTTTTTTTCTGCACGTTCTTTTTCTCTATCTTCTTTTGACTGTTCTGTTTGTTTTTGTACATTATCATCTCTGTCCAGGGAAGCATGGAAAATGATGTATTTTCCGTCGCTTGACCAGCTTGGACTTGTGGCACCGTTTTCAAAAAATGTAATTTGTCTGGCTTCTCCGCCATTAGCATCTAACACCCAAAGTTGGGGGAGACCGCTTCGATTTGATTGAAATACGAGCTTTTTCCCATCTGGTGAGAAACGGGCGTGGCTATTTTTATCGTGGCCAAATGTCCACTTTTTCTTATGGTTTTCCGATAAATTTTGCGAAAAAATATGTGATTCATATTCATCCTGTTTATTGATAGTTGTGGAAATATATGTATAAGCCTTGCCGTCAGGTGTAAATTGCGGATCACTTAATACTTCAATTCTGGTCAGGTCTTTGGCTGTTATCGCACGCTTTAAACTACTCATTGTTATGAAACCCCCTGTATGTAAAGTGAATTTTCGAAACATTTATCATTATAAACTATTTCGAGGAACGAATCAATTTATCCGACAATTATATGTTGATGATTCATGGCCAAGTAAAAAAACAGCCATTGAAGAGACACATTCTCTTTCAATGACTGTTTTAGTTTGATTATTTAATTTTGCATTTGTGCTATATTGGCATCCGCTTCATATGCTTGCTGCAGTTGCTTGGTGATTTTACCCGGTTTGCCGTCACCAATCTGCTGTCCGTCCACTTGGATAATCGGCATAATTTCTGATGTTGTACTTGATAAGAATAATTCGTCAGCTAAAAGAATATCTTCCGTAGTAAAACCTTCTTCGATAAATAAAAGGTTTAGATCGGCTGCGAATTGTTGTACGCGCATCCGGACACATCCGTGCAAAATTCTTTTGGTGGCCGGAAAAGTATAAATCTTATTATCTTTTACCATGAATACGTTGGAAGAGCTGCATTCTGTTACAAGGCCGTCTTTATGTAAAATTGCCTCGTAACAGCCTGCTTCTTTTGCTGCTTGTTTGGCAAGCACGTTAGGCAGCAGGTTCAAACTTTTAATATAGCAATTTTCCCAGCGCACATCCGGCTGTGTAATAGTACAAACCCCGTTCTCCAAGTTTTCCAGTTTACGAGGTAAGTCTTGTACATAGGCATAAATATTTGCGTGAGTATTTTCAGGGAATACATGATCACGCGGAGCAGCGCCCCGTGTTACTTGTAAGTAAACTTTTCCGTCAGTTGTCATAGAGTTCTTCTCTACTAATGTAAGTAATAGGTCAGTGAGTGTCTCTTTGGTAAAAGGCAGGTCAATTTTAATTGCCTCTGCAGAGCGGAACAGACGGTTTACATGTTCTTCCAGTAAGTAATAGTTGCCATTGTAAACACGAATAACTTCGTAAACGCCATCTCCAAATTGTGAACCTCTTTCTTCAAAAGGATAATGTAAGCTGTCGCGATGGATAAAATTTGTCTGTGACATCATAATTGGATAAATTGACATCGTTTTTTCCTCCTTGTAAAACACATATGTATAAATTGCGTGTGAATCGGATATTATTATACTATGAGTCTAAATTATACTTCATGTCAGCGGCTAATTCTATGGAAAATAGGCAAATACATTAAAAGGAAAAAGGGCATTTGAATATTGTAGAAAAATGTAGAATTTCCTATTGCTAATAGGAGAGATAGTTGTTATAATTAATTTATTGTCAAAAGAGACATGTTAGCACGTGAATCAGTGGTACAAGAATATTTCATGCATTATAAGATGCGGATGTAGTTTAGTGGTAAAACCTCAGCCTTCCAAGCTGATGATGTGGGTTCGATTCCCATCATCCGCTCCATACATATGTCCTAACGCAGTGTTTCGTCAACGTAGTTACGAAGCATTGCGTTTTTTCCTATTCCTCTGAAATCTTCAATGAAACTATCACCTCACTTGAAATCAGGCTTTTACAGGTAGTAAACTTAAATAACAAATTATACAAACAGAGGGATTTAAAATGAAGAAGTTATTACAGCAACTCCAACAACTGGAAGGCAAAGGATATAAAGGTTATAAAAATATACAAGGTCATTACACATTTAATGACTTTAATTTAGCGATCGATTATGTACAAGGGGATCCATTTGCTTCTCCGTCGAAAATTCGCATCGTAATTCCGCATCATAGACGTAAAATAGATGAAGCGAACCTGGAAAGCTATCACCGGAAAACAGCAGCTGAAGACGTGCTTGCACGGGCTGTTGGCAAAGCAGTCCAATCCAATACGATACAGATTAAAGGTTCTGGAAAAAGCGGACACCTTCTTTTTGACAGTCCCGGTCAGGAAGTGCTTGAGAGAAGTGCTGTACAAGTTACAACAACATCTATTACCGTGTGCTTGTCTGTAGGCCTTCCTGCAAACGGACGGAGAATCAATGGAAAGGAAGCGGAAAAATTATTCTCACAAGTTATCCCGGCTATTATCCGGAATTCAATATTTTCTATAACAGAAGCGGAAATTACGGCAGCAGTAGAACTTGCCGATCAACAAGAAGCGATACGTACAGCAATGCGAAAAAATAATTGGATCGCGTTTATTGCAAATGGCGCTATTTTACCGCGGGGAAGTGGGGTAAGTCAGCGGCCACTCACGAAGGCAGTACCTTTCCAAAGTCCGCCGGAAAATGAAGTTACGATTCAGCTTCCACATCGTAAAGAGCCGATCAGAGGAATGGCGGTCGAACAGGGCATCACCCTGATTGTCGGTGGTGGATATCACGGGAAGAGTACCATTCTCGAAGCAATTGAACGCGGTGTATATACCCATACAAAAGGGGATGGGCGTGAATATGTGATCACTGATCCGGACGCAGTGAAAATCCGCGCAGAAGACGGCAGACAAATTACAGGTGTAAATATTTCTCCGTTTATTCAAAATTTGCCGCATCAACAAAACACCCATTTTTTCTCCACGGAAAATGCCAGCGGCAGCACCTCACAGGCGGCAAATGTAATGGAAGCATTGGAGGCTGGTGCTACGACATTGTTAATCGACGAGGATACAAGTGCGACTAATTTTATGATCCGAGATCAGCGCATGCAACAGCTTGTGAAAAAAGAAAAAGAGCCGATTACACCGTTCATTGATAAAATAAAACAAATGCGGGACCAGCTTGGTATATCAATAATCCTGGTCATGGGCGGTTCGGGTGATTATTTTGATGTCGCCGATTCGGTGATTATGATGGAAGCTTATATACCATATAATGTTACCGCCAAGGCAAAGGAAATCATGTTAAACTATCCATTAGAACGTGAAGAAAAAGCACAAACAACCTTTGGCGAAATAACAAATCGACAATTTGACATGCAAACATTACAAACGAAAAAAGGAAATCGGTCGAAAACAGAAGCAAAAGGTTTATCGAAAATTTTAATGGGCCGAACCGAAATTATTTTTGAACAAACTGAGCAATTGGTTGATCCATCCCAAACACGGATGATTGCAGCTATCATTCAATTTTTAGACCGCACAAATGGGCTTGGCCAACAAACAATATACGAGCTCTTGGATACGTTGGAACAGCAAATGAATAAAGATGGATTAGCCTCCTTCACACCACTTGAGAATCACCACCCGGGTGATATTGCCAGACCGCGGCGCTATGAGATTGCCGCTGTACTCAATCGCATGCGGACTGCTAAAGTTTCGCAAAAGTAATACGGAAAGGGGGTAAAAATTATGAACACGGAGCAACTGAAGCAAAAGATCATTGCTTACAGTAAAGAAATAGGGATCGATAAAATTGGCTTTGCTTCTGCAGATGTTTTCGGTGAATTAAAGGAACGTCTCAAACGCCAACAGTCACTCGGCTATCAATCAGGCTTTGAAAAAGGATCTGTAGAAGAGCGGACAGAACCGGAGCGGCTGCTTCCGGAAGCGCAGTCGATTATTTCCATCGCAGTAGCTTACCCGTCACAGATGAAAGATGCACCTAGAAGTACGAAAGAAACACGCCGGGGCATTTTTTGCCGTGCGTCATGGGGTGTTGATTACCATGTTGTTCTGCGCGAAAGACTTTCCAAACTTGCAGCTTTCATTAAAGAAAACGTGCCTGATCTGCAAAGTAAGCTGATGGTTGATACTGGTGAGCTTTCCGACCGTGCAGTTGCTGAACGGGCCGGGATCGGTTTCAGTGGGAAAAACACCTCGATTATTACGCCTGAATTCGGCTCCTATGTTTATCTTGGTGAGCTTATCACGAATATTCCTTTTATCCCTGATTCACCTGTTGAAGACAGTTGTGGCGACTGTACAAAATGTATGGATGCCTGCCCGACCGGTGCGCTTGTGCAAGGCGGGCAATTAAACGCCCAAAGATGTATTGCCTTTTTAACACAGACAAAGGATTTTTTGCCGGAAGAATTCAGGTCGAAAATCGGGAATCGCATTTACGGTTGTGATACATGTCAGGCCGTATGTCCAAGAAATAAAAAGATTGACTTTCATCTTCATCCTGAATTAGAGCCGGATCCGGAAGTGGCCAAGCCACAATTAAAGCCGATGCTTAGGATATCGAACCGTGAATTCAGGGAGAAATTCGGTCATATATCAGGTTCATGGCGGGGAAAAAAGCCATTACAAAGAAATGCATTGCTTGCGCTCGGTCATTATAAAGACAAGACAGCTGTTGGTGAACTTATTGCAGTAATGCAAGATGATCCGCGACCGGTTATTCGCGGAACAGCAGCATGGTCACTCGGCAGGATCGGAACGGAAGAAGCATTCGCAGCGATTGAGAAAGCAATGGAAAAGGAACAAGATGAACAGGTTTTATTTGAAATGGAAAAGGGAATGGATTTTAAAGAGGTTGTTCAAAAGTAGCGTGTCTGCAAAGCGAGGGGTTATCATGAGCAAACTGTATTACGGCGAAATAGATTCGCCAGTAGGACCTTTGCTGATCATTAGTGATGGGGAAGCGATTGTACGGATTGATTACGGTACAATGGATACGTTAGAAGATAAACTAAAAAAATGGGCAAGACGTTATATTGACGATCCTGTTTTCGTAAAAGAACCGGAACAGGTGCAACAGGTGAAAAAGGAATTTGACGCTTATTTTCACAAGGAGCAGCAACATTTCACGTTTGGCTTTACGTTTCATGGGACACCATTTCAGAAGCAGGTATGGCAAGCATTATATGAAACAATACCATATGGTGAAACAACGACTTACAAGGCAATAGCAGACAAAATTGGAAATCCGAAAGCAGTTCGTGCGGTTGGTGGTGCAGTAAATAAAAATCCTTTTTCCATTGTTGTACCTTGCCACAGAGTTATTGGCGTATCCGGTAAAATGGTTGGATATAATGGCGGTTTGGATAAAAAAGAACATTTACTGGCACTTGAGAAAAATCATACATCTTGACCAAGCTCCCCTCTCATATACTAATAGTGGAGGGGATTTTTCATGGAGAAAATAAAATCACTATGGCTGGATTTTTTTGAATCTGAGCGATATGAAAACGGCTGGTGGGAACGAAAGAAAGCATTATATCACAAGCGAAAAGCCGAAATTGTACGTATCCAGGGAAATGGACATATCATTGAAAAATTGTCAGACGAAAATAAGACGAATTACCGCTATTTGTTCCATTTATCTTATTTAATTAAGCAACATGATCGTTTCTTCAAGGAAGAAAAGGTAACACCTTATCAATTTCAAATGGCTGAAGGGGAGATTATGCATCATAAAGAAACACCGCGAAATACGCTAGATGATCATCACACACCAAAACTCATCCCACATACGTGGAGAGACGGGGAAAATCAACGTTTTACTTATGATCGGCTGGCTGCTGTAAAATACGCCGAACGTTGGTGGAATAGCTATAATCCTGAATTCGAAACATTTGCTGTTGATTGTACCAATTATGTATCCCAATGCTTGCTGGCAGGGGGCGCGCCGATGCGTGGTGCACCGGTGAGAGAACAAGGTTGGTGGTATCAGCATGACAATTGGAGTTTCAGCTGGTCGGTCGCACACTCTATGAGATGGTATTTGAGCGGATCGACACAAGGGTTGCAGGGGAAAGCGGTAGAATCGGCCGAAGAGCTTCAGCCGGGAGATATTATTTGTTATGATTTTCAAGGGGATGACAGGTGGGATCATAACACGATTGTTGTGGCGAAAGATGCGAATGGCATGCCATTGGTAAATGCGCATACGGATAACAGTCGTCATCGGTACTGGTCTTATGAAGACTCCACAGCCTGGACACCAAATATTAAATATAAATTTTTTCAAATCGGCGGTTAGACATTGTGTTATAATATTAAAGTTAAACGCTCTTTTACTAAATCTTGAGGCCGAGCTTAATCGCTCATCGAAAAGAGTTGTTGTTTTTGCCACAACATCTATAAACTGCGAAATAAGGGCTAGGTTGCTTTCCGCGAGAACTTCCCTATATTTCGAGCACAGGACGTACTCGTGCCACATTACTAAAATGTGTAATCCACCATTAAATTTGGGATATCCGAAAAAGATATGTCTTTCAATTACCGCAAATGGAATATACTCGCTTTCCGGGGGCGTCTGATGAGCCTCCTCGTGCTGACGCACTCCGGGGTCTCACCTAGGCCTCATCTCCCCCAGGAGTCTCGCATATTCCATTTGCTGGGATAGATTATCATTATCGTTTACAGCGTCTTTCTTTACTCGGGTCAATTCCATAAACGCTTTAACTTATTCATAATCCGAAGCACTGTACCGTTGATTGGAACGGCAGGCGGCGACTCCTACGGGAATAGCAAAAGGTCTTCGGTGGGACGAACGATAGTGCAGTCCCATGAGCCTTGAGACCCCACAGTGAGCGAAGCGAACGAGGAGGCTCAAGCCATGCCCGTGGAAAGCGTCCGCCTGCAGTGGAAATCAACAGTTTTAGCTCATATCCAAAGAATACGGATTTACGTACAAATATATATTTTGCGCCAGAAAGGCTTCTGGGATATTCCACTGATACGCCCTGTACGTCGAGGTGTCAGCAGTCGCCCACGGAAAGCGGAGTGTATTTCCGGCGCGGTATGTTACGTCGCAGTTTATATCAACTACGAGATTAGGAGACCCAAGACTTACGAAAAGAGTCTTTTGTAAAGATTGTTGTTTATACATTAAATAATGTCGCAGTGGAAATACACTTGACTGTGGGGATTTGTTTAATTTGTTTCGATGAACAATCTTTGTGTACGACGGGTAAACGGGCCCCTGGGATAAGAAAGGATTCGCAAGCGTACCACCAAATGCGGAAATAAGCATTTTTCTTTTTCAAGGGCGTGACCGTTTTAGCCGACGCCCATTGGGACGCTGCATATTTCCACTGCTGATGAGGATTCAATTTCCTATCGTTGGCATTCCATTCAATAGCAACAAACATTCAAAAAAATAGACAAGTAAAAAAAGAATAAGCAGGCTGAGAGCTTGGTGAATACGGTAAGGAGAATGGAAAGTGAGTTTACACATTGTTTTATATCAACCGGAAATACCGGCCAACACCGGAAATATTGCCAGAACATGTCTAGCAACAGACACAACATTGCATTTAATTCATCCATTGGGTTTTTCGACAGAAGATAAGATGTTGCGTCGTGCAGGGTTGGATTATTGGAAAAAGGTAGATATCCAAGAGCATCCCTCAATTGATGCGCTATACGCCACGTATCCAGGAGGAACTTATTATTATGTCGAGAATTTCGGCACGGCGCAGTACACAGACTATGATTATAGTAATGCAGATGAAGATATCTTTTTTGTTTTTGGAAGAGAAACGGATGGCATACCGAAGAGCTTAATTGAAGGAAAAGAAGAGCAGTGTTTGCGTATCCATATGAATGACAAAGTACGTTCATTGAATTTGTCCAATACTGCAGCGATCATTATATATGAAGCTTTACGTCAACAGAATTTTCCCGGATTATCTTAACCTGGATATCCTGATGGGGGACACAGAATAAAAAAACCGTCATGTGATCGAATCACATGACGTTTTTTTATCTCCGAGGCATCGTAAACCTCACTGAAAACAAGTCTTCATTATTGGTTCTTCTTAGGAACACCTGGTTTAGCTTCATAAGCAGAAGTGAAGCAAGATGTAATAAACACAACAATTACACCCATTAATAATGCCAATTTCATGAGCGTCATCCTCCTTTGAATATGTATCCCATGGAACATATAAGCGTGTACGCGTTATTATATCCTCATTATACAGATAAAATGACCGCATGTGAAGCGATAAAGTAGACGAATATTTATATCTAAGCGTAATTTTTCGTATAGTCGACATATTCATGTTGTTTCAATGCAGAAAATGGGGTATATTAGTTGATGAAGTCGTTCGTGAGATCTATAATAGAGTACAGGTGTTAAAAAACCGTACACAACGGAGAAAGTTAACTTCTAATGGGGGTATAAGACGTGGCACAGATTGAAGAATCTAAACAAGGATTCTGGAGAGAGTTTCATGGTCCCAATATGGGGTATGTAGAAGAACAATATGACATGTACAAAAAGGATCCAGCATCTGTTGATCCTGCTATAAAAGAAATGTTTGATAAACACGGAACTCCTGAGTGGTTGAAACAAACAGGCAATGCACCGTCAGTATCTCAGGAAACGTCCACCAATGATGTGAAAAAGCTAACCTCAGCTATGAAATTTGTTGAGGCTATTCGGCGTTATGGTCATCTGGAAGCAGAGATTTATCCTGTAGGACGAGATGAGCGTAAGTCGAATTTGGTTGATCCGGAAACATATGGCCTTTCTGAAGAAGATCTACGCACCATCCCTGCTTCATGGTTATGGGAGGAAGCCCCGGATCATGTGGAAGACGGGTATGATGTCGTTGAGTATTTGAAAAAACGTTATACCGGTAAAATTTCATTTGAATATGACCATGTGAATAATGACGAGGAACGTAAATGGTTACTAGACCGAATTGAATCAGGAGACATGCAATTAGATGTTTCCGATGAAGGAAAAAAACAACTATTAGAACGTCTCGCCCATGTAGAAGGGTTTGAAAGTTTCCTGCAAAAAACATTTGTCGGTCAAAAGCGCTTTTCCATCGAAGGTCTGGAAGCAATGGTTCCGATTCTCGATCAGATTGTAAAGCATGCTACAGACGACAAAATTGAAAATATTATGATGGGAATGGCTCACCGCGGGCGTTTAAGTGTTTTGGCACATGTACTCGGAAAGCCGTACGATAAGATTTTTTCTGAATTCCATCATTCACCAGATAAAGAATTAATTCCATCAGAAGGTTCCATGGGTATTAACTATGGTTGGACCGGAGATGTGAAGTATCATTTTGGTGCGACTAAACAAGTGAAAGATGGTGGTGAAGCCACAACACATATCACTATGGCACATAATCCATCACACCTTGAATTTGTTAATCCGGTTGTTGAAGGGTTTACACGTGCTGCTCAGGATGATCGCTCAGACAAAGGCTATCCAAAACAGGATCTTAAAAAGGCTTTTGGTGTGTTAATTCATGGTGATGCAGCATTTATTGGTGAAGGTGTAGTAGCTGAAACATTAAACTTAAGCGGTTTACCGGGATATCAGACGGGTGGTTCATTGCACATCATCGCTAACAACCTTGTCGGCTACACAACAAACCAAAAAGACGGAAGATCGACACGATATGCCAGTGACTTGGCAAAAGGATTCGAAATTCCGATTATTCATGTGAACGCAGATGATCCTATCGCATGTATTTCAGCTGCGACAATCGCTTATGAATACCGTGAAAAATTTAAAAAAGATTTTCTGATTGATTTAGTTGGCTATCGCCGCTATGGTCATAACGAAATGGATGAACCGAGAACGACACAACCAAGGCTGTATCAAGCAATTGATGAGCATCCAACAGTTTCGCATGTGTTTGCAGACAGATTGCAAGCTGACAATGTTATAGATGAAAACGTATTACCGAAATTAAAAGAGAAAACGGAAGAAGATTTACGTGCTATTTATGACAGCATGAAAGAAAATGACGCGGGAGAAGCTGAAACGAAAAGTATGCCTAAAGCATTAAAAAATGGGCTAGACCAGTTTGAAACTGCTGTTCCGCTGGAAGACCTGAAAGCGTTAAATGCGGGTATGCTTAACCGTCCGGAAGGTTTTAACGGCTTTAAAAAGCTTGAAAAAATCTTAAAACGCAGGGAGAATGTATTAGAAGAAGGAAATAAAGCAGATTGGGGCGCTGGGGAAGCGTTGACATATGCTTCTATTTTGCAGGATGGTATTCCAATTCGCCTGACAGGACAAGATTCGGAACGTGGCACATTTGCACATCGACATGCAGTATTACACGATACGAAAGAAGATAATACGTATTGCATTATGCATGGTTTAGATGAAGCAAAAGCATCGTTTGATATTCGTAACAGTCCGTTATCTGAAGCGGGAGTTCTTGGATTTGAATACGGTTATAGTGTTCACTCATCGAATACACTTGTTATTTGGGAGGCACAATTCGGTGATT
>Ga0209487_1001561_pt1 | contig 19219 bp, 23 predicted proteins | sample Poulit2012_FD_187524 | JGI IMG/M metagenome (GOLD analysis project Ga0209487, IMG submission 187524) | Agricultural soil microbial communities from Georgia to study Nitrogen management - Poultry litter 2012 (SPAdes) (version 2) | ecosystem: Environmental > Terrestrial > Soil > Agricultural land...
ACATTCGTGGATGGGCTCAGGCACTGCTGGTGGCAGAAGTGATGGGAATGGCCATAGACAGAGAGCTGGAACTGACAGGCGAGAACCTGAGAGATATGTTTTACGAACTGGAAGATTTCTCGCCGGGAGGCCTGATTCCTCCAGTTAACTACAGCCCGGAGGATCACCGGCCCAACAGCGTCTCCTCAATCTATCAGGTTCAGAATGGCGAGTGGGTAAAAATATGGGATGAGCAGTAATGACAAACGGATCCGATAAACGGCCTATCCTGGAAGTCCGTCAGCTCGAGGCGTGTTATCAGGGGGTGATTCAGGTACTTCATGGCATCGATCTGCATCTTCACAGGGGGGAGTGTGTAGCTTTGCTGGGTTCTAACGGAGCCGGGAAAACCACTACCCTGAAAGCGATCTCGGGAATGCTGGCGGATGAGGGGTCCGTGACCGCGGGGGAAGTTTGGGTAGATGGAGAGAATGTGACCGGTGTGGCAACTCATCACATGGTTCGCAACGGGATGATGCACGTTCTGGAGGGACGGTACGTATTTCCCGACCTGACGGTTCATGAAAATTTACGGATGGGGGCGTATACCCGCAAGGACCGCGCCAGCATTGATGCGGATCTGGAGCAGGTGTTGAACTACTTTCCCAGGCTCCGGGAGAGGTTTTCGGTTCAGGCAGGCTACCTGTCGGGTGGAGAGCAGCAGATGCTGGTGATTGGGCGGGCCCTGATGGCGCGTCCCCGGATCCTTCTTCTTGATGAGCCGTCGATGGGTCTTGCGCCCATATTAGTGCGCGAGGTGTTTGATATTATAGAACGGATCCGGAGCGAGCAGGAGCTGACCTTATTGCTGGTGGAGCAGAATGCGGTGGCTGCGCTGCGCCTGGCCGACCGCGCGTATCTGATTGAAACGGGCAAAATTGTGCTTGAAGGAACCGCAGAAGAACTCAAAGAAGATCCCCGGATCCAGAAAGCCTATCTCGGCGGGTGATCCGATGGCAGTGTGTCAGTGGCTACAGTGATCAGTGTGTCAGTTTCAGTGATATTAGTGTGTCAATGGCAACAGTGTGCCAGTGATCAATGGGTCAAGCCCCGGAACCTATCATCATGCAGATCTCCTAAACTCATAAACCTATAAACCCATAAACCTCAAATAACCCTACCTAAAATCCGCAAGCACGGGCAGATGATCACTCAATGCAAAGGATTCAGGATCATCGGGATTCGTGCGGAAAGCCCCTTCAAACAGCACTCTCGAATCAGCAATTCTTCTGGCAAGCGGCCCGTATGCCATCACATAATCAATTCGCCTCGTGGGATTATCCACACGAAAGGTATTTCCCGCGCCGCTACCTGCGGCAGTATGTGTATCCACCCATCCTGCATTCATCCACAATTCATACTCCGGGGTGTCCGGTGTGTGATTTAAATCACCTATCAGCAGAACGGACTCACCGTTGCGGGTATCGCGCTCCGCGGCTTTGAGAATTTCGGCAATCTCACGCTCGCGAAGGGCTCTGCCTTCCGGATTATTCTGCGGATAAAGATGAGCGGAGTAGACCGTGAGGGTTTCATTACGTGATAACCGAAGGGTGGCTTTGCCCCAGTGTCGGGTAAACAGATCTTCCGGACGAGAACCTTCGACCATGGGTACATTCGTTGAATCGATGATTTCAAAACGTGAAAAGAGCGTACCGGGCCAGTAACCGCCGCTGGGGAAATAGGTCACATGCAATCCCATCAGACGTGCAATTTCATCAGTTATAGACTGATCCGGAGATTCAGCAAATGCAATGATATCAGGATCGTATAATGACAGTTCCAGTGCAAAGCGCTGTGCAATCTGCCCTTTTTCTACAACATGAAGAGCTCTCTCTGCATCGGAAGGCCACCCCTTACACTCCAAAACGTTATAGGCGATCGCACGGATGGGTGTACCCTGAGGGGTTGATTGTCCCAGACGCGGGGAACCAAGGATTCCAATTCCGGCTGCTGCCAACGCAGACTGGGTGATGAAACGACGTCTTGAAACAGAACGGCCTGTGTTTTGGACACTGAAGGGACTACAATTTTTTTTCATAACATTCAGATGGTTTGGCTGGATAATGGGTTGCCATACGGCTGCAATATCAGCAGGTTAAGAGCGTAAAACCGGGTTTTCAGGACGAAGCGGCCTGCCCGGGGTGATTTCTGATTCTAAATCGCAGGCAATGTATTAAAATTTTTTATCACTATCCTCGTAGAAATTGCAATCCATCTGATTCGTCTGCGTGGTGGGATATTTGATATGCTCCCGGGCTATAAGTATGTTGCACCTAACGGTGCAGGCGTAGAGGTAGATAACGTGTTCCTGGGCTATAGGTATACCGCACCTAAAGGCGCGGGGGGATATTTGATGTGTTCGGGGGCTACAAGTATAGCACACCTCACGGTGTGCAGATTCAGCCTCTGAACTAAATTTCGCCTCCAGCCAAAACCTATCATATTGCACCACCCGGGATCTATCCCCTGATCTCTGACCCACTGAACCTGATCACTAACCACTAATCCCGACCCCTCTGATCTATTGAACTCTAATCCACTGAATTCTGACCTCTCATCACTACAGCCACTGAACTAGTGACCACTGACACACCGACCCACTGAGAATTGATATCACTGATCTCCATTTCCCGTTCTGAGTGAATAAATCTTCCCGAGTGTCTCCTCGGAAACCTGGATCGGCAGAAATTTATTCAGACGGGCCCGTAATATATCCAGTGCCCGGCTCATCTGTGATTCCACTGTTTTAACGGAAATTTCCATCACGTCCGCTATCTCCTGATAGGTAAGTCCATCTTCCCGATGCAATGTATAAACCTGTTGCGCACGGAAGGGCAGCTCATCAATAGCATAACGTGCAGCTTTTATAAACTCCCATTCTTCATTCATGGTATTTTTGATATAAACGACATTTTTGTCCGACAGATCCGCACTTAACTGGTGTTTTCTTACCACTTTCTGATGATCCAGATAGTCGATCGCTTTATTTTTAACGGCCTGATATAAATAGACACTGATCGACTTTTTAGGATCCAGAGATTCCCTCATCTTCCACACATCTGCAAATACATCCTGAACCAGATCTTCAGAAACAGCTTTAGAACGGGTGTATCTCCAGCTAAAGTTACAAAGAAGGTCGTAATAAGTTAAAAACAGTTTTTTAAACGCACTCCCGTCCCCATGCCTGATGGCCTCCACACATTCTTCTTCGTTATGCTGATATTTATATCTCATATTGTGTTAAGCCTTTGTTTCGAAAGCTTACATAAAAAACCAGTTCTTCCATGATCCGTCAGCCCGGAACTTCTTATTTACCTAATCAAGCTGAGAATTCCAACCCTTTATCTTGTCTGTCTTATAGGAAGCTTTGTAAAGCCGTTATTTTGCCCGCCTTCTGCCTTATCGCAAAAATAAAATCCTCGAATAGGACAACTATGCTGCGGTTTTATTTTTGCTTTGGCGTTGAATGCAACCAAAATCCCTGGTTTTGCAAAGCCTCCTTATAATAATACGGTCAACCAAAAGGGTACCCTGTAAGTTTTTTTAAAATATTTCTGGAAAGTGGTGTATTGTCGAAAAAGTGTCTGAAAACGTCTACATTGTTTTTTCGGAGTTTTGCAAAACCTCCTATTCGAACCGAATCCGTTTTGTGATGATTCATCTTGGAAAAATAGAACTGACAAAAAATTACACAGAGAGCATGTCACGTGTCTTTATCCTTTTAGTGATTCTGATTCCGTTCCTATCCTGCACCCCGGGTGAGGAGGCATCCATTGAACTGCGGATCATGAGTTTTAATATCGCAGCGGGATACGGGAATCTGGACGGCATTGCCGAGGTCATTGCAGAATATCAGCCAGACGTTGTGGCGCTGCAGGAAGTGGATGTACACTGGGGTGAGCGCAGCAATTTTCAGGATCAGGTTCGCTTTCTGGAAGAGAAATTGGACATGAATTCCTTTTTCGGGGAGATTTACAAATTTGAAAGTGATGCAAATCATGATCCCCCCAGGCAATTCGGACTCGCCATTCTGAGCAAATCTGACATCATCCATCAGGAAAATCATCAGCTCTCCAGGCTGTCTACGCAGTCAGAAGAGCCGGGACTGCAGCTGATGCCGGGTTTCCCGGAGATCACCATTGAAAAGGGGGGTATTGAGATACATATTTATAATACCCATCTCGATTATCGTGGGGATCCGATGGTGAGAATTGCTCAGGTAGAAGAGATGTTGGAAATTATGGACTCTGCCGATGGTCCGGTTATTTTAGCGGGTGATTTAAATGCGCGTCCCGATGCCGAAGAGCTGGTGCCGCTTTTTCATCTGCTGGAAGATGTGTGGATACAAAAAGAGAGCGATCCCGGATTTACGTTCCCTTCTGATCAGCCGGATCGCAGAATTGACTACATCCTTCACTCCGGTCATTTTAAGGTAACCGATGCATTTACGGTACAAACCGATGCCTCCGACCATCTTCCTGTGGTTGCCGATTTGGTGCTTTTACGGCGAGAGTAACCTCGTGGCAAAAATGCGATGCAGTTTCTATATTTGGAAACTTTTATTAACTTTACTACGTTAACTAATACATAGTGTATGAGATACTTCGAGACAGTATTTTTAGAAGAGGTAAAAAAGTTTTTAAAAACACTTCATCCAAAAACTGCCAGGAAGGTCTTATACAACATTGACCTTGCTGAACAGACTAATGACCCCAGACTTTTCAAGAAACTTAAAAGTGAAATTTGGGAATTTCGGACGAAATATGCAGGCCTTCAAGTAAGGCTTCTTGCATTTTGGGATAAAACCGATAATAAAGAAACTTTGGTAATTGCTGCACATGGTTTTATTAAAAAGAGAGATAAGGTTCCGACAAACGAAATTGAACGAGCAGTTAGATTGAAGGAAAGATATTTTGAACATAAAAAAAAGAAATGATATGGCAACCAAAGAGATGAAAACATTTACACTTGCCGAAATGAAAGATGAGTTTATTGGCAAAGTTGGTACGCAGGAGCGAGACGAATATGAATATGAACTCCGAATGGAGCTATTGGGAAAAATGATAAGGGCTGCCCGAAAGGAGCGACATCTGACCCAGGAAGAGTTGGGTAAGCTCATTGGTGTAAAAAAAGCGCAGATATCAAAGCTTGAACGCAGTGCCAATAGTGCTACAATTGACACCATAATAAAAGTGTTTAAAGCATTGAAAGCGGAAATTAATTTCAACGTAAAAATTGAAGGAAGCTCTGTTAAACTTGCCTGAGCTTCGGCAGCTCTTTCAAACTCCCGATTGAAAGTTTCAAAATATTCACATAAAACCGCTTGCGCCAATGCCATCCCATAATACGGATAGCACTGGCGAGCGGATGTGTGTGATTTACATCTCAATCCGGATAATTTCCCCTGGATTTTCCGGTTGATGGTTTTCAGGGTCAGGTATCACTGATTCGGATTTGAATGATGAAATTGTTCCTTTTTGTGAAAGGGTATACGATGTCCCCTCATACTCGATGAAAAACTGAGCGGTGAAGTTTTGAAACTGATCCGTGGTCGGTTGGGGCAAATAAGTAGCTGAGAAACTTAAACCGTTCCCTGGTTCGATCCACTCGTCTATTCCCTCACTATCCGCTGCAAATCCTCCATCTCCCCTCCGTATCCGAATTCTTGTCAGATAGATAGAATCAGGAAGATGGTTCTGAATTGACAGATGCGAGTCGAATACATAGGATCCTACAACCACGCTTGCATAATAGCGGATGGATACACATTCTTCAGGATCCAGGCAAAGTTCTTCAAACTCTGCTGTGATTTGTTTGTCTGAATCCATCGGGATCGTAATCGGATTTTGTGATCCGGCTAAATCTCCGCTCCATCCGGTAAAATTCCAGCTGCGGTCAGCTACAGCTTCCAGAGTAACTTCTTCATTAAAGCTGTAATGATTTTTTTCCGGATTAATCTGAATGGTTCCATTCCCGTCAACCTCCGTTTGAAGCGTAAAGCTCTGCTCTTCAAAAACAGCCTGGATCTGTTTGTCTGAATCGATAGTTATCTGCTCCGGATTAGTTGACCCGTCCAGATCTCCTTCCCATTTTACAAATGCCCAACCGCTTTCCGGCTCTGCGGAAAGTTCAACGACCGAATCAAACAGATAGCCGTTTTCTGTTTCGGTACCGCTAACAAGCTGTGGAAGCACAGATCCTGCACCCTCGGTATGAATGTCCATTTGAAACTCATGGCGTTTAAAATGTGCAGTTATCGCAGCTTCCCCGTTTACCTCAACCATTGCCGGATTTTCTGTGCTGTTCAGATGACCGCTCCAGTCCGAGAAAAACCATCCATCGTCTGGTTTGGCTGTAATCTGTACCGTACTCCCATGCGGGTAATCTGTGGATTTAGCGGGCAAAAGTTCTTCTTCGACAACACCTTCTCCGTCTATTTCTATAGTCAGAGGATATTGCCGTTTTTCGAACATCGCTGTAACACTGAGATCCTGTGATATGATTAAAGAATCGGGGTTTTTTGAATTGCTGTGATCACCCTGCCAGCCCGCAAATACCCAGTGATCCTGTGGAACTGCGGTGATTTCGATTTTACTTCCTTCATCAAATTCACCTCCTGCCGGCTGTACTGCACCAGCAGCTTCCGGATGTACCTGGGTGGTGAGTTGATATACGGGTGTGCTTTCGGTTGAACATGATACGAAAAGTCCAGACATAGCTATTACTGTTAGATATAGAATTGTTCTCATGATAGTTTTCTATTATTCTGTTTGTACCTGCCAAAAGGCAACGTACCAGAACCTACATCAGAGAGGTGACAACCTGTGTCACCCGTAAACAATTCTTTTTTATTTTCTTATGGGTATGTGATTTCAGCTTAAAGTGGCTGAATTTTTCCAATGCTGTTTGGAAGTTCGGTTATAAAAAAAGATCTTAAAGGGGCTCATCCCGAGCCGGCACCACCACAAGGCAACAGGCAGTGATTTGCTTAAATCGCAGGTTATTGCAAACATTTTCCGGCTGCGGGAAGGGGTGCGATTCACAGACAGAAGGAAAACTGACTTCCCTGCCGGATGACAGCACCACGGGGAATTCATCGCAAAAAAATCATGACTCAATTCAACTCTCAAATCTGATATGCTTACAGGCGAAATTAAAAATAAAGTCGACAGAATCTGGGAAACTCTCTGGACGGCCGGGATTTCGAATCCGCTGACGGTGATTGAACAGCTCACCTATCTGCTGTTTATCAAAGGACTCGACGATCAGCAGACCCGGCTGGAACGCCAGGCACAGCGCACGGGTGAGCCGGTTAAGGATCCTGTGTTTACGGAGGATCAGAAACATCTGAGGTGGGGTTACCTGAAACAACTCGATCCCGAGACCATGTTTAATACTCTTCGGGATGATGTTTTTCCATTTATCAAAGCACTGGGCGGGGAGAATGGAAACACCTACCGCAAGCATATGGAAGGGGCGATTTTTATGTTTCCCAAAGCATCCACACTCTCGCGGGTAGTAGAACTGATTGATCAGCTGGATATTGAAAACCGGGATACGAAGGGCGATATGTATGAATATATGCTCTCAAAGCTGAGTGTGGCGGGACAAAACGGACAGTTCCGCACTCCGCGCCACATTATCCAGATGATGGTGGAGCTTACAGAGCCGCGTCCTGACGATTTTATTGCTGATCCCGCCTGCGGAACAGCCGGCTTTCTGGTGGCTGCCGGAGACTATATGCGTAAACATCACGCCGGCGCCATGATGGATGAAGGCACACGCAAACATTTTCAAACCACTATGTTTACCGGATACGATTTTGACCACTCCATGCTGCGCATCGGAAATATGAACATGGTGATGCATGGGTTTGACGGAGCTGTGATCGACTACAAAGATTCTCTTTCTTCGGATGGAGCCGATTTGAACAACCGGTTTAGTCTGATTCTGGCCAATCCTCCGTTTAAGGGATCGCTTGATTACGACAGTGTGGCGACGGATCTGCTGCAAACCGTTAAAACCAAAAAAACAGAACTTCTATTCATTGCACTCATTCTGCGGGCTCTGAAACCGGGTGGACGCGCAGCGGTTGTGGTACCGGATGGTGTGTTGTTCGGAAGTTCCAGAGCGCACCGGGAATTGCGCCGGATGATCGTGGAAGATCAGCAGCTCAATGCGATCATATCGATGCCCAGTGGTGTGTTTAAGCCATATGCCGGAGTGAGTACAGCGGTGATGATCTTCACCAAGACCGAGTCGGGGGGCACGGAAAATGTGTGGTTTTATGATATGCAGGCGGATGGATATTCGCTGGATGACAAACGAGATAAGATCGATACGGATGACATTCCCGAGATCGTTCAGCATTATAAATACTTGAAGAGTGATTATTTTGAAAAGATGCATGCCGAAGAAGGCGGTGTGATTAAGCCGCATGATCTGCCGGAGAATTTGGGCTTTAATGATTTCCCTGCGGAGGTATTATCGCATGATTTCTCTTTGCGGACATCCAAATCGTTTTTGGTTCCCAAAGCGGAGATTGTGGATCAGAACTACGATCTGTCGATCAACCGATACAAAGAGATTGAGTACGAAGCGATAGAATACGATCCGCCAAACGTGATCATCAACGGGAAAGACGGCCAGCCCGGTCTGCGTCAGCTCGCCGAAGAGAGATTGAAGATTTTAGATGAATTGGAGGGGATGGTTTGAAGTGGGTGGAACTAGGTGAAATAACAAATGTTAGTTCTGGTCAAGGTGCCCCTCAAGGAGATGACTCTTATTCTTTCCATCGGGGAATTCCATTCATAAAGGCAGGAGATATGGAGTTTTTAGCAAGCGGTGGTTTTATTGGAGACATTCAAAAAGTTGAACAGAAAGTAGCTGAAGAAAATAAGTTATCTATATACCCAAAAAATAGTATTGTATTTGCTAAAAGTGGGATGTCAGCAAAGAAAGATAGGGTTTATTGTCTTGAAACAGATTCATATGTGGTTAATCATCTCGCTATTATTAAGCCAAATAATGAGGGATTCTTAAGTAAATTTTTGACTTATTATTTGCAGTTTTTTAAACCGTCTAAACTTATTCAGGATGAATCATATCCATCTATAAGGATTTCTGACATTAGAAATCTCAAATTCCCCCTCCCCAGCCTCTCTGAGCAGAAAAAGATTGTGGCGAAGCTGGATCGTGCGCAGCGGCTCATTGACATCGACCGTGAGATGCTCGCCAAATACGATGAACTTATCCAGAGTGTGTTTTTAGAAATGTTCGGGGATCCAGTGACGAATCCGAAGGGTTGGGAGAAGAAAGAATTAGATAAATTTTCAGAAGTTCAAATTGGACCTTTTGGTAGCTTGTTGCACAAGGAAGATTACATAGAAGATGGAATTCCACTGGTGAATCCTAAAAATATCATTGGATCGCGTATAATACCAGACGGCGGGAAAACTATTACAAGTAAAAAAGCTAAGGAGCTTGGCAAATACATCTTAAAAGAAAATGATGTTGTTCTTGCAAGAAGGGGTAGAATGGGTAGATGTGCTGTAGTTACGAAACATGAAGATGGTTTCTTGTGTGGGACTGGAAGCATTATAATCAGGTCTGAATTAAATCCTACTTTACTTTCAAAAATATTGAGCAGTAAAAGTATGGCTTCTCATTTGGAAGAGGTCGCTAACGGTATAACTATGAAAAACTTGAATTCAAAAATTGTATCGGGTCTTAAAATTCCAATACCACCCGTTGAAATTATTAATCAATATGAAGAGATAATTACTTTCATTGATTCAGAAAAGTTTCAACAAAAAGTTTTTTTAAAAAATTCAGGCGAGTTATTCTCCTCTCTACTCCAAGAAGCGTTCGGCTGATGGGATTATTTTCGATCCGGAGAGATACTGCACCTGACGGCGCAGCGCTTTATTGGGTGCAGGGGTTACAAAGATAGCGCACCTCTGGTGCGGGTTGAGTGAGTTTACAAAGTTGACACCTCTGGTGTGAATGGGGGATCTGCAAAGCTGATACCTTGCTGGTGCGATCCCGATCCTAATCACAGTTTTGGCCAGCCGGTTATCAAAGGGACAAACATAACTGTAGAAACTATTTACAGTATGTTGAATGCCGGAGAATCTCCCGAATTCGTAGCTTCTGTTTATGAGTTAAATTTGAATGCAATAGAGGATGTAATGTCATTCATGAAGCGAAATGTTGCATGAGGTTTTATGTGGACGAGAGTGTCACTCCCAGATCAGCAAAACCGAACGGTTGTGATTAACAAGTAGAATGCTTTTCATGAAAGCCGGATGATATGTAAATAAATCGCTCTTTTCTTTACACGTTTGAATACATATGTAAAGAATTCTGCAATTTCTTTACATATGTATTGAGTTTGTAGCTTGAAACGTTTTGGAACTATTTAATCATTTCGGGTTCTGGTTATAAATCGCCTATCAGAGAATGCTGAAAACTAAAATTCATAAATTAATATTATTATATATATTGAGAGATATATAATAAACACATGCCAGTTGCACTTAACATAAAACCAGATCTGATTCAGTGGGCTATCTCCCGTGCGGGGTATGAGCAGGGGGAGTTTTTTGATAAATTTCCACGGGCAAAGGGATGGCTGGAAGAAGGGAAGAACCCTACAGCGGCTCAACTCCGGGATTTTGCAAAGAAAGCACATGTTCCTTTTGGATATCTGTTTTTACAGGAACCGCCGAGAGAAGAATTGCCTATTCCCTTTTTCAGAACGGTTAGCGGGGAGGTCAATCAGGTTGGGGTAAATTTGCGCGATACGATTCTGAATCTACAGAAACGTCAGGATTGGATCCGAAACTATTTGATTGAGCAAGGAGAAGAGCGTCTTAACTTTATTGGAAAATTCACACCTCAAGACCAGATTGCCGAAGTAGTTCAGAGTATCAGAAATGAGCTTGGACTCGAACTTGATTGGGCTTCTCAACATCCGAACTGGCAAAAAGCATTGGATCATCTGGCTGAAAAAATTGAAGAAGTTGGAATTTATATCATATTTAACAGTGTGGTAGATAATAATACGCACCGTCCCATTACAGTTGAAGAGTGTCGTGGTTTTGTGTTGTGTGATGAATACGCACCGTTTCTGTTTGTTAACTCTGCTGACAGCAAGTCTGCACAAATGTTTACCATAGCCCATGAACTGGCCCATTTATGGATTGGAGAAAGTGCGGGTTTTGATTTTCGCCAGCTTCAGCCTTTTCAAAACGAAGTCGAAACTTTTTGTGATGCGGTAGCGGCTGAATTTCTGGTTCCTCAAACAAGATTTCAATCCAAATGGGAGCAAACCCAGGACTTTGAGGCACTGGCTAAGTTTTTCAAAGTCAGCCAGATTGTAATTGCCCGCCTTGCACTTGATACCAGAAAGATTTCCCGTGAGGCTTTCTTTGAGTTTTACAATGATTACATGGCAGCATTTAAGCAGAGAAAAGAAAAACAAGGTGATGGTGGGAACTTTTATGCAACTCTTAGAAAGCGACTAAACGCACGATACTTCTCTGCAGTTCATCGAGCAGTAAAAGAGAACAAATTGCTATATAAACACGCCTATGAGTTAACAGGGTTAAAAGGGAATACTTACCACGAGGCTGTAAAGGAGAATACCAATACCCGAACCTTGTAATAATTTTGATATTCGATATTGCAATATGATAGGAATGTTCAGAGAGCTCGGTGTTACGTTTTGATTCTCTACCATATCTAAATAAAATTCTTACATTCAGGGGCAAACACAAGATGGTTTTTCGAAATGATGTCTAACTTTGAGTTTCTTACGGAGAGCTGGGACGAGTTTTCGGGCGATGCGAAAGCGATGGAGCGGCTGGTGCGGTTCGATCCCAAAGCGGCCTGTGCACGAGCCCGTTATCTGATAGAGCAGGTGGTGCTCTGGATGTACGAAAACGATGAGGATCTGGAAATGCCGCTCGATTCATCCCTCTACAACATCACTCAGCTGCCGGAGTTTATCCACATCACCGGCCGGCCGGTTCAAAAGAAAATCAACCTGATCCGCCGCTCTGGCAACAATGCCCTGCACAAAAACATCCCTGTTCGCGAATCCGAAGCCATGCAAATCTGCGAAGAGGCGTTTCATGTGATGTACTGGCTCTATCAGACCTACGTGGAAGAGGGGCAGCAGGTGAGGGATGTGACCTTCCGTCCCGACCGGGTTCCTGATATCCGTCAGCAGCCGGCAGTCTCTCAGGATAAGCTGATTCGTCTGCAGGAGCAGCTGGAGGAGCAGGCAGACGAGCTGCGCCGGGTTCAGCAATCGCTGCAAGGCAAAGATGAGGAGCTGGGTCAGCGAAAGCGTGAAATCAAACAGATGCGCCTGCAGAGCCGGCGGTTTGCCGATTCTCATGATTACAACGAAGCGCAGACCCGTGAACTGCTGATCGATGTGATGTTGCGGGAGAGTGGCTGGGATCCCGGCGCGCCGGATGTGAGGGAATACAAGGTGCAGGGGATGCCGGGGACATCGGGAACCGGCTATGTGGATTATGTGCTTTGGGATGACAACGGAAAGCCGCTGGCTCTGGTGGAGGCCAAACGCACCACCCGCAGCTACAATACGGGCAAGCATCAGGCGGAGCTCTACGCCAATGGCCTGGAAGCGGAGTTTGGGATCCGCCCGGTGATCTTTCTGAGCAATGGGTATGAAATCTGGATATGGGATGATACAGCTTACCCACCAAGGGAAATTTCGGGATTTTACTCGAAAGAGACGTTGCAGGAACTCCATTTCCGGAGACATGAAAAAGAGCCGCTGAAACTCGCAAAGGTTAAGGAGGAAATTTCTGGACGGTACTATCAGATAGCGGCAATCCGCCGGGTTGGTGAACGGTTTGATGAAGGCCACCGCCAGGCGCTGCTGGTGATGGCAACCGGAACAGGGAAAACACGCACTGCCATTTCGGTTTGTGATGTGATGCTGCGCAAGAAGTGGGCCAAACGGATTCTGTTTCTGGCAGACCGCAATGCGCTGGTAAAACAGGCCTATAAAAATTTTGCTGATCTGCTTCCCGATGTGCCGATTGTGAATCTGGTGAAAGAGAAAAACGATGATGCGGCGCGGATTGTGTTCAGCACCTATCCCACGATGCTGAATCAGGTCGAAAGACTTGAGGAAGGGAAGCGAAAATTTGATCCCGGCACCTTCGACCTGGTCATTATTGATGAAGCGCACCGAAGTGTGTACAATAAATACAAGGCCGTGATCGACTATTTCGATGCTCTGCTACTGGGTCTTACCGCCACCCCGCGAGAGGATGTAGACCGTGATACCTATCAGCTTTTTAATGCCGAACAGGGGAATCCCACGTTTGCATATGAACTGGAGGAAGCGATTCGTGACGATTTTCTGGTGGAGTATAAAACTGCAAAAGTGAGGGGGAAATTTCTGAGTGAGGGCATCAAATATTCGGAGCTCAGTGAGGAGGAGAAAAAGGAGTACGATGATCTATTGGCCGATGATGAGACAGGTTCCGTGCCGAAACATATCGATCCGGGAAAGCTGAATCGCTGGCTTTTTAATAAAGATACGGTGGATCAGGTGCTGAAACAGCTGATGGAGCACGGTATAAAAGTGGAAGGGGGCGACCGGTTGGGGGATACCATTATTTTTGCCAAAAATCAGCGTCACGCCACATTTATTCAGGAACGGTTCGATCTGAATTTTCCTCATTTGCGGGGGTTGTTTGCCAAGGTGATTCACAATCAGGTGGATCAGGCTCAGGATCTGATTGAGACGTTCTGCCATCCACAAGAAAAGCCGCATATTGCCATTTCGGTGGATATGATGGATACCGGGATTGATGCGCCTGCCTGCGTGAATCTGGTCTTTTTTAAGCCGGTGCGGTCGAAGACGAAATTTCATCAGATGCTGGGTCGTGGCACCCGGCTCTTTCCCGATCTGTTTGGTCCGGGGAAAGACAAATCTAAATTTCTGGTTTTTGACTATTGCGGCAATTTCGATTTTTTTGAGATGAATCCTGATGGTTACAGAGCGTCACACTCTCCATCGGTTACGGCTCAGATCTTTGAAAAGCGGTTGTTGCTGGCTTCGAAACTGGCACATGAGCCTCACAGCCGGGATCCCGAACTTCGGGAATATCGGGTGGAGTTGCTGGATCTGTTGCATGGTCAGGTAGCGGGTCTGGAGCGGCAAAGTGTGCAGGTGCGTCCGAAGCTGAAGCTTGTCGACAGGCTGTCGGCGCGGCCGGTTTGGGATCATCTGGAGGCGCTGGAGCGCAACGAAATTGTTCGGGAGCTTGCGGAACTGATTCCGGCTGATATGGAGGAAGATGAAAGGAGCCGCAGGTTTGATCTTCTGATGATTACCCTGCAGCTTGAAGAACTGGATGATGTGCTGCACGAAAAAAACCACTGGGATATTGCGATGGATCTGGCGGACAAGCTCCATTCCAACAGGGAGATTCCGGCAATCCGGAAGGTTTTGCCGGCTGTGAAGAAGGCTGCCAGCGAGGCGTTTTGGGAGGATCCCGGAGTGCGGGATATCGAGGAGATCCGAAAACAGCTGCGCAGTTTGATGCATCTGATCAGGGAGGGAGGCCGCAACCCCATTTACACTGATTTTGAGGATGAATTCGGGGAGGTTGTTATAACAGATGCGATTGTGGCTGATCCTTCGGTTAATCCCGTTCGTTATTTGCGGAGGATTCGGAACTTTATCAGTGAGAATCGTCACCATTTGGTAATAGAAAAAATCCGCAATGCCCGTCCGCTGACGTCCAGAGATGTGGAGACGCTGGAGCGGTTTCTGATAGAATTTGATCCTGCCATCAGTCCGGGTGAATTTCAGGAGATTGTGGGCGAGCAGATGGATTTGATTTCATTTGTGAGGTCTGCTTCGGGGCTGGATCGAAAGGCGGTGATGAAGCGGTTTGAAACGTTTTTGCAGGATAACCGGATGAGTTCCAATCAGATTCGCTTTATTGAAAAGATGATCGATTTTTATACTCAGAACGGGCGTTTGGAGGTTGCCGATCTGTATGCGCCGCCATTCAGTTTTATCGATCAGGATGGTATTGACGGGGTATTTCGGGAAAGGGATGAGGTTGTGAGTGTATTGATTGAACGGGTGAGGGATTTGAATCAAATTAAGATAGGGTAAGTGGGTTTCAGTATGGCAGGGCGGCAGTGTGACAAGGGGACAGAACAACAGTGGTGAAAGAGGGTTGGAAGCACTGTTCGCTTTGTGGTGTAGAGCCGTTTCGTTCCATTAGTTTGAGCAGGCATTGTGTTTTTTATTGGAAAGGAGTGGGGTTCGTCAATTATGTGTTACAGCCCTTTCCAAATAAATAAGTTATCCACCCGTTAAAGTTGTGTTACATTGTAAAACAATAAATATAATTCTGCGGTTATGGACACAACTCTCACCATCCGAATTGACAAAGAACTTGAACAGCTTCTTGAGGAATCATCAAAAAACTCCGGTCGCTCAAAAAGTGAAATAGTTCGTCAGGCTTTAAAACGTCAGTTGTCGATCGAGTCATTTCAACAATTACGTAAAGAACTTTTACCCTATGGGGAAGCGCAGGGATGGCTTACAGATGAAGATGTTTTTCGTGAAGTTTCATGAGACTGATTTTATAAATTTTTGGGATCATGTTGCACTCCTGATTTACATTTATCAATTGTTAAGAGTCTTTGACAGGAGGGGATCATGAAAATTTTTACAGACACCAATGTTTTGGTAAGTGCTTTCACAGCAAGAGGGTTTTGTGCTGATCTGCTCGAAGTAATTCTTGCTGATCATCGCTGACTTTTAATAAAAAAGAAATCCTTTAAACAAAAACACAGGCATCTATGACAGAATCAGAATTAAAAAATAAATTTCAAAATATTGAAGATGCATTCAACAAAGCAGTGGTATCCAATGATGTCAATGAAATCAAAAAATGTATTTCTGATGATTGGGTATTAGTTGACAGTAAAGGGGGAATCATCCCGCAGGAGCGATTTTTCAGTGTGGTTGAGCAAGGGTTGCTGTCTCATTCTGCTATGACGAAAGAAGTTTTACGGGTAAAAGTTTACGGAGACATCGCATTGGTTACAGCCCGCGGACAAAATTCAGGAATGTGGCAAGGGCAAGCAATGCAGGCTGATGAATGGGTTACAGATATCTACAAAAAAGAAGGAGATATGTGGATTTGTGTGTTGACTCACTTAACCCCTGTGAAAGGAAAAGTATAAATACAGATAAATATGCCTGAAGTCTGTTCGGTGTTTTTTTTGAAAGAAGCTGGAGTTATTACTTGCTTTCTCATGGCTTTCAAAAAAGCCCAAAAATATTATACTATTATAGAATAAACCCTGACCTTGAATCTTTAAGTCTTGACAAAATGGCTACTGTGATAAAAAAAGGCACTTCAAAATCTGAGATCGCCAAAAGCATTCGAAAAGCTGTGGGGAAACGTCCTCCAAAAGAAATTGCGAAACTTGCAGGTACATTGAAAGCGGATATTGATCCCATAGGATATCAAAAGAAACTTCGCGATGAATGGAAGTAAGATTAAAACTTCCCGATGCTATTATCGCGGCTACTGCTCTTAGTATGGATTTGCCTCTATTAACGGCCGACAGAGCTTTTTCAAAGATCACTGATTCCCGTATTATTCTCTATAAACTATAAAAAGTCAAAGATTGGAATAACAAAGGGGTTTAACACGGATCCCGAAGCCTCGGAGCCGGTTAAACCGAAACAATATACTCTCCTGCTCGATGGCCTATAATCCGATTAAAATGAAAGGATTCAAACCCATGCTTTAGGGCGGCTATCAGGTTAACAAAGAGCCTGGCCGTACGACCATTACCTTCACGAAAAGGATGGATAAAGAGAAACTCAGCATGGATCATGGCTGTTATCCGTATCGACCGTTCTTCATCTGTGACTTTAGTGGGAATCGTTATTAGAAACTCTTCTTCATAATTCTGAATCGCTGTAGACAGGTACTGTGCTGCCGGAAACAGAAACCCACCTTTCGAAATATTAACCTGTCTCATATGTGTCAGCAAAGTCATACAAATGCCCTAAAGCCGTTTTATAAATAGCAGCAATCAGAGCCCAATCGAATGAATCTATACTTTCAAGTTCCGATTCCCATTTCAATTGTGCTCTCAGGAACCCGCAGTACTCTTCCTTTTCGATCTGCTCCGAATCACTAAGAGCAAGCTTATTTGGGAGGATCTCATCTTCAGATTTTGAGGTTTGGTATTTCATGTAGACAAAATACTATCAAATCATGTAAATCGCATTTATAACAGTTCAAATCATGCGCCAGCCCTTCAGACCTGGTACACTGGAAAAGTGTGTCCCCAAAATCCACAAAGAAAAAAAATTATTTATAAAAGTTACAGGGTACCCTGCCGCAAGCCCGTATTACTATGTGAAAAGCATAAAATGAAAAACAAAGCATCTGTTGGAAACCGAATTACTACATAAATACTTGTCCGGGGAATGCACTGAAGAACAGACAGCAGAAGTTGAGCGCTGGCTTCAGGCTTCACCTCAGAATCAGGAAAAAATGGATGAGATGAAACAGATTTGGGATATACCGTCCGGCAAACGAATTCATGTGGATCCTGAGGATGCCTGGGAGCTGTTCCGAAGCCGTGTATTGGTCCCTCGCAAAAGGTTTCCTGCAGAAGCGCGCCGTCAGTCCAATAGAGGTAACAGGTATCCGGCTTACAAAAATACCGATCGGCGGCGGGGCAGATCGGTGCGGCTGATGGCTTACTCCGCGGCAATCGCAGCTGTTTTGATGATTACTTTTCTATTCTCCTATCAGTCTGCTCAAGATTCAGCTCTCCCTGGATTAGAACTTAGCATGCAGGAGATAACGACAGAGAAAGGCCAGCGAACAACAGTGCGGCTTTCTGACGGAACAAGAGTGCAGCTGAATGGGGAGAGTAAACTGATGATTCCAGGGAGCTTCACGGATGGCCACCGGATAGTAACCCTTGAAGGTGAAGCCTACTTTGAAGTGGAGCCAGGGATGCAGAATAATTTTTTCGTTTATGCGAACAACTCTGTGACTCAGGTTTTGGGTACAAAATTTAATGTTCGTGCTTATCCCGATGAGAGCAACGTTGAAGTGGTGGTGGCAGAAGGAAAGGTATTCATGAGTTCAGACGAAAACATGCATGCGCCTGAAGTGCAACTCACTCAAAATCATCGTGGTACGCTTTTCAGGAATGGTGAGGTTATGGCTGCTCCTATAGAAGATACAGATCCCTATCTCGGCTGGACCAAAGGGAGGCTTACCTTCTACAACACACCTGTTCCAGAAGTGAAAACTCGTTTGGAGCGGTGGTACGATATTGAAGTGATGTTGGCAGGTGACTTTTCATCAAATGAGAAGCTGCTGACTGGTACGTTTGAAAACGCACCATTATCCGTTGTTTTGGCGTCGATTTCATCGTCGCTCGACCTTCATTATCAGCAGGATGGCAATGTTGTCACATTTAGCAGGTAAAAGAAAAATTCCGATCAAAATTAACTAATTATAAAAAAAATAACTATGGGCTCAAACGTATACAGAAAGTTCTTGAAGTTATATAGTAGTTTAATTTCGCTGCTGATGATAAGCATGCTCTTATCATCTGCGGCTTTGGGACAAAGCTGGAATAATGATAAGAACTCGATAAGCGGGTTGTTGCAAGGGGTGGAAATTAATCAGGATATTACAAAATCGGCGGTGCTGAATAAGGTGATTTCTGTAAAAATGGGCAGTGCCACGGTTCTTGAGGCACTGGAGAAAGTCGCTGACCAGGCTGATCTGGAGCTGATTTATAATGCGCTGGATCTGGAGTCTGTAAGCCACAGGCTGACCCTGAATGTTGAGGAAATGACAGTTAACCAGGCCCTTTGGACAATTTTAGAAGATACTGGTTTCCGTTTTGCGGTCTCTTCGCATGGACAACTTGTGATTATGAAGAGTCACGACCAGGATAGAATGGAGAAACAGCGGGTTGAGGATTATCTACAGGTAACAGTGACAGGTCAGGTTGTTGACAATCAAACCGGCGAAGCACTTCCGGGTGTGAATGTGATTGTAGCAGGTTCAGAAGAAGAGACTGGATCTATCATTGGCACACAAACAGATTTGGATGG
>Ga0209487_1001563_pt1 | contig 19166 bp, 15 predicted proteins | sample Poulit2012_FD_187524 | JGI IMG/M metagenome (GOLD analysis project Ga0209487, IMG submission 187524) | Agricultural soil microbial communities from Georgia to study Nitrogen management - Poultry litter 2012 (SPAdes) (version 2) | ecosystem: Environmental > Terrestrial > Soil > Agricultural land...
TTATAGGTACGGCTTTAATTGGAATAGCGATTTCTTTTGGTAATGTTTTAATCCCGGGGCTAGTTAAAATGAATTTTCCATTTCGGATTGGGGCGGTTACAGGTCTTTACGCTGTCTTTATGAATATATTTGGAGCGCTCGCTTCTGGAGTAAGTGTTCCTCTATCAAAAATAGACTTCTTTGGATGGCAAGGCGCATTAGGAATTTGGGGAATTGTAACGATCATAGCTTTAATCGTTTGGTCTTTTCAGTTAAAAAAACCAGTTGATGCCCCAAAAGAAGAGGTAGATACTACACCGAAAAAGACGACTATGTGGGGTTCACTTACAGCATGGCATGTAACAATTTTTATGGGATTACAATCTTTCATGTATTACACGATCTTAACGTGGTTACCAGACATTTTACAAGTGAATGGTTATTCGGAAAATGAAGCTGGTTGGCTGTTGTCTCTCATGCTGTTTTCACTCATTCCAATGACATTTATTATTCCGATCATTGCTGGTAAAATGGAGAATCAAAAATTACTTGGAGGATTAACAGGGCTTGCCTTTCTTCTTGGTGTTATTGGTTTAATGACAGGCCAAATGTTCCTTATTATTATATCTGTTATTTTAATAGGTGTTGGGTGTGGTAGTGGATTTAGTTTATCCATGATGTTTTTCACATTACGCACGAAAGATGGAATGGGAGCATCGAATTTATCGGGTATGGCCCAATCGATTGGTTATCTACTTGCAGCAATAGGACCAGTACTAATTGGAGTATTACAAGATGTATTTAACAGTTGGACAATACCATTACTGTTATTACTCGGCACTGCAAGCATTATCTGTATTGTTGGTATGCTTGCGGGACGAAAAGTGATCATACATAGTGTGTGATGGAATAAAAGGAAGAGTCTTTATGTTAAATCCTTTCCTAATTTTAGGACAGGGTTTAACATTTTTAATGCTCTCACTTAAACCATTGGTGCATTCATATAATAAAGGAATTATTAATATATAGTCTTTTATAAGCCAACAGGGCAGTTTGGTCGAATAATTAGGCCTGACGAATGTCAAGTTTTCACCAAACTATTTGGACAACTCCTTTGCTTTTTTAATCCCCCAACGTTACCATTAATGTAGGATAATAGAAGAGTGAAAAAATATTACTAGCATATACAATAGTTACTAACTTGAGGTGAATAAATGAAAGCGTTAACAGATGGAGTTTTAGAAAACTTATTACAAGAAGTATCCAAGGTTGTCATTGGAAGAGATAAAGAATTTAAAATTTTATTTACAGCATTGTTAACAGAAGGCCATGTTTTAATAGAAGACGTACCAGGAACAGGGAAAACTACGATGGCGAAAGCATTTTCAAAGGGATTAGATTGTTCGTTTACCCGGATTCAATGTACACCAGATTTATTACCAGCAGATGTCGTTGGGGGATCCATTTATAGTCCGAAAACGAATGAATTTTATTTTCGAAAGGGACCGGTGTTCACCAATGTATTATTAGTAGATGAAATCAACCGAACATTACCTCGAACACAATCTAGCTTCTTGGAGTGTATGGAAGAAAGACAAGTAACAATTGATGGGGAAACATATCCGTTATCAAGTCCGTTTATTGTCCTTGCCACACAGAATTCTATTGAAATGGATGGAACCTTTTCACTACCAGAAGCGCAATTGGACCGTTTTTTAATGCGAATAAATTTAGGGTACCCATCACCAGAAGAAGAGGAACTGATGCTAGAGCAAGTAGGCGACGTTATTCCTTTTGAAGCAATAGAAAGTAAGGTTGATCCACATCAAATTCAAGCGCTTCAAGCACAATGTAAAGCAGTGCATGTTCACCCGCAAATTCGGAAATATATTACTGATTTGGCTGGTGAAACACGTAAAAACCCGTTGATATCGATGGGAGTAAGTCCTCGGGCAAGTAAAGCATTATATAAAACAGTGAAAACATGGGCATTTCTAAACGGACGCGATTATGCCATTCCAGATGATGTGAAAGATATGATCCAGCCTGTTTGGAACCATCGAATAATCTTAAAAACAGAGGCTTTTATCAATGATATGAAGTCTGAAGAAATTTTAGAGGAAATCATACAGAACGTCCCAATACCTGAAGAACAGGTGGTTCGTGCATGACGGATCGGTTACAGCAAGATAAAGTGGAAGAGAATGAACAGTTCCGGGCACCTCAAACAAGTATTTTATTTGAAAAATATGCCGTCTGGGTTCTTTTGGCTGGTTTAGTCATCGCAATATGGTATCGATTTGTTCCCTTGATTATTGTAAGCACATTTTTACTATTTCTTACGGTAATGATTAGGTTTTGGCGAATCAAATCGTTAGCCCATATGGAACTCAAATTAGAACTCTCTAAATCTCGGATATTTGCGAATCAGGATTTTCATCTTGATGCCTCTCTGTATAATAACAAATGGTTGCCACTTCCTTGGGTAGAGTGGGAGTTTCCTGAAAACAAGGGCATTGTCCTAGGAGACGATGAAACAGATACATATCTGATGCGATTTTTATGGTTACTGTGGTATCAGCAAGTACACTGGACCATACATGGACGTGCACAAAAGCGGGGCGTACGAGACATCGGGCGAGTTCGATTACGTTCAGGAGATGGATTTCGGTTTAGTGAAGTAGAACAAGAATATGATTTAAATGGGAAGCTTTATGTATATCCTGCAGTGCTTCCAGTTTCAATCCCTGCTTTTCACCCTTCGATGCAATGGGGAATGAAAGGGAAACAGGGAGGGTTTTTAGAGGATCCTTTGTTAGTGAATGGTATCAGGGAGTATCAGGATGGAGATGAGGTACGGCGGTTTAATTGGAGAGCGAGCGCACGTACTGGGAAGTTGCATACGAATCTTTATCAACCGATTTTAGTGGAGCAGTTGTTTATCCTAGTGGATGTTCAAGGTTTTCATGTTGATAAGAGCGGCTATCAAGAGGATGATGCAATAGAATTACAAAAGATTATTATGAAGAAGGAAGCCGATTTTGAGTGGATGCTTTCTATGATTACTTCTATTATAGTTCAATACCATAGACAAGAAAATAGTATTGGATTGATTAGCAATGCGCGAAATTACCTGGGGAATAAAATGAATCCGATAAAACCTAGTACCAATGTGACACTGATATTAGATCAGTTAGCAGAAATGACTTCAATGATTAGAAAAGAAAAAATGAGTATCTTAGATGAAGTGTTTGTCAAACTGGAATTATCCATGCCTTTATTTATTTTTTGTGAAAAAGTGACAAACTTTCACTATATGTGGTATGAAAGAAATAAACAGAAATTGATTGATGTTCGTTTTTTCTATATGTACGAGACGGACGATTCGAGAAGGTTACCCATAGCACAACCCCTACATTCCTTTCTTTCAAACGATCAGCAGGGAGCGTTATAACGATGGGATTCAAATATCTGTATCAAATAATGATTATTTTATTTAGTGAAAGCCTTTGGATTTATTATAGTATTGTTCTATTTACTAGTGTGGAGTGGGACCAATTAGCTTTTTTTGACGTAACTTGGTGGGTCATTGCGGCTATTATTGGATTTACGTTAAATGCAGTACTTGCCAATGTCTCAAATATTGTGCGACTGATTGGAAATATTTTTTTCCTAGGATTTATTCTCATCCAAAATTGGCGAAGTATAATCCCTGATGATACTTGGGTTTTCGGGGTAGTTGTCAGTCTTGCCATAGTGTTTATATACATACATAGTGCAAATTTTGCTTTCCATCACCCGAAACGTCAGCAAATATTACACCGTTTTGAAGCAAATATTATTTTCTACATTGTCTTTGTGGTTATTTTTACTGTCAATCAATGGGTAAATGAAACCTTCCACCTTTTATTTATTGGTGCAATTCTTTTTAGTCTGATTGGAATGCTCCTCACGTTAAGCAATGATGATCAGCACAGTGATCATGTAGAAGTAAGGAAGGTAGGACAATCAAGCTGGTTTACAGGAGTAGTGTCTATCTTTGTAGTTACACTTTCCCTTATTTGCCTTCTCCTTCTTCTAAATTCTGTACAACGAGGATTGTATTTGATGGGAACAATCTTTTGGGATGGGTTGAAGTATGTAGGAACAACGATACTTGGCGTAATTACTTGGTTTTTTAGTCTTTTACCAGTAAATGAAATGGAGGGAACACTACCTGAAATAGAAGAGATTCAGGAGCTACCTGGATCTGAACAAACAGAGGAAATAATTATTGGAACGATTCCTATGTGGCTAGTTTTGGTAGCGGGTTTCCTTGTTGTTGTTTGCATCATTTGGGTACTAAGTAAATTAATGAAAAAAAGACCAATCAAACCTTCGATAAAAATGAAACGTATTACGACCGTTAGAGGTTCTTGGTGGAGGAATAGTTGGAAAAAGTGGGTTACATTTCTCCATCTAATCAAACAAAAATGGCGGATGCGATTCCAACGCTATTACCATCATCCAATTTACTGGTACTACTATCAAGTTAAAAAGTGGGGGAAAAAGAATGGTATTCCATATCAAAAGTACGAAACTTCACAAGAATATGTAACAGAACTAATCAAACAGATTCCCGAGCATGAAAATAGTTTTATACACAGAAACGAAACTTACCTTGTCACAGAACTTCTGCAAAACTTAAACGAAGACTATCAGGCAAACTATTACAGTTACGGTCACCAAGTGGAGGTATCAACTGTAGAGAAGTATCGGCAGCTGATTAGGCATTTGCAGGGGGTTCGGGTGAAGGATAAGTCCTTAAGGCTAAAATTTATACGTTCACAAAATTCCAGGCTGTAAAACTGCTTTTAGAGGGAATAATCAGTTTTGGTTTGAATATAAAGGACATTTAGTCGTAGGAGCTTCAAACCAATGTGTTTTACAAGCTCTATTCTCATCGGAAAACTGAAAGCATCTATTCCACTTTTTAAAGGAGTAGAAAGCCTAAAAACATTAAATACATAAATATAGGCTATCAAACAATGGATGCTGGATATGATTATGAACCTATTTATGAACAAGTATACAAAATGGGTCAATAATCGGTGATTTTTGTATAAAAATACATTTGTATAAAAGACAATAAGAAGAAAACCCTAGATATTTCATTTTTTTGAAGGGTTTTAACTTATAATTGCGTGGTCATCGCTAAATCCATATTGATTACAGACAATTTCCTATCATCAATCCAGTTATATAAGGTTTTGTCGAGGGGATATATTCAAAATTTCCCAGTATTTAGGCATAACCGGCAACTGTATCAGGTGATCATTTATCGTTGAGGATCTTTTTATTTGCATAGCCAATAAATTCCTATGCCGCCATCACCTTTGAGTGAGCTCCACAATTTTTATGGTTTTCCTCATAGAAGCATATGTCAACGTCCGGAAAATATTTTGTATAGGATTTACGGAATGTATCAATTTGCTGGACAGCACCACGTTTCCTTTCACGTGAAATCGTACTTACATTACGCCACGTTCTTCTAGCGATTTCCCTTAGCGAAAAGCATTCAACGATATAAGGAGCTATTTGACCTCTTTCAATTTTTGGTAAATGTTCGCTCTTTCGTGTTAGAGTGAGTTTGAGGTATCTTGAATTACCTGCGTATAATTTTTTTGGTCAACCTTAACTGTACGTGGTTTCACGATGGTTTTCTATTTATTTAACTATTGCATCTGATTTTACAATGAATCAAAGTTTTAAATTCTTCTAACTGTGATATTACTGATTCAAGTTATCTGATACTGTAGAACCTTAATAAACTTTACTTTTGGATAGTTGTGAATATCATTGGAATTAAGTAAATGTGCAGCTTTTTGTATTTTAAATCCCTTTTTTGTAAGAATTAGAGACTTCGCAATTAATTCAATTGTTTGTTTAAATAAACAAAAAAGGTGTGATATTTATGTCGATATATACGAGGAACTCGTCTCGAATATTTAGTACTATAAGAATAACATATTAAATTTTAAATATAAAAGATGGTTGCTAAGATTATAAAAACTAGATGAATTAAAATCTGCTGTCAAGATCAAACCAAACAGGATATACGTAATTAGTTACGAACTGGTTATACAAGATAGAAATAAAAGCTAAAATGCTCAACAAACTATGTAAGCGGTAAAAGGCTATTTGTTAAAATAGACCAACTTATAGCGAGGAAAAAACTCAATCCTTTTCCAAAAGTGAAAAAATTATGAGAACCAAAGAATAGGGGTTAGACTTTAATCAAATTCAATAAATAAGAAGGGGTAATCAATGTGAAAAACACTAAATTAACAATTGCTGCAACAGGGGATAGTTTTATTACTCGTCGGCTTCCCTCATATTCTACAGAATGGTTTAATGATATATCGGAATTATTAAATAATTCTGATGTAAAGTTTACTAATCTTGAAGTAACTACACATCATACAGAAGGATATCCATCAGCCGTAAGTGGGGGTACCTGGGCAATGGCTTCACCAGATGTCTTACAAGATTTAAAAGAATATGGTTTTAATTTATATGCATGGGCAAACAACCATTCAATGGATTACTCAAATGGAGGACTACTAGCTACTAAAAAACATTTAAATGCTAACGGTTTAGTTCATAGCGGGGTGGGAAGTAATTTACATGAAGCAAGTAAACCAAATTACCTAGAGACACCATCAGGTAGAGTTGCATTGATCAGTGCAACCTCTACATTTCACGAATCATGGAGAGCAGGAGAGCAACGTCCTGATATGGTTGGTCGACCAGGTGTAAATCCACTAAGATTTGAAACTACATATTTTGTAACAGAAGCCAATATGAAAGAATTAAAAAACATTGCAGTAAATACTAATATCAATGCTGACCATAATCTAGCAGTAAAAGAAGGTTTTGAAGTTGATAAAGATGATGAGTTTCTTTTCGGATCGCACCATTTTAAAGTAACGGAAAGCCAATACAAGGAAACGACACCTTTTTCACTGGATATGGAAAGATTAGAGAAATCTATTTCTGAGGCGAAACGTCAAGCGGATATTGCCCTTGTTAGTATTCATTCTCACGAAATGAGGGGAGAGGATAAAACGGAACCAGCACAATTTTTAGAGATAGCATCAAGGAATTGTATAGATGCAGGAGCAGACGCTATTATTGGACATGGTCCTCATATATTACGAGGAATAGAGATATATAAAAGAAAACCTATATTCTATAGCTTAGGTAATTTTATTTTCCAAAATGAGAGCGTATCCACACTACCTTCAGATTTCTATAAAAAATATAATTTAAATCCTAATCATAATGTAGCAGATGCATTAGATATTAGAAGTGATTATAATACAAAAGGATTAGGTGTTAATCAACATGTATGGGAATCTGTTATTGCTGAATGGGATATTAATAAAGATAATGAGTATATTAGCATTCGATTATATCCAATTGAACTTGGATTTGGCATGAAGCGATATGAGATAGGCTGGCCTAAACTTTCGCAAGAAAATAGTCATAACATTCTAGAAAGATTACAGCAATTAAGCACTCCATATGGAACGAATATAGAAATACAGGATGGGATAGGTACTATTTACTTTTAAAATCAATATATTTAGGAAGTGACTATGATGAATAAAGACTCTTATAGAATAGAAGGGGACTTTTTAGGGGAGAAACATATCAGCCAGGATATTTATTATGGTATCCAAACTGTACGTGCTTTAGATAACTTTCCAATAACAAATATACCTGTGGAAAAAGAATTGATTATTTCTCTTGCAGAAGTAAAAAAAGCAGCAGCATATGCTAATATGTTCACAGATTCATTATCTGATTCTATTGGTAAAGCAATCATAGAGTCATCTAATGAAATAATTGCTGGAAATCATTTAAATCAGTTTGTGGTCGATTCAATCCAAGGGGGAGCAGGAACTTCAATAAATATGAACATGAATGAAGTTTTAGCTAATCGAGCGCTAGAAATAATGGGAAAATCAAAAGGGGACTATAATAATTGCTCTCCAAACACCCATGTAAATATGTCTCAATCAACAAATGATACGATACCGACAGCAATGAAAATAGCTTCTTTGCGATTAATTAAAGAGTTACTTACCGTTATGTCTAATTTAAGAAAAAAATTAGATATGAAAGCAAAGGAATTTCATGAAGTAATTAAAATGGGGCGTACCCATCTTCAAGATGCGATTCCAATTAGATTAGGCCAAGAATTTAGTGCTTATTCCGATGTAATTGGAAGAGATATAAAAAGATTAGAACATGCATCGAAGGAATTGTTATCCGTTAACTTAGGAGCTACCGCTGTGGGGACAGGACTTAATGCCAAACCAGAATACATTAATAAAGTGATAACGCAATTATCAACCCAAATAAATTTTGAGTTGTCTCTATCTAGTAATTTAGTTGATAGTACACAAAATACAGACGGATATACAACTATATCATCACTTTTAAAAGTATCGGCAATGAACTTATCTAAAATTTGTAATGACATTAGATTAATGGCTTCTGGTCCAACAGCGGGACTCCAAGAAATTAAATTACCTGTTAGACAAGCAGGGTCGTCGATTATGCCTGGAAAGGTAAATCCGGTAATGGTTGAAGTAATGAATCAAGTTACATTTCAAGTAGCGGGAAATGACCTTACTATAAGTATGGCTTCCGAAGCAGGTCAATTTGAATTAAACGTAATGGAACCAATTATTATTTTTAATCTGTTACAATCTTTAAAAATAATGAAAAATGGAATAGAAGTTTTCACACAATATGCCATTACAGGAATTAAAGCAAATGTAGATAGGTGCAAAGAGTATGTAGATAATAGTCTTGGTATAATTACTGCTCTAAACCCTTATTTGGGTTATGAAGTATCTGCTAAAATAGTAAGTCAAGCATTAGAAACAAATATGACAATTCAAGAAATATGCGAATCACAAAACCTATTATCAAAGGAAGAGTTAGAACTGATCCTGAACCCGTTTGAAATGACCAGTCCAGGTATTGCAGGAAATTAAACCTCAAGCGTTTTTAGGATAAATAATAGAGAAAAAAATCAAAATTATCTTAACAGACAAAAAAACATAAAAGTTTTTGTCTAAAGATCCTATTTAAGTATTTTTATTATATTGTACTATTAATTAATAAAGCGCTTACAATGTTTTTATGTAAATGTTTAAACATCATAATGAAATAAAAGGAGTCTTACATCATTAGAAATGCACAATTTTCACAATAATAAAGGGGGAAATAAAATGAAAAAATATGTTTTACTAACTAGCGTTGTTTTACTAATATCCATTCTGTTAATTGCAGGATGCGGAAATGAAAGTGGTAAATCTGGTGACGAAACTAGTGCGGATAGTAATGGTGAAACGTATGTAATTAAATATGCGCATAACCAACAAACTGACTCTCCACAAGATAAGGGAGCTAATCTTTTCAAAGAAAAAGTAGAAGAGTTATCTGAAGGACAAATTGAAGTGCAAGTATATCCAAGTAATCAATTAGGGGAGCAACGAGAGTTAATTGAGCAAACACAAAATGGACAAATTGAGCTCACACAGCAATCGTTCTCTATTCTTAGTAATTTTGCGCCCGTAATGACTTTACATGATTTACCCTTTTTATATTCATCTGAGGATGTGTTGTGGGATGCATTAGACAATGATCTTGGAGATATTTTTAATGAAGCTTTGAGCTCTGCAGAACTCCATAATTTGGGATTTATGAGCGGAGGACCTAAACAGTTCACTGCTGACAAAGCTTTAGAGACATTAGAAGACTTTAAAGGAGTTAAAATCAGAGCATTACCAGCTCCAATAGTCATGGAAACAATGAAAAGTTTAGGAGCAAGTCCGACACCGGTAGAATTTAGTGAATTATATAACTCGTTGCAACAAGGCGTAGTAGACGGACAGGAAAATCCAGCTGAAACCATTTACAATTTTAAATTATATGAAGTTCAAGATTATATGACGATAACAGATCACGCTTGGATGACTTATGCTAATGTAATGAACAAAAACTTCTTCAATTCATTACCCGAAGATTTACAAAAAAATGTAGAAGAAGCTATGGAGTATGCTAGTACAGAGCAAATTAAGATTATGCAAGAAGAGGAAGAAGAATTGCGTAACTTAATACAAGAACAGGGAATGGAAATTATTGAATTATCTGAAGAAGAAAAAGAGCCTTTAAAAGAAGCTACTCTAGGAGTTCAAGATAAGTTCGGTGCAGAAATCGGAGAAGAAGAGCTAGAAAGTATTCTTTCAGCAGTAGAAAAAGCAGATCAATAAGCTATGAATAATTATTCTCTAATTTGAGTAGTTTCTTTCAGGTTAGAGAGTGTTATTTTTAAGTTATATACAAAATAAACTAAACAAGAGGGATTATATGGTAAAAAAAATGGACCTTTATTTAACTAGATTTGAAAAGGTAATATGTGGATCGGGTCTTATATTCGTCACCTTTTTAATTTTTATTAATGTAGTTCTACGTTACTTTTTTAATGCAAGTCTATCTTGGTCAGATGAAATGGTTAGATATATTATGATATTAATTAGTTTTTTAGGGGCGAGCCTTTGTGTTAGGGAAGGTGCTCATATTTCTGTAGATTTTTTTATAAATAAAATCAAAGGGAATAATCGGAAGATTATGGAAATTTTCATTAATGCAGTAGGATTGTTGTTTACTGTCATAATTACTATCCTAGCTGCCCAGCTTATATATCAAAATATTATTCATCCTCAAAATTCACCAGCCTTACAAGTGCCGATGTATATACCTTACATGTCTATTTTACTAGGCTTTTTCTTAAGTAGTGTCAGGTATATACAATTAATTTTTACTGATATCTCTTTTTTAAAAAAGGACGGTGAACAAGCAAAATGATAGTTTTCTTGATAATTACACTATTTATATCACTGATAATAGGTGTACCTATCTTTATTAGTCTGATTTTACCAACAGTGATTGCATTATTTACATTTACTTCAATGGAACCCTATGTAATAGCTCAAAGGATGTTCGCAGGATTAGACCAATTTGGTTTAATGGCTATGCCTTTATTTATTTTTGCTGCTCAAATAATGCTAAGAGGGGGTATCGCCGACAGATTATTGAAATGGGCTGGATCTCTAATGTCTTGGCTTACAGGGGGTACAGCTTTTACTACACATTTTGCGTGTATGTTTTTTGGAGCATTATCAGGCTCTAGTCCCGCAACCGTTGCAGCTATAGGTGGAGTAATGTATCCAGAGTTAAGAAGAAACAAATATAAAGAAGGTTTCTCTGTTGGTTTGATTAGTTCCAGTGCGGCTGTAGCAATTTTAATACCTCCTAGTGTAACTATGATTCTATATGGAGTAGCTACTGGGGTTTCAATAGGATCTTTATTTATAGCTGGAATAGGAGCAGGTATTGTTTATACGTTATCTATCGCTGTATATATATTTTATTGGACTAGAAAAAACGATATAGGAAAAGGCAAGCCTTTCAATTTCTCAGATTTTATTGAATCAACAAAATCTGCAGTTTGGACATTTGGTGTTCCGTTGATTATTCTAGGTGGGATTTATTTAGGTATCTTTACACCTACAGAATCAGCAGGTATATCAACAGTATATGCAATTTTTATCTCCATGTTTATTTATAAAGAAATGGATTTTAAAAAGCTTTATAAAGTAAGCGTGGAAGCAGCAATAATTACTGCACAAGTAATGGTTTTAACTGCTGCAGCTGTCGTATTCGGTTGGTTATTAACGGTAGGACAAGTTCCACAAATGTTAACCCAATTAGTCACGGACTATGGTACTAGTACTATTGTGTTTTTAATACTACTAAATATTGTATTTTTAATTGCCGGTATGTTTATGGATGGTTCTGGGGCTATTATGTTACTTGCGCCAATTGTTTTCCCATTAGGAATGGCTATGAATATAGACCCTGTTCATTTAGGGGTGATTATAACAACAAATTTAGCCATTGGAATGTACACTCCCCCTTTAGGTCTAAATATGTTTATTGCTCATGGGGTTACAAAAGTACCGATAGATAAAATAATAGTTTCTTCAGTCCCTTTCCTTGTTTTCGGTTTAATTGCACTAGTTATCATTACTTATGTACCTAGCGTGTCATTGTTTTTACCAAGCTTAGTTTATCCTTAATGTTTAAAATTTAAAAGAAGTGAGGAGATAGTAAAATGAAAACAATCATTGAGAATGCTACTATTATCACAATGAATGTAACAAGACAAATCATTGATTCTGGATACATTGTTTTTGAAAATGGTTTGATACAAGAAGTAAAGGAAGGAAAGTACACTCATTCGGATGTTAATGATGTTGAAGTAATTAATGGAGAGGATACCATTATTGTTCCTGGACTCGTGAATGCGCATACACATTCCTATGCTAATATTGTAAGAGGGTCGATTGAAAACATTCCCCTAGAGTATTGGATGTTGTATATTATGGCGGAAGGAAAGAAAATGACCTTAGATGACCACATGGTTAGTGCTACACTTGGAAGTATAGAAATGTTAAAAGGTGGAACAACTACATTTTTAGACCACGTGGCGTTAGATTATGAAGGATTTAAACGAGTAGCACAGGAATATAAACAATTAGGAATTAGACCTGTTTTAACACCAATGTTCGGTGATCGCTCCTATGGAGAAAGTCTACCGGAAGTTATTAAGTTTGAAGGAATTGGCTCTAGACCTCACGGACCTGCTATGAAATCCGACGCAGGATGGAAGGATTTAATAGACATGGTGGAACAAGTAGTAACGAATGTGAAAGATGTGGATAATAATATTTATGTTGGAGTCGGACCTTCTGGTCCTCAGCGCTCTACAGATGATTTGTTAATTGCTTCAATGGACTTGGCGGAAAGACATGATATTCCTTGGCATACTCATTTACTAGAAACAAAGCATCAAGAAGCTGCTGCGGATAGATTATATAATAAATCCATGGTATCTCATCTAAATGATATAGGCATATTACAAGAAAGAGTATCACTTGCTCATAGTGTATGGATTAGCGAAGCAGATATCTCTTTAATCAAGGAAAAGAATGCATCCATTATTCATAATCCTTATAGCAATTTACTACTAGGTAGTGGAATTGCACCGATGATTCCTATTAAGAAAGCGGGTATCAATATTGGTATAGGAACTGATGGTTCAAATTGTTCTGGAAGTCAGTCTATGTTTGAGTCAATGAAATTAGCTTCTGTATTAAGTAATGTTTCCACTGAGGATTATGATCATTGGATAAAAGCACAAGAAATTTTAGAAATGGCTACTTTAGGTGGTGCTAAAGCAATCGGCATGGATGATTATATTGGTTCTTTAACAGTAGGGAAATCAGCTGACTTTATAGTATTAGATAAAAAGACAAATAATTTTGCGCCATTAAACAATATTATTTGGCAGTTAGTCTACGGAAGAGCTGAGAATTCTATTGCGTCAGTGTATGTGAGTGGTGAGAAGGTTGTAGATAATGGAGCGATATTAACGATAGATGAAAAATCATTCTACGAAAAAGCGATTACTTGTGGGAAAGAGTTAATGGATAAACTAAGTGAAGACTATGAAAATAATAAACTGGAAGAGAAGAAAGTAAAAGATTTAATTGAACAAGTTAAAAAGTTTCCTTCCAAAAGGATAAATTAACTATTATATCTTTATTCCAATCCAATAAAATAAAAGCAGAAGTTTAATTATCCCAAAATATTAGAAAAAGCTAATAAGGTTAATCTCTATCGCTATAAACATAAAATATAAAGGGATGAAAAAATGAAAGCTATTACTATAGGGGTTCTTGGATCACTATTTTTCTCTATAACATACATATTAAATAGAGCTATGGAGTTAGATGGAGGAAATTGGATGTGGGGCGCCTCCCTAAGATACTTTTTTATGATTCCCTTGTTGTTAATTGTATTAGGGGTTAAAAAAGAAATATTTCCTGTTTTGAAACACATTAAACACAAACCATACCAATGGTTCGCCTTGAGCACTATTGGTTTTGGTTTGTTCTATGCTCCACTAACTTTTGCAGCAGTTTATGGTCCAGGATGGTTAGTGGCAGCTACTTTTCAAATTACTATTATTGCAGGAACCCTATTAGTTCCTTTTTTAAATCGTCACGATAAGAATAATAAGTTCGATATTCCTTTAAAAAGTATATTTATTTCTTCTATTATACTTTTTGGTGTATTTATCATTCAGTTTGAACAAGTAGAAAATATAGCATGGTCTACAGTTATTTTATCAGTATTTCCAATGCTGATAGCTGCCTTTGCCTACCCACTAGGTAATAGAAAAATGATGGAGGTTGTAAATGGAAGTTTAAATACATTTCAAAGACTCTTTGGTATGACCATAGCTAGTATGCTATTTTGGATCATACTAAGTGTATTTGCACTATTCTCGTATGGACTATCTAGTGTAAATCAAATGATTCAATCCTTTTTCGTTGCCTTGTCAGCTGGAGTAATTGCTACCGCTCTATTTTTTTATTCTACAGAACTTGTACAATATAACTATGGTCAATTGGCGGCGGTTGAGGCTACACAATCGGGAGCTGTAGTTTTTGCTTTAATTGGAGAAATGTTTTTTTGGAGCCCCTTTGCCTAACTTGTTATCAATAATAGGGATAATGTTAATAATCATGGGAATGATTTTACATAGTTTCCAGCCTAAACATGAAGTTTAAAATAAGTAAACCTATTTACTTTCAATGGCAGATAAACAACACATAAATTAAAGTGAAAATGGGGCATTTTTATTTTTAAAAATCAAATATTACTGAATATTGAAATAGTATATATGATCTCCAAGACGACATCCCTTTTGTAATTCCGAATCGTTGAGCTTCCCCCAATTACAGAGTAATAATAGATTCATTATGTAGAATTCCTTAGGATGTTAGGAACCAATGATAACTGAGTTTCTTATCCCCGAAATCATAGTTAAACATTTCACGGAATGACCTCATATCTTTGCCTTTTAGAAAATTAATTGGAGGAAATCAACCCCATTTAGAAAGTTTCTTCCCTTTAAGGCTTACGTTTTACTATTTCTAACATTATTAGAATGCTTGTATTACATGCAGGAGTAATACACTTTTTAGCGAAATGTCTCTATACTAGATAGTAGCTTTACTAAAAATCATTAATAAATTCATCACTTTTATATTCTTAGTACCTTACATAGTCGAATAAATAAGGTGAAAAATAAAAATAATACTTTATTCCATTTATACGAAAAACTATCCTATTTAATTATAAAAGACTTAAATTATTAGACAGTTTGTTATGAATATCGGATAATGTTTATATATAAGACCACTAGCGTCGCATTAAAATATTCTCATATAACTTTAAATACAGACTTACTTAATTATTTGTTTCCATAAAAAAATCCTTTATAATGGTTGATAGTAGCAACCTATCCAAATCCAATATAAAGGACTAACAATATGGATAAGTTTACACGAAAAACATCATTTAAACAATGGTTATCATCTATAAATCAAACATTATTTGAAGAATAAGTGAACATGTATCAACTAGATAATTATAAAAAAGCTACATATGGATTCATTTATGTCATTACTTTTATATTCTCAATTTCATGAAACTGAGAGTGTACGAATGCTTAGTGTTGCGGTATTTTCAGATGATTTATAACAGGAAATTGGATTAGATTCGATCAGCTTCTCACAACTAGGAAGAAGGTTAAATCAAGTTTCTACCTCCTTCTTCCAATCAATCTTTTTAGATTTAGTTTCTAAAATCCATGAGAAAAAACTTTTCCGAAAACGTAGGAAGGTTACAACACCTTTAAAAATCATTGATTCTATTACGTTACCGCTTAATTTAACGAAGCATAAATGGGCTGAATTCCGTAAATAAAAACAAGTGTCAAGCTTCATTTACGACTAGTATTTATGGAAAAGGGACTTTCTTATCGAGTTCAAATGGTCATCATAAATTCTATTGAACATGACCGCGGACAATTAGAAGGTTTGGTTGATGACGACAGAGCATGCTTGTACGTATTTGATCGCGATACCTAGATTATGAACGTTTCGATCGTATGACAGATGAAGGCTATTTCGTAGTTTCTCGTCTGCGAAAGAACGCTGTAGTAGAAGTGTTGGAAACCTTTCCGTTACCAAAAGAGTCTAACGTAAGATCAGATGAAATGGTTGTTATTGGAACAATACAAAATCGTTCAAAAAATGTATTCCATAGATTGAAGCTATTGAATACTAAAGGAAAAGAACTTATTTTACTGACAAACCGATTTGACTTAGATGCAGATGAAATAGCCGAGATTTACAAATCAAGATGGCAATCGAATTATTTTTCAAATGGATGATGTAACATTTAAGTATTAAGAAATTTTACGGTTACAGTGAGCAAGCTGTCCACAATCAAGTGTATATTGCGATGATTGGATATTGCCTAAAAGTATTAGCTTAACTGAAGACAAGTAGTAATCTAAGTTATTCAGAAATAGGTCGATATTTAAAAGCTGTTATTTGGAAACCTGCTTATATTTGGTTGCGAAAAATCAAAGGAAAAGGCGGGCCTTAAAGCTTTTTAGGGAATAGTTACATTTGCCACTAGCTATAGGGAAAAATGGATGTTTACTACCTTCACTTTGGTTTTTTAACTTATTTCATTTTATATATGTGGATGTAGTCAGAACATTCTTGTAACTTTTATGCGACGCTATTGATATAAGACTTTAATAGTCAAATTCATTAGCATTACATAAATAAAAAGTTAATTTGTCAAATGTTTTCCTTCCCTAAAAAATTTAACGAAATATTATGAATTTTGGTAATCCTTTGTTTGATTCCATGAAAAAACCCCCCTTATAATGGAGATAAGGTAGTTCTTGTCCAAATCCATTATAAGGAGAACCCTTGGACAATAATACTACACAATCCACAATAAATGAACTATTAAGTGTACTTAATGAGGGAAAACTCTTAAAAGTAATCAATGTTCCAAATATCGATCACTATGTTAAAAGCTCTCAGCTTATAAATTTCTTCAACTGTTTATTATCGCTCAGTTACAGGAATCGAAAAGTTTAGAAGCATTATCCAAACAACTTAAGGATCAAATAAAATTACAAGAAACGATTGATGTGGACACAATAAGTACGGCACAACTTTCACGTAAGCAATGCAATCTTTCGTCTGATGTATTCTAAAAGGTATTTCGACATCTAGTTTTCGAGATCCAGGCTCGGATGAAAAATAAACCCATTATACGTGATATTGAAAAGCTGCTGGTTATTGATTCTTCGACTATGTAAATGAGTTTAAGTCTCTATCCATGGGCAACTTTTCGAAAAACAAAGTCAGTTGTTCGCTTGCATCTGAGAATCGCTGTGATAAAAGATTTAGCCGTTCCAGACAAGGCTGTCATTTTACCCGCCAAACATGCAGATCGAACGCAAATGAATGAACTGATTGATATTGATTCAGACACTATTCACTTGTTTGACCGCGGCTATAATGACTACAAACAATTTGATCGACTTTGTTCGGAAGGTGTTCCGTTCATCGCAAAAATAAATAAAAACGCTAAAGTTGAAATTGTATCTGAACAGAATCCGGACGAGGAAAATAATATTTTTATCGATTAGGAAGTGTATCTTGGAGATGAACAAAACGGAACAAAAATGATGAACAAATTGCGTTTGATTAAAACAAAGGACAGCGAAGGCAATGTTGTTAACATAATCTCCAATTGTTTTCATCTATCCGCGAAGGGAATTGGTGACCTTTACCGCTATCGCTGGAAAATAGAAACCTTTTTTAAATGGATGAAGCAGCATTTAAAAATCAAAACATTCTATGGCAAGAGTAAAAACGCTGTGTACACACAAATCTGGATCGCATTGATTACTTACTGTCTACAAGTGTTATTACAATTGAAATTCAATTATGAAGGGCCATTGCTGGATTTTAGGCGAACACTACAAAACCTGCTGTTTAAGCCACTCGGTGACCTTGTACAATCTTTATTTAGACGCCCCACCGCGAGTCAGAAGGCCGTCAGAAACATGACTTGGAGCGTGAACTTCAATTCATTGTCAACCAATATCAAATGGAGGAGGTGGAACATCTCGACAGTTTAATTTACGATCCTTTGTTAGTTTAATCAAAATTATAAATAAATGTAAATGTGGATAAGGGCTACCTTTCATATCCTGTTAACTTTTTTCATATTTATTAAAAAGAAATAGATAAAATATTCAGTATAATGCTTTTTTAGCATCTTTATTTCGTTTGACAAACTAAAAATTTTATATGGAACGCTAATGAGTAAAATTAGAGGAATTCTTGTGTTTACTTTTATGTGAAAGGATGTCTAACCCACCATGAATTTATCAGTAGAACATATCATGCAAATTGATGGAGTAAATCAATGTAAAGTTGTTGCGGGGAAAAAAGGGCTTTCCAATATAGTTACTTTTGCTACCATCATGGAAGTTCCAGATATTGTAAAATGGCTAAAAGGCAATGAAATTATTATAACTAGTTTATATCCAATTAAGAATGACGAAACTGCGCAAGAGGTACTAGTATCTAATTTACATAAAGTTGGCGTCTCCGCTTTAGCAATAAAGCCACGTCGTTTTGTAGAGGAAATACCAGCTGTTATATTATCTGAAGCAGAAAAATACAATATGCCTATAATTGAAATTCCAGAGGAGATTAGTTATCTAGATATTCTTTCTCCAATTATGAATACCATTTTTCATAATAAAAATGACGTTCAACAAGATATGGATAAAACAGATCAAATCTTAAATGAATTATCATTAGCTTCTAAAGGGATCGATAATTTAATCGAAATGCTTACCTATTTAACAGGAAAGATCATCACAGTTGAAAGTTTGTTACCATATATCGACGTGTCTGACTCAAAACTTTCCTTAAAACCATTAGATGATAAACAAATAAAAGAGTTATCTTTAGTTAAACGCTCTATTAAAATAAAGAGAGAATATGAAAGTGAAATGGTAGATTGTATTGTAGCCCCCGTTTTTATTGATGATGAACTTTGTGGAATTTTAACAAGTTGGGGAACACAATCACCCCATACGGAAGTCG
>Ga0209487_1001564_pt1 | contig 19165 bp, 13 predicted proteins | sample Poulit2012_FD_187524 | JGI IMG/M metagenome (GOLD analysis project Ga0209487, IMG submission 187524) | Agricultural soil microbial communities from Georgia to study Nitrogen management - Poultry litter 2012 (SPAdes) (version 2) | ecosystem: Environmental > Terrestrial > Soil > Agricultural land...
TAGTTTTGTTAGCATCATTATTATGGTATCAACTTTTCGTAGTGGCACTCGAAGATGTAGATAGTATGGCTAACTTATGAATAAATTAGTCTTTTTAATTAAATTTAACTCCAGATTAGTTCCTAACAAAAAAACAGCCTAAAAAAACTGGCTGTTCATGACATATATGCGTAAAATGATGTTAGTTTTTAATAGGCTGTTTAGATTTTCCTGGGCTACCAACGGATCCTCGAATAATCATATCACAGTATACATGTACTTTTTCTGGTGGAAATTCAAGGTTTTCTAGGCGCCAAAACAACATATTGACTGCTCTTTGGCCAATTGCTTCCTTAAGAACATGAATCGATGTTAATGGTGGGTTGAGCTGAGCAGAGGTTTCTAAATTATCAAAACCAGTCACCGAACAATCCTCAGGTATTCGATAACCTCTTTCAATTAAGATTGTCATCACATGTTCTGCAATATTGTCGTTGGCACATACAAAAGCTGTTGGTAAACTTTTATGCTTCTCCAATTGGTCAATATGCGTTTGAATCTGATCTTCAACATCCCCCGCATTATAATCGATATTTAATAGGTAATTCTTATCACTTACATAAAGATTATTTGTTTCTAATGCCATTTTAAACCCAAGCCACCGATCATAAAAACTTAATGACCACAAATTATTTCCTATAAAAAGCAATGATTTGTGACCCATCCCAATAAGGTGATTTGTCAATTTGTTTACACCACCCCGATTATCCATAAAGATTGTATCTGCTTGTATCATAGTCTCCTCATGATCTACCATGACAATCGGTACATTATGTTTATTCAATTCTAACAACATATCGGATGATACCAATCCAACAGTGATCACACCTAATAACCTGTTTGTTCGCACATGTCCCGATAAATTACTTTGGCTAGATAGAACGATGACACCTATATTTTCACGCTCCAATGAATCAACAATGCCGTCGAAAACTTTCCCCCAATATATTGAATCAGCATTTTGATACCGATGATTTGGCATGACTAAAAGAACAAAACCTTCTCCATCCATTTGTCGTGCATCATCGACCTTGAGGCTGTTTATATTAACCTGGCTATCTTTAAAATAACCCAATTGTTTGGAAACAGCTAACACTTTTTGTCTTGCTGCATCACTTACACCATCTTTTCCACTTAACGTTTTAGATACAACATATTTTGAATAACCCGATGCATCAGCAATCATTTGCATAGTAATCCTTTTCCGCGACATATTTCCCCACCCACTTCATGTTTGTTAGTTTTGTTAGCTCCATTGTAGCACCTTTTATAAAAAAAGTAATGGTTGTTATCAGTTTCGTTATTTATCTCTTAAAAAACAGATATAAAAAAGGAAAATCTACAACAACTCGTTTATAATAAAGATAGTTAATAATTACCATTTCCAAAAGGGTGGTACTTCTTATGAATGGTCATCAATCTTTATCAAACAAAAAGATACTCTCTACCATTGCTCTAATACTCGTCATACTCACAAGCTTTAGAATTGGCTGGATTCTATATTATAATAATCCTGAAGGGCCCCAGGCGAAATCTGGTGTGTTGGATTTAAAAGACCAAGATTTTACTAACGATAGAACATTTACGCTTGATGGTGAATGGGAATTTTATCCGAATACGTTTTTAAAGCCCGATTCTTTTGATCATCTAGAAAGCACATATATGGACGTCCCGGGGGACTGGCACACATCACAAGTTGACACACCCATTCATTATGGTACATATCGATTAAACATCGTCATGCCAGACGATGTGCAACGTGCTGGTTTAAGTATTAAAGATATTCCCTCTGCACGTATTTACATAGACCAGAAACTGACAACGCAAATTGGGGAGCCTGCAGAGAGTGCTCGGCAAACTAAAAGTAAATTAGGCACTTACAAGTCCTTTTTTAATATCAATAACCATGAAACTGAAATCGTCATCCACGTGGCAAACCATAATGACACCTTTGAAAGTGGTATTTCCAATGAACTTCAAATAGGTACGGAAAAGGCAATCAATAAAACAATCAACACGACAAAAATCATTCAACTTTTGGTCGCCATTATACTCATTGTACATAGTATATATGCTTTTGGATTATATGTAATGGGTAAAAACAAACAACGGAAAGAACTCATTTATTTTGGTGCCTTACTTGTCTTTGCTGCATTTTCTATACTTGTGGATGAAGATAAAATACTAATAAGCGTCTTACCAATCGATGCCACATTATCCTTAAAACTTTTATATGTCACTTTTGCAGGAACAGTATTTTTCGTTCTCAAGTTTATTCACCAAGTGTTTAACTTCAAAAGTAATATGTTTCGGTGGCTTTACTTTTTATACATCACACTGACACTATGTTTATTTATCTTACCATTTCAACTTATAGTCTTTGTCGGATCTGCCATCATGCTATTGAATGCATTTTCTTATTCTTTCATTTTTATCCAAGTACTCAAAGCCATTAGATTAGGCTATGCAGATGCGATGTATATTTTAATTGCCAATACAGTTAATCTGGTCAATACTTTGTGGGGCATCGCAATAAATGCCAATATGACAAGTATTCCTTATTATCCATTTGATTATTTAATCGCCATATTTGTTTTTGCTGGTTTCCTTTTTAAACGATTTTTACGAGTGATTAAAATAAACGAAAAGCAAACAAAAGAACTGCAAAGAGCTGATGAAAAGAAAGATGAATTTTTGGCGAATACGTCGCATGAACTAAGAAATCCGCTTCATGCGATTATCAACATTGCACAAACTGTTTTACAAGATAATCAAACATTGACAACCAAAAATAAAGAAAACTTATCATTGCTTATTCGCGTTGGGCAACGGATGCGCTTTACATTAAATGATATTCTTGATATTACAAAACTGCAAGATCAAAGAATACAACTCTACCAGAGCAATGTCAATTTACATATGGTAGCAGCGAGCGTTCTAGATATGAGTCGTTTTTTGACAGACCAGAAAGACCTAAACCTACAATTGGACATTTCGCGGGATTTTCCGGAAGTCCACGCTGATGAAAATAGACTTGTGCAAATACTGTTTAACTTAATCCATAATGCCATTAAATTTACGCATGAGGGTGTAATTTCTGTCGATGCTTCATATCATCATGAATTTGCAACAATTACGGTGACTGACACTGGTACTGGGATGGAAGAACAAACACGGAAGGCGATATTTGAACCCTATACGCAAGAAAATGCTAGTATAACATCCATTGGTTCGGGTATTGGTATCGGACTCCATATTTGTAAACAGCTTATTGAGCTTCATGGCGGGAAAATAGATGTACAATCTACACCAGATCAAGGGTCCATTTTTTCTTTTACACTCCCATTAGCAAAGACATCGACTGTACAAAACACAACCGATCGAGAAGTAGCTGCTTCAGTGCCAATCGATAATGCGTCTGCAGCCATTTCTAATCAGGAAATAGATCAATCTGACAGCAATGAAAAAGAAATTAGCATTCTTATTATTGATGATGACCCCATCAATGCAATAACTTTAAAAAATGTATTAAATGATGATTATCATGTCGTTGTAGCGATGAGCGGAGATGAAGCTCTATCTATTATTGAAACTGGCAAATACGACCTCGTTATTTCTGATGTCATGATGCCAAACATGTCCGGTTATGAATTAACTAAAAATATCCGTAAGCAATTTACCATTTCTGAGTTACCAATTATTTTGCTCACAGCTCGTCATCAATTGGAAGATATTTATGCAGGTTTCCATGCTGGGGCCAATGACTATGTTGCAAAACCGATAGATGCACTCGAACTTAAGTCACGCGTAAAGGCTTTAACCGATTTAAAACAATCTATTTACGAACAATTAAGGATGGAAGCTGCTTGGTTACAGGCACAGATACAGCCACATTTCTTGTTTAATACGATCAATACCATTGCATCGCTTGGTGAAGTAGATCCACCCAGAATGATCAAATTACTTGATGTCTTCGGGAACTATCTGCAACGTAGCTTTTCAATAAACCAAACGTTATTAGAAATTCCCATCAGTGAAGAACTGGATTTAGTGAACTCTTATTTATTTATTCAAAAAGAACGATTTGGGGATAGGTTACAAATTAAGCGGGACATTGATGATCATATCGATTTTAAAATACCACCGCTATCCTTACAACCACTCGTTGAAAATGCAGTCAGACATGGTGCCTTAAACCGTATGGAAGGTGGCACGGTCTGTATACGAATTACAAGTCACAACACGTACTATGAGATTGTAGTTCGTGATGATGGGATGGGTATGACTGAGGATCAGATAGCACAGCTTTTTCACAAACAACCTAGAAAAATAACAGGTATCGGCATTGCAAACACGGATCGCCGGATCAAACGACTATTTGGACAAGGTCTAACCATTGATAGTACACCCGACATAGGAACGACAGTTAGCTTTCAAGTTCCCAAAGGATAAAAAAAGGGGCTGGGACAAATGTATAGAGACTCCCACAAAATACGAACAATTTAGAGTAATTATATGCGCGTTCCGCAATATACTACGCTTTCCGCGGGCACGGCTTCAGTCTCGGGCCAACAAACGGTTTTCGATGGGGCGAGTAAGCGCAGCCCCAGGATGTTGGTTATGAAGGCATTGCGACAAATGGTCTTCGGTGGGACGAGTAAGCGCAGTCCCAGGACGTCGCGTTTTTAGCCTTCCGTCCCACACTTCCTGCGGAGTCTTCCGACGCACAAAAGGTTCTCGATGGGGCGAGTAATCACAGCCCCAGGATGTGCTAGCACAGACGTTGCCACAAGTGTTTTCGGTGGGACGAGTAATCGCAGTCCCAGGACGTGGCGTACTTAGTCTGTGGTCCTTTTCTGCTATTCCCGCAGGAGTCTCCGTATATTTTCTACACTTTTGTAATCAATATTCGTCTTTTGTGTCTCTCTTTTTGTTGTGTCCCAGCCTCATTTTTAGCGCACGATCAATAGATACAGTAAATGATCGCCCACACGCTTAATTTGTTATGTGTGACTTTCAGCAAGTGTATCGATTAAAGAACCAATGTGTTTAATTGCCTCTTTAATAGCATCTGGTTTGGACATGTCAATGCCTGCTTGTTTAATTAAGTCAAGTGGTTTTTTCGTACCACCTGCTTTTAAAACATCTAGCCACTGATCAACAGCAGGTTGACCGTCAGCTTTTATTTTTTGTGCCATCGCAGTAGAGACTGTTAAGCCGGCTGAATAGGTGTATGGATATAATCCCATATAATAATGTGGTTGACGCATCCAAGTTAGACTGGCACCTTCATCTATGATGACAGTATCGCCCCAAAAGTTTTCTAATGTTTCTCTTTTTTGTTGGCATAAAATGTCAGCTGTAAGTGGTGTACCTGCTTCAGCCAACTCATAAATACGACGTTGAAATGCACCTTCTAATAGATGTGTAACAAAATTATGGTAATAGGTTCCCATTAATTGATCGATGACCCAGTTTTTCATTCTGTCATCATCTGTGTTGTCAATTAAATGATCAGCCAGTAGCAATTCATTTAATGTTGATGGTGCTTCAACGAAGTAAGTTGACGGGCGTGCATTTACAATATCTTGATTTTGTCCTGCAAGATAAAAATGTCCTGCATGGCCCAGTTCATGTGCCAATACAAACGCACCGCGCATCGTGTCCGTCCAGGTCATTAAAATATACGAATGTACGCCATATGGACTTGCGCAAAATGCGCCTGTTGCCTTACCGACATTATCAGCGTAGTCAACCCAGCGTTCAGTAAGGGCTTTTTTCATAATCGCACTATATTCAGGCCCCATCACTTGTAAAGCAGACATAATGATGTTTGAAGCTTCCTCGTATGTTGTTTCAGGGTTGAAGTCTGGATCGATTGAAACTTGTAAATCACAGTGTCGCATTTCTGACAAACCAAGTTGCTTTTGTTTTAATTTTGCATATTTACGCATGAGTGGGGCGAGTTCTCTTTGACCGACATCCAGCTGGTTATGGTACATATCTTTGGTTACCTGTTGGCCATGTAATAGCATATCAGTCACAGAATCATAGCCTCTGACACGTGCCAATGTCACTTGTTTAGTCACTTCGGTCGCATAGGTGGCGGCAAATGTATGTTTATATTGTTGTAATGTGTTTGTAAATGAAGTAAATGCTTCTCGACGCAAGTGGTGATTTGCTGAAAGTTCATAGCGATCTTCGTATAAGGCAAAAGACATTGGATGTGTCGTACCATCCTTATCTTTGATATCTGAAAACTGCATATCTGAAGATTTACTCCGTTGATAAATCATATAAGGTGCATCATGAACTTCTGAAAAAGCAGCCAACACCTCTTCAATTTCTGCAGTTAATGTATATGGTTTTCTTTCTAATATATCGTTTAACATTTTTTCGTATGTTTTTAATTTTTTATTTTCCTGCAAGAATTGTTCGATTGTTTCTGTTGGAATGGTAAGCAGTTCTGATTCAACAAAGGCAAGATCAGCATTGATCCCTGCAAGTACGGCTTGAACTTTCGTAAAGTCACTTTGATTACTGGAATCTGTCCCATCTGCATTTGCTTTTAACATGGCATAATTGGCAACTTTGACAACGTGTTGTTGAAATGTGCCCATCGTTGTAAGGCATGCAAGTAAAGTATCTGAGTTTGTATTAAGTAACCCTTTGTACTTTGTGATTTTTGAAATATCTGTTTGAACAGTTTTTAAAGCTTTATTCCATGCGGCATCAGATGGAAATAAGTCGCCCAAGTCCCATGTTTGTTGAACCGGAACCTCTGACCTTGTTAATCTCATTTGTTTTTTCGTCATCATTAAACCCCCATATTATTGTTTGTTTAACTATCGTTAGTATAAAATAATTATGAGGGGAATGATAGTAAGTTCAATAATAATTGAAAATCCGAATAATTTGTATGAGCATACGCAACAGTTGATATCCACTACAGATGGTCGCTTTCCGCGGGCACGGCTTCAGCCTCGGGCCAACAAACGGTTTTCGATGGGGCGAGTAATCGCAAACGGTCTTAGGTGGGACGAGTAAGCGCAGTCCCAGTCCCAGGACGTGGCGTATTTAGCCGACCTGGAGTCGCCATCTTTCGTTCCTATCAACTTGTTCCGTCTTTCTAAATTGCGAACAGTAATTCCTTATTTCACTTTAATTTGGGTTATATGATAGCAATTATGAAATTGATTCAGTTAGATGAAATCTTTGAAGGTAAAGAGATCGTAAACATGGTGGCATTTACAAAGCGTACTTAAGTTTTGTTCATTGGATGTTTTCATAATACGAGCTGATTATTGGACAATAAAAAAGAACAGCCTTGTTAGCTGTTCCGCCCATGGACGTGTTTTCGGATAAGTGAAAATGGATTCTGTCAGTAGGATTTAGGTTTTACTGATCGTTAATGAGTAATCAATTATCTAATTATCTTGCAGGGTGATCGCATTCGTCGCACACGTTTGTATAACAATCTGCTTTTTCATGTATATCATGACCACATGATGTGCATTTTCTTTTAGGTAAGTTTTTGAAAAATTCATGAATATTTATCAAGATACATCTCTCCTCACATTTTGGTTTTATATTACACAACAACAAAACGACAATGTTATCTTTACGTTATAACGAAGTGAAAGGGGCAGAAATATGAAAGTAACAGTTATCGGTTGTTGGGGAGGCTATCCAGCTCCAAATGGTGCAACATCTGTCTATTTAGTTGAACATAATGATTTTTCGTTACTGATTGATTTTGGAAGTGGGGCATTATCCAAGGTACAAAATTATGTGCAGTTAACTGACATTGATGCTGTATTATTATCGCATTATCATCATGATCATATAGCAGATATTGGTGTATTACAGTATGCCCAGCTTGTTCAATATTATGTAGATGGTAAAGAGGATACGTTGCCCATTTATGGCCATCTCGAAGATGAGGATGGTTTTGCATCATTAACGGCTGACTATACAAAAGGTATTGCATATAATCCGGATCAAACATTAGAAGTTGGTCCATTTGCGATTACATTTTTTAAAACAAAGCATCCTGTACCGTGTTATGGTATGAGAATAACGGATGGTACGCATACATTTGTTTACACTGCGGATACGGCTTATGAGGATACTTGGATTGACTTTTCTCAAGGTGCAGATATGATGATTGCTGATTGTAATTTTTATGCACATCAAAACGGAGAGGCAGCAGGACATATGACAAGTCAGGAAGCGGCTTTGATTGCCGAACAAGCCCACATTAAAGATTTGATTTTGAGTCATTTACCACAATATGGTGATCTCCAAAAATTGGTTAAAGAAGCATCACAGTATTTTGCTGGTCAGGTGCATTTAGCTCATGAGGGTTTCGTGTGGTACGGGCGCTAGAAGATTTATAGGCATATTTCTTTTGCTTGCTTTGGCGTTTTATCTTAAACTGTTAAAAGGTGGTACAATTTAGCGGGAGGGACGTTTAATTATGAAGTTCATTGATAATAAAGGAATTACCGATCCACACATTAATTTAGCGATAGAGGAATATATTTTACAAAATTTTGGAGAAGAAGATACATATTTATTATTTTATATTAATGAACCGTCGATCATTATTGGACGCAATCAAAATTCGGTGGAAGAAATTAATACATCATATGTTGATGAAAATGGGATCAAAGTTGTCCGGCGTTTATCCGGTGGTGGTGCTGTTTATCATGATGAGGGCAATTTGAACTTTAGTTTTATTACGAAAGATGACGGTGATAGCTTCCATAATTTTGCCAAGTTTACCCAGCCTGTTGTTGAAGCACTGAATAAAATTGGTGTTCCAGCAGAACTTATTGGACGCAATGATTTGTTGGTTGATGGAAGGAAAATTTCTGGTAACGCGCAGTTTTCAACAAAAGGACGTATGTTTAGTCATGGGACATTAATGTTTGATTCTGAAATTGAACATGTTGTCTCTGCATTAAACGTGAGCGAAAAGAAAATTGAATCAAAAGGTATTAAATCCATTCGTAGCCGTGTGGCAAACATTTCAGAATTTCTAGATGAAAACGTGACAATGGCTGAATTTAAGGCACTTATTTTAAGGTATATCTTTTCGGTAGATGATGTGAAAGATGTGCCACGTTATGAACTCACTGAAGATGATTGGCAAAAGGTGCATGAGATTTCGGAGAAGCGTTATCAAAAATGGGAATGGAACTATGGTAAGTCACCAACCTTTAATATAAAGCATTCACATAAATTCCCATCTGGTTTACTTGATGTTCGGTTAGATGTAAAGAAGGGAACTATTGAAAATTGTAAAATTTATGGTGACTTTTTCGGCATTGGTGATGTTAAGGATATTGAGACAAAACTAATAGGAACTAAATATGAACGACAATCAATCGATGAAGCACTAGAAGGTCTTGATATTCCTCACTATTTAGGTAAAATTACGCAAGATGAATTTGTCGACTTAATTTATTAAGGAATCACTTCCATATTTGTGCATTCAAGTTGGAGAGCTAAAAGCCCATTACTTTTCTGAGGTTATTAAGCAGATGAAAAACCCTTTTATTGCGAAAATAAAAGGGTTTTGTCATGGAAAGTGAAAAGATTACGAAAATGTTCAGAAAAAGGTGACTTTTCCCTATCATTTTGTTTTATTTTTTGTTAATATAGTTCTAAATACCCTTCCCTCTTCATTTTAAAAGGAGAAAAGATAAAAATGAATGAGACATTATACTCAGAAGTGAGTGAAATTACACCTTTAACATTAGCTGTTTTACCACGATATGGTGGCAATGGAAGTTTAGTATCTTGTGTGTTGGATGCACAAGGCGAGTACATGACACGATACGCTCCAACAAAAATGATTGAGCGAGCTTGTAAGTTTTTTGGTAGCTCGCTAGAAGGTAGACAAACTGGAACAACTGAGATTGCTGGTATAACACATAAAGTTCCGATTTCGGTCGACCCATCAAGCGGGATGTATTTATTCCCAACTTTATCCCCGATTAACCCAAAATGTGTGTGGATTTCTCATACACATATTGCGAGACTTCGCGAAGCTGCCAACCAATGTACGGAAGTATTATTTAAAAATGGTAAAAAAATAATTGTGGATGTGTCTTATGGATCCATGACGAATCAGGTCAATCGGACGGCACAATTTCGTTATTTGCTCAATGAACGTATCCAACGTCATCATTCACCTCAGAATCGCGATGATGATCCAGATTTGACTGAATAAGCTCTTGAATAATAACTTCCACTTTTTTTCGAATGGCGGGATTGAAATAATCTCTGTGCTCTTCTTTTCCGTTGCACAGAAATAAAACGGTTGTAAATGTTTCGTTTTTATGTTGTATAACGACTTGAATGCTTTTATCCTTCATCAATTTGCGCAAATGTCTGCGTTCATTCGTTGCCTTCGAAATCATTTTCCGTAGTAAAAAAAGATAGGGGTTTTTAATTTTGAACGGACCCTGTTCAATATTTTCAATATCCAGTTGAATAACTACACGTGCCATCGAAAGAAATAGAAAACGTGAGGCGATATTAAACTCTTCATCTTTAAGATAGCGCATAAAATACCTCCAAAACAGAATGTATGTTCCATTATATGCTAGGGATCGCAAAAAGTATACGATTAAATTAAAATATGAAGAGGAAAGCGGTATGGTTTAAGTATGCTTTTTTTAGTAGCATAAAAAAGGTGTATTCAATTTCGATAGAAAAAATAATGTCAATGAGCACAGTTAAAAGGTTTGTCTATAATAAAGCTTCTTTCTTTGTTAAAATAAAGTAAGAGGTTTTTTATTTAAGCAATTGTTTGTTACATAGAAAATGGGGGTTCAATATGGGGATCCAATTTTTACTAGGGAAATCAGGAACAGGGAAAAGTGATTATATTTTAAATGAACTACGACAAAAGTTACGGACGCATCCACAAGGACCGGCCATCTTTTATATTGTTCCAGACCAGATGACATTTCAACAGGAGTATGCCTTGTTTAATGAGGATATTCAGGGCAGTATGAGGGCGCAGGTTATGAGTTTTTCACGTTTGGCTTGGCGGATACTCCAGGAAACAGGTGGGGGAACAAGACCATTTATCAGTTCGATCGGTATTCAAATGATGCTTAGGAAAATAATTGAAGAAAAAAGTACGAAGTGGCATGTTTTCCAAAAAGCAATAGAAAAACAAGGTTTCTTAACAAATTTAGAGGATATGATTACTGAATTTAAACGTTATCAAGTTACACCAGATATGTTACAGATGAAAATCGATGACTTGAATCAATTTGTTCACAAAGACCCGAATGAAGTTGGCTTAACGAACAAATTAAAAGATATTATTTATATTTATGAAAAACTCATGATTGAATTACAAAATCAATATATCGATGCGGAGGATCAACTGGAACTATTAATTGAGAAAATACCAGAATCACCAATTTTATCAGATGCTGAATTGTACTTCGATGGTTTTCATCGTTTTACACCACAGGAGCTGTCAGTTATTGAGACTTTGATGAAGCGTTGTAAACATATGACAATTGCACTCACTATTGACCCAGAAAGTCTCACAGCAGTTTCAGAATTAGATTTATTTTATCAAACGTCAGAGACATACCACACTCTAAAAGACATAGCCGAAGTTAATGGTATTTCTATCGAAGCGCCTATTATTTTATCACCAGCAAATGGTAGATTTAAAGATCGTCCTTATTTTGATCATTTGGAACGTTATTTTGATGCACGTCCAACACCTGAATATCAAGGAGAGACACCGGTTCAAATCGCAGAGGCTGTCCATCCCCGAGCAGAAGTGGAAGGTGCAGCACAAGAAATCATTCGACTCGTAAGGGAAGAACAGTACCGTTTTCGTGATATGGCTATTTTTATTAGAGATACGGATGTTTATCATGATTTATTACGAACCATTTTTTCAGATTACGATATACCCGTCTTTATCGACGAAAAACAAACGATGCTCAACCATCCACTTATAGAATGTTTGCGTTCATTGTTTGACATAGTTGAAAGTAATTGGCGGTATGAAGCCGTTTTCCGTGTTTTAAAAACGGGCCTGATTCCAATAAGTGATGAAACATATCCGCTGACACGGGATGCGATTGATGAATTGGAAAATTACGTTTTAGAATATGGTGTGCGTTCAAGAGAACAATGGTTGAGTACGAAAGATTGGATATTCCAACGATTTCAAGGGTTTGAAAATGCTGTACAAACAGATTATGAAAAAGAAATGGAAGTTAAAATTAATTGTTATCGACGACAAGTCGCTGATGCGCTTCATGCGTTTGATCAGGATATTAGATCGGCTGATTCTGTTCGAAGACAATGTGAAGTTATTTATACATTTCTCGAACATATCAATGCACCTCAGTGTCTTGAAGCGATGCGCGATTTATATGATGAGTCTGGAGAGCTCGAAAAGGGACGTGAACAAGAACAAGTATGGAATGCTATTATTCAACTTTTAGATGAAATGGTAGAGATTACTGGTCCAGAAAAAATGGATCTTTCAACATTTCGTACGGTGTTAGAGGCCGGTTTTGAATCTCTCAAATTTTCTCATGTACCGCCGAGTATGGATCATGTGATTGTCGGGACCATTGATCGTTCCCGGGTAACAGGTGTCAAATGTGCTTTTCTTCTCGGCGTGAATGATGGTGTTTGGCCTTTGAAACCACCAGTTGACGGGATGATCAACGAACAAGAACGTCAAATTCTAGCAGAACATGGCTTACAACTAGCAGAAAGCAACCGTCGACAATTGCTTGATGATTGGTTTTATATGTACATTGCGTTTACCGCAGCTCAAGATCGGCTTTGGGTCAGTTATCTATTAAGTGATGAAGAAGGCAAAACAAAAATGCCATCACAAATGATTCAACGATTAGAAAACTTCTTTCCTGCAACAAAACAACATATTTTGTTACAGGATCCTGACGATTTATATGATGCTGATCGTTTTATTACGACAGCCTATAAAACGCGCTCTGCCTTAACGGCTCAACTGGCTCGAAATCAACGGGGATATCCTATGGATCCCATTTGGCTTGATGTATTAAACTGGTACATTAAAAATGAGCCCAAATATAGTACAACATATACCGTGCTTCAAAGTTTATCTTATAAAAATCAACCCATTCATCTGACACCTGAAACGGTTGAACAGCTTTATCCAAAGCAGGTTAAGACGAGTGTATCCCGATTAGAAATGTATCATCGTTGTTCATTTCAACATTTCGCCCAGTACAGTTTAGGACTTCAAGAGAGAAAAACGTTTACATTAGACGCACCGGATATTGGTCAACTTTTTCATGAAGCTATTAAAACAATTACAGAATGGATTCAGCGTGAAGGGCATGATTTTGCCCAGTTAAATAAGCAACAAACAGAAGGCTATGCAAAAAGGGTGATGCAGCATTTGGCCCCTGTTTTGCAACACCAAATTTTATATAGTTCCAATCGATATCAATATATTCAACAAAAGCTTCAGGCTGTTATTGCTAGGGCAACATTTATATTAAGTGAGCAGGCAAGACAAAGCGGATTTTCGCCAATTGGTATGGAATTAGGATTTGGAGAAAAAGAAACTCTACAGCCACTTCAAATTCCGCTCTCGAATGGTTTTGAGTTGTTGTTACGTGGTCGCATTGATCGTGTCGATAAGGCGACGATCAATGATAAGCTGTATTTAAGAATCATAGATTATAAATCGAGCGCCATAGGTCTTAGCTTATTAGAAGTTTATTATGGTTTGGCACTGCAAATGCTCGCTTATCTCGATGTTGTTTTGACCCAATCTGAGCAATGGCTTGGTGAGCAGGCGTCACCAGCTGGTATGCTCTATTTCCATGTCCATAATGCAATGCTATCTGATCAACAAAAACCAAGTGAAGATGACATTGCTGAAGCACTATTTAAAAAGTATAAGATGAACGGTTTGCTTATATCTGATGAAGATATTGTCCGAACGATGGATACGTCTTTAACTTCTGGTTCGAGTTCGATTGTGCCAGCAGGTATGAAGAAAAATGGCGGTTTTTATAAATATTCTAAAATAGCAGGGGATGACACATTTAAACACCTGCAAGCACATATTCGGCATTTAATGACGCAGGCGGGGCTTGATATGACTGCTGGGCGTGTGGATTTAAATCCATATGAACATAAACAACAAACGGCATGTCGTTTTTGTGCCTTTCGAGCGGTCTGTCAATTTGATCCAACACTTGATGACAACAATTACCGCAAGCTACCCAATATTAAAGAAGAAGACATACTGACAAACATCCAACAAGGGGGATCGAATCATGGTGAAATGGACTGACGCGCAAGAAAAAGCCATATATACATCTGGGTCTGATATTTTAGTTGCAGCGGCAGCTGGGTCGGGAAAAACAGCTGTCCTTGTCGAACGCATTATTCAAAAAGTAATATCTAAAGAAGACCCGATCGATATTGATGAATTGCTTGTTGTGACATTTACGAATGCGGCAGCACAAGAAATGCGCAATCGGGTTGGATCGGTGTTAGAAAAGGCGTTGACTGAGCAACCGACATCGAATCATTTAAAAAAACAATTGTCCCTATTGCAGCGTGCAGCGATTTCAACACTTCATTCTTTTTGTATGGATATAGTCAGACAGTATGCCTATTTACTTGATATTGATCCGTCTTTTCGAATCGCCAATGATATGGAAACCGATTTAATTCAACAGGAAGTCATCGATGATTTGTTTGAAGACTGGTATGGAAAGGAAGGAGATGATCAAGCGCGTTTTTTCGCAGTCGTTGATCGTTTTTCCAGTGATCGCAATGATGCAGATGTTGAAGCGTTGGTTTTATCATTGTATACTTTTTCGATTCAAAATCCGTGGCCTGAGCAGTGGTTGGATAAGCTCGCTGATACATATACAATCACAGAACAATGGTCAGAGGCGGATTTTAGTTGGTTGAATGTTATGAAGTCTGAAGTGAGACGTCAATTTGAAGCCATACAACAGGAAATGCATTTGGCAGAGCAACTTGCCCGTGAAAGTGACGGACCATATCATTATTTAGATGCACTTGAAGCGGATAAAGCGCAGTTACAACAAGCGACTTCTTTAGTTGACTGCTGGGATGACTTACAAGCATTTATAATGCAAAGTACGTTTGTCAGATTATCAGGCAAACGTATTGAATGTAATAAAGATAAACAGGAAGATGTCAAAAGGTTGCGTAACAGTTATCGTGATCGTTGGAATGATATGAAAAGCAATTGGTTCAGTCGCAATTTAACAAGCCATATTGAAGATATGCAGGAATTGGCACCCGTTATTCAACAGTTAACAGAGTTGGTGAAACAATTCAAAGTCCAATTTACAGAGAAGAAAAAAGAAAAAGGTATTGTTGACTTTTCGGATTTGGAACATTATTGTTTGCAACTTTTAGTTGATGAAACGTCTACGAGTGCTGAAGTCATCCCATCAGCTGTTGCCCGGCAACTCCAAGCACAATATAAAGAATTGCTCGTTGATGAATATCAGGATACGAATCTTGTTCAGGAAACGATTATCACATTAATAAGTGATCAAGTAGGTCCAGGCAATATGTTTATGGTTGGTGATGTGAAGCAAAGCATTTATGGTTTCCGTCATGCTGACCCCTCCTTATTTATAGATAAATATAAACGCTTTGAGAACAATGGAACAAACGGTCAACGAATTGATTTGGCGCGTAATTTCCGAAGTCGAGAGCATGTTTTAACGGGTGCGAATTATATCTTTAGGCAAATTTTAGATGAAGCAGTTGGAGATATTGCGTATGATGAACAGGCCGAATTAATTTATGCGAATAAAATGTATGATCAAGCACCACATAAAGATCCACATCCAGAACTACTGATCATTGATCGCGAAACAGATGAGGACGAAGCAAATGATGCTGATTATGATATTAAAAATTTAGAAAAGGCGCAATTAGAGGCACGGGCATATGCTAGAAAAATAAAGAACTGGATTGGAGAGAACGATCAACCGTTCCAAGTGTTAGATTCAGAAATAGACAGTCAACGTGATATACAGTATCGAGACATTGTTATTTTGCTACGGTCTATGACCTGGGCGCCGACGATCGCCGATGAATTAAAACAACAGGGTATTCCTGTATATGCGGAGTTATCGACAGGTTATTTTGAAGCGATAGAAATTAAAGTCTTACTGAGCTTGTTAAAGGTGGTTGATAATCCACGTCAAGATATTCCATTGGCAGCTGTTCTCAGATCACCCATTGTTGGACTTGATGAGGAAGCATTAACTCAAATCCGTTTAGCAAATCGCCAGTCACATTACTATGACGCTTTAATGACGTATACGAAGTCATATACGAATGAGACGGTACTAAAAGTAAACCGATTCTTACAGCAGTTAGATGCGTTTCGTTTAGCAGCTAAACAGGGTGCTTTATCTGAGTTAATTTGGCAAATATATCGTGAGACAGGTTATTTCGATTTTGTAGGTGGTATGCCAGGGGGGAGGCAACGCCAGGCAAATCTAAGGGCCTTATATGATCGTGCCCGAACGTATGAAACCACATCTTTCAGAGGGTTATTTCGCTTTTTGCGCTTCATTGAAAAAATGGAGGAGCGTGGTGATGATCTTGGTGCAGCTCGGGCATTAAGTGAACAAGAAGACGTCGTGCGAATTATGACCATTCATAAAAGTAAAGGCTTGGAATTTCCTGTGGTCATTGTCGGCGGAATGGATCGGCAATTTAATGTGCAGGATTTAAATAAAAAGTATTTACTTGATAAAACGTATGGTCTTGCGAGTAAATATATTGATCCTATAAAGCGCATTACGTATCCAACTTTATTTTATCATGCCTTACAAAAAGTGAAGTTGAAAGAACAATTGGCTGAAGAAATTCGTGTGTTGTATGTTGCTTTAACGCGAGCGAAGGAGAAACTTGTCATGGTCGGTAATGTGGCTTCATTCCAGAAGAAACAAGCTAAATGGGAACGCCTCATTCATCATTCGGAATGGGTGCTGCCGGCCTATTATCGCGCTGAAACAAAATCATATCTCGATTGGGTCGGACCAGCATTAATACGTCATCAAAATAATACGGCTTTACAAAGTGAAGCAACCATCACAGATCACATTAGACAAGATATTTATACAGATATTTCCCGTTGGCAAGTAGATGTGCTACACGGACGTGAACTACTTGATATGGCAGCGACCAATCAAGTAGAGACAGAACATATGCAACAACATATTGCTGAATGGGAACTCCTCCCAGACCATGATGAGAAACATCAATCGATCGTTTCAGAGCGTTTGTCTTATATGTATCCACATCAACAAGCCATGTTATCACGTGCGAAACAGTCGGTAACCGAGATTAAACGTCAACAAGAAGTAAGGGATGCATATAGCAGTGATCAATTTGTGCAACAATATGAGCCACCAATCATGAAAAGACCAAACTTTTTGCAACAAGATACAAGCATTTCAGCTGCAGAAAAGGGAACAGCTTTACATACAGTGATGCAACACTTACCTTTTGAAAAGGAGTTAACACAGGACGATATTGCGCATTATATTGTTCGATTCGTTGAAAAGGAAATCATTAATGAGGAAGTGGCAGAAACAGTTGATATTCAAGCGATTGAAAAGTTTTATCAAACGCCAATTGCAAGACAAATGATGTCATATAAAGATGAACTGTATCGTGAAGTACCATTTAGTTTAGCAATAAAATCAAGTGAACTGTATGAGGATTGGACAGGTGAAATAGATGAACATGTCCTCATTCAAGGTGTGATTGATTGTTTAATCCCACATGAATCTGGTTTAATATTACTCGATTATAAAACAGATACGATACACGGTGAAATGACTGATGCCAAACGGAAACAATTAATTAAGCGATATGATACACAAATGAAATTGTACCAGCATGCCATCGAGTCCATTTGGAAAAAACCTGTTCAGTTAACGTATTTATATTTCTTTGCAAAAAATGAATTAATTAAAGTTTCACGATAGAATTGTGAACAAATCATTACAAATTAAATTAATTATTAAGTGGAGATCGCACCTAAAAATAAATAAGGTGTGATCTTTTTTTATGCCTTAAAATCTCAAACAATTATCTGTTAAATATTGATTTATTAACCTTTGTATAGTGTAAATACTTTCTAATAAAATGTTCTTCATTCGGAATCTGAGTAAAAAATATGAAATAGGGGTGTTAGCTATATCACACTAAGGGTGTGATATAGCTAACACAATTGAGAATGGTTATCAAGTAAGATAGTCATAAGATCAAAAAAAAGGAGATGAACAGGATGGGGATGAAACATATAGAAAATGTGGAAAAAACAGAGACAGATGATCTTTCGCTTCAAGGAACACTTTTTTCTACAATTGTTTTTGTTGGTGGTGGCATTCTTGCTTTTATTGTTATTTTATTCATTTTTTATATGACGAGAATTTAAAGGGGGATCACAAATGAAATTGCATCGTTTTGAAGAAATATGGCTTGTGTTAGCAGTTATCGTAATTCTTGGTTCGATGGTCATTACAGGATATCAGGCGTTTGCACAAGGTATGGGACCACCAAGTCATAAGGAAACAATTGATCCGCAGAAAGTAGATGAAATAGAACCGTTTGATAATCCAGGTGTTTTTGAAGTTGGTGATAATGAATATGAAGTTGTCATGACTTTACAAACTTTTAGTTTTACACCGGCTGATATAGAAGTACCTGCAGGATCAACGGTACATTTTACAATGACGTCAAAAGATGTTGTGCACGGTTTTCAAGTTGCAGGGACGAATCTGAATGCGATGGTCATGCCAGGGCACATTCAGAAAATATCACAAACGTTCGATGAACCTGGGGAATATTTAGTGTTATGTAATGAGTACTGTGGTGCAGGTCACCAAATGATGAGTACGACAATAACAGTTAAGTAAGGAAGGAGGAAAAGTTATTATGGCTAAAAAAATAGAAGATACATTTTCAATGAATAAAGTCAAAGGAGCAGTTAAGCAATTTAAGGAAACAAGTCCAGAGGATGCAAAATTAACACTTTCATTTTTCACTGTTT
>Ga0209487_1001565_pt1 | contig 19164 bp, 15 predicted proteins | sample Poulit2012_FD_187524 | JGI IMG/M metagenome (GOLD analysis project Ga0209487, IMG submission 187524) | Agricultural soil microbial communities from Georgia to study Nitrogen management - Poultry litter 2012 (SPAdes) (version 2) | ecosystem: Environmental > Terrestrial > Soil > Agricultural land...
CGGATGAACTTGATGCATTTGCTCAGTGCCCTGGTTTCCCGGTGATCTGCTGAATGATCGTGGCGGCGTCCTCGAGGATCCGGGGGATCAGCTGGATGTGGTCGCCGGCTTGGAGCAGCGCGGACTGGGTCGGGCGCAGCGTGGTGAACGCGACCGTGAGGTCGCGCTAGCACTGCCAGATGGGCCTGGCCTGCAGATCGCTCGTGTTCATGCGGAACGATTGCTCGACCTGCCCGACGTCGTGATAGCTGGAGAGCACCTCCGCCGCCCACATCACGGTCGCGGGAATGTTCGTGACGTAGCCCTTCAACCCGACCAGCCGCCGCGTCCCCGTCGATCACAGCGCGGGCACTAGTCTCCTGTCCAGTGAAGGTGTGTCCGTCACGGGTTGCGCGCTCCTGGGAGTAGGTCCAGACCGCCCGCCATTGCCCGGGGGTGCCGCTCGCGGTCCCAGACCGGCTCCCGACGGCGCTTGTTCGTCGTAGTCCGGGTGTTGCCGTGGCGGGGCGTGATCGGGCCGCCCTTGGTCGTCGTGTAGATGACGTCGAATATCGTCAGCGAGACGATTCCTCGGAAGGTGATGACGACGATGAGCACCGGGGTGCTCATCGTCAGGGTGATCGAGAAGAAGCTTCGGAGGGGCCCGGCACCGTCGGCGTCCGAGGCCTCACGCAGCTGGGTGGGGATGCTGCGCGACGCGGCTTGAATGAGCAGCACGACGAAGAGCGTGTAGAGCCAGACGTGGACGAGGATCACGGTGAACAGAGCACTGTCCGGCCCGTCAAACCACGGCAGCCCGCGGGCGATGGTGGATTCGAGCAGCCAGTCGGCCACGCCGTTCTCGGCGAACATCACCTTCCACACCAGAGCGGCAATCACCGGCGGCAGCAGGAGCGGCAGCACGATGAGGATGCGGAAGAACACGACGTAAGGCCCGAGGTTCAAGTGATAGACCAGGCCGGTCCCGATGAACATTTCGATGACGACTGCACAGACGGCGTACGTGAGGGTCACTAGGATCGCGTGCAGGCCGTCACCGGTGGTGAAGAACCAATAATGCCCCAGGAGGTCAGATGGAGAGCGTCTTGAGCATCATCGGAACGATGACCGCTCTCATCAGCGCTACCATCGCACTCACCGCATTCACCGCAGAGTCGCGGTTGCACCGGCGCATCGAGAAGCTGGCCTCGGTGGCGAAGCTGATGGAGCGCTCCCCAAGCCCCGTCATTCACAGAGCGCTCCGGTTCAACCTGGCGGAGCTCCAATCCCGCGAAGCCCTGCGTGAGCAACAGAGAGCCCAACGCGTCTTCACCCTTGCTTTCAGCTCAGCGGTGATCTTCTTTGCAGCACTTCTCTCCGCATCGCTTCTCGCCACCGTCCTAGCGACTTCATATGCCCCTGACACCCCGTCATTCTTGACCTCGGCACTTCTCTGGGCATCCACCTCCGGGCTCTCCGTCTGCCTCCTTGCGCAGGGTTGCCTTCTGGAGTTCAAACGCCGCGACTTCCGCAATGCCTTCTTCCTCGGTGAGGAGCTGAGCGACGAGGAGATCACGCTTCGTCGACTGCATCAGATCCGCCATCCTGACGTCCGACGTTCGATCCTTACGAGTGTGCTCCTCACCGCCGCGTGCCAGTTCGTGGGTTGGGCCCTCGCGCTGTTCGCCACCGCTGCACTGGCTCCCATGTACTCCGAGTTACTCTTCGCTGCAGGCGCTCTCGCCGGAGCGGCCGCCGCAGCGTTCTACGTCTTTGCCTACACTCCGCGAGTTCGAACACAGGACTCCGAAGCCTGGCCTTGGCCATCTCCATCGGACTTCCGCGCGCGAGCTTGAGCGGAGGTTATTCATCGAGGCGGAGGCTGACCTCCCGAGAGATCGTCTTGACGGCGTAACGTGCACCTCGAGCTCCACTACGTCCGCTGGCCAGATACCCGATACTGAGACCATGACTGTCACGGTGCCCTCCCCGATGAAACTGCTCGACCGCATGTACAACAGTGCAATCTCGACCGTAGATCTGGCCTTGCCCGCAAGTCGTTGACGATTGATCAGGCTGCTTGAGCCTGACCTGCGTGTTTTTCGGTCTCGGCCTGGTCGCGGTCGATGGCGTTCTCGAACGCGACCGGGCTGGTGTAGTCGAGGCTGGAGTGGCGCCGGCGACGGTTGAAGACGATCTCGATCCGCCGGGCGACCTCCCGGCGGGCCTCGGCCCGAGTCGGCCAGGAGCGCCGGTCGTAGAACTCCGTCTTCAGCGTGGCCCAGAAAGACTCGGCCATCGCGTTACCGAAGCAGACTCCGGTGCGTCCCATCGACTGTCGGATCGCCAGCTCTTCACAGGTTTCGAACAGCTGCTGGGACGTGTACTGAGTGCCGCGGTCGGCGTGGAACACCAGGTCCTCGGGCACGGTGCCGCGCAGGGTGTGGGCCATGCGCAGCGCCCGATCCACCACGCCGGCGTCCTGGCAATCGTCTATCGCCCACCCAGCACACGCCGCGAGTGATCGTCGCGGACGGCGGCCAGGTAGAGCCATCCCTCACCGGTGGCCAGGTAGGTGATGTCGCTGGTCCAGACCGCATCGAGCCGTCCTTGGTCCCATCGCCTCTGGGCGTGATCGGCCAAGCCCCGGGGCGGCGGGATCCTGGACCGTGGTCACCGAGGTGAACATGCGCAAACTGATGCCCTCCAGACCTTGCCGGCGCATCGAGGCCGCGACCGTCTTGCGGTCGACGACCATGCCCTAGGTGTGGCGGGCCATGACGTTATCGACGCCGGTGCGGAGACGTGAGGCCAGGTCCCTACCTACAGGCATCCGAGGTTTATGGGCGCCCCGAGGAGGCGTTACGGGCCCAGGCGGCGATCAAGTGCAGTTTTGCTGGGAAGCCTCTTGACACACCTCCGACCTATGGGCACTATGTGATGCACTTCATGGTCTTGCTCTTGGTTGGTCTCGAAGCGTCGTGACCACCACTGGGCCTGGCCACTGCATCCCTCACGGATTCCGCAACGACACCCGTACTGGAGACCCTCGATGCCAACTCAGCCGATCTCCCCAACGACGACAGCGACCACCAACTGGTTCGATCACGACCGCTTCGGGATGTTTATCCATTTCGGGCTCTACTCGATGGCCGCACGGCACGAGTGGGTCATGTCCATCGAGGAACGAGAGGCATCCGAGTACGAACGGTATGCCCGGTACTTCAACCCCGACCTCTTCAATGCTGCGACCTTTGCGCGGCTCGCCAGGGACGCGGGCATGAAATATGTCGTCCTGACAACGAAGCACCATGAAGGCTTCTGTCTCTGGGACACAAAATTCTCCGATTACAGTGCACCGCGGTCGTGTGAGCGAGACCTGGTGCGCGAATTCGTGGATGCAGTTCGTACCGAAGGCCTGAAGGTCGGTCTCTATCACTCGGTCATCGACTGGCACCACCCGGACTACACGATCGACGAACGGCACCCACTTCGGAAACACCCAGACATCGACAGCGTCGACCAGAACAAGGACATGGCGCGATACCGTGACTATCTGCACGGACAGGTGCGCGAGCTCCTAACCGACTACGGTCAGATAGACTACATATTCTACGATTTTACCTTCCCTGGCGAATTTGGGAAGGGCCCTGAGGACTGGGACGCCGAGGCGCTGCTGGCGATGACCCGCGACCTTCAGCCGGGAATCATCGTGAACGACCGCCTCGGCATACCCGGCGACCTCGTCACGCCCGAGCAGTACCAGCCAGACACCCCCATGACCGACGACGAGGGAAACCCCGTGCGCTGGGAAGCGTGCCAGACCCTCAACGGCTCATGGGGATACGACAGGGACAACCTCGACTTCAAGAGCACGCACATGCTCCTGAGCATGCTGGTGGATTCCGTAGCGAAGGGAGGAAACCTGCTACTTAATGTCGGCCCCGACGGACGCGGGAACCTCCGGGACGAGGACACGCAGAGGTTGGAGGACATCGGTCGATGGATGCACCTCCACCAGCGATCTATCTACGGCGCCGGCCCGGCCACTGCGCTGACAGCACCCGCCGGAACCGTGATGACACAGCGCAACAGTCGTGTGTACGTACATTTCCTGGCGTGGCCTCTCAAACACCTACACCTCAAGAACGCTGGTGGCAGAATCGCCTATGCACAGCTGCTCAATGACGCCTCCGAAGTCACGTTCCAGGAGACGGACCCACAGGCGAGGGCATGGAATACGAATATCGGCGGACTCGAGCCCGGCACGGTCACGTTCCACTTGCCCGTGCAGAAGCCCGATCCCTGGATCCCTGTCCTCGAGATCTTCCTCGACGAATGAGCCGCCTGCGGACTTACGCAGCCTGGACCGCCGCGGCCTGTGAAGCATCCTAATAGCTGCTTGCCCAGCGATCGGTGGTCACGGAGCGCAATCCATCGTAGGCACCATTTTGTCGACTTCCGAGGCCCGCACCGGGCTAGCACCGCCAACCGTCTCGACGAGGAGACAGCATGCACCCCCACACCCTGTCGCGGAGGAAACTAGCCTCGTTTATTCTGGCCGGCCCTTTTCTGGCATCGTGCGCACCTGAGAGGAATCCTGGCGGGCACACCGACGCCTCGGGAGAAACCACGGTCTCGTGGACGATGTGGTCCGGCGGCACCGAGGAACGACGATCCTGGCAGGAAGCCGCGCACACGGTGGAGAGCGAACATCCGACCCTCACAGTCGATCTGCAGACCAGCGCTTTCGAGGACTACTTCACGAACCTCGGCACTCGCCTTGCTGGAGACGCCGCTCCCTGCATCGTCAGCATGCAGAGCCTCCGGCTGGGAACCTTCGACGAAGCAATGCTCCCCTTGGACGAGCTAATCGCGAAGAACGACTTGGACCTGACTGCATTCGACGACAATGCCCTGGAGGCACTTCAGTCCGACGGCCAGCAAATGGCGTTGCCATACGACAACGGGCCGATTCTGATGCTCTACAACAAGGACATGTTCGAGGCATCCGGCGTCCCTGCACCCAGCGCAGGTTGGACGATCGCGGAATTCGAGGAGACGGCGCGCTCCCTGACGCAGGATGCCAAGTTCGGGTATTCTGCGTTCCCCAATAGCGAACCCATGCTCTCCATGCTGCTGACCTACAACGGGGCGACCGCAGTAACCGAGAAACGCCAGCTGACCCTCGACTCGCCAGCTATGATCGAAGCGTTCAGCTGGTATACCGGCCTCGTACACGATCTCGGCGTGGCGCCAGAGATCTCGGGAAATACCGACGTCGCCGTCGACCAGTTCCTGGCCGGCAATGCAGCCATGGTTCCCACGGGCCCTTGGGAGATCCTGAACGTTAACGCCCAAGCTGACTTCGCCGTCGGCCTCGTCCCGCTACCCGTCGGGTCGAACGGCCCCGCAACGCTCTCTGCGGGGTCCGGCTTCGGTATCTCCACGAGCTGTCCCGTGGTCGAGGAGGCGTTCCTCGCGGTCGCCAGCCTCACGGGATCAGACACGCAGGAAGCACTAGCCTCCGAGGGCAGGGCCTTCCCTTCACGGACCGCTCCCCAAGCATCCTGGTACGCGAACGCCCCAGCGGGCTCCGAAGAGGCCTTGGCGGCCGCACTCGAGTCCGCCACACCGCTGATCACAAGCGACAACTGGACGCAAGTTGCCGATGGTATCGCCCAGTACGGAGGGCAGGCTTTCAACGGTGAGAAGAGCCCGGAGAGCGTACTGCACATCCTTCAGGACGAGTACGGACACTGACCCAAAGGTCGCGTGACGACGCGCGGCGCCCTCGGAGGAGAACCACGTGACGACCATCCGAACCTCGGCACAGGAAACCCGCACAACGCCCACGGCTGGCGTGCGGCGGCGACGTCGCTCCGATTCCGTTGCAGCAGCCGCCTTCACCTCTCCCGCTTTCATCGGCCTAACGGCGTTCACACTCTTCCCCATCGTGATGTCCGTGGTCGTGAGTCTCTGGAACTGGCCGGCCTTCGGTGAACATGAATTTCTCGGACTCTCGAACTACGCGGATCTGCTGACAAGCAGACAATTTCGTCGGGTAATCGTCAACACTGTCCTCTACACGGGACTGTATCTGCCGCTCAACATCATCGTCTCGCTGGGCCTTGCGATATGGATCTCCACGATGAGGAGGGGAAAACAGACGCTCCGGGTCATCTTCTTCATCCCGGTCGTCACACCGATCGTTGCACAGGTGCTCGTCTGGAGACTCATATATCAGCCTAACGGCGCCATCGCCGGACTGCTATCGCCGCTAGGAATCGAGGCACCGAATTTTTTGGGCGACAGCTCCTGGGCGATGATCTCGATGGTCGTGATGAGCGTGTGGCAGGGCTTTGGCTACAACATGCTGATCTTCTCCGCGGCGCTAGACCAGATCCCACAGTCTGTCCAGGACGCCGCCAGCGTCGACGGCGTGACACCGCTCCAGCGGTTCCGCAACGTGACCCTGCCCATGATCTCGCCGATGATGTTCTTTGCGACGACCATGACCCTGATCACCTCGTTCCAAGTGTTCGCCCAGCCTTATCTCCTGACGGGGGGAGGACCCGGGAATGCGACAGAGACGCTCGTGCTCTTCGTCTATCGCGAGGGATTCAGCGCATTTTCTCTGGGCTCGGCTGCTGCGGCCGGATGGTTCCTGTTCGGCCTCATCCTGCTAGTGACGATCGTGCAGTTCGTTGGACAGAAGAAATGGGTGCACTATGACTCCTGAAACCACCCGTGGCCCGACTACCACACAGAGCCGTCGGTCCCGGGTATCGCAGTCTTCCACTCACCACAGGAGGCGCCCACGAGCGGTGCGGCACGCAGTATCCGCGCTCCTGCTGTGGGCCACCGCTCTCGTCTTCCTGTCACCGATTATCTATGCCGTCGCGGTTTCCCTGAAACCTCCGGCGGACATATTCGACATCCCCCCGACACTACTGGGATCGGAGATCCGGTGGGAAAACTACATCGAGGCGATGACGTACCTCCCGTTCCTGCGATTCATCACCAACAGCCTGGCGGTGGCCGGCGCCGGAACAGTAATAGTTGTTGTCGTCTCAAGCTTGGCCGCATACGCCTTCGCGCGTCTCAGGTGGCGGATGCGTGCGCTCGTCTTCCTGCTCTTCCTGTCCACATTGATGATCCCCCAAGAAGTTCTCGTCATCCCTCTGTTCATCGAGATGCAGATCTTCGGCTGGGTGGACTCGTACCAGGCGCTCATCCTCCCCTTCGCCTTCACGGCCTTCGGGACGTTCCTCGTCAGGCAGTTCTTCCTGGGGGTGCCGGCAGAGCTCGAGGACGCCGCGCGCATCGACGGAGCCGGTCATGCCCGGATCTTCCTCTCAGTGATGCTTCCGCTGGCAAGGCCCACTCTAGCCGTCCTGGCAGTCTTCACCTTTATCACCTACTGGAACAGTTTCCTCTGGCCACTCGTGATCACCCACAGCATCTATGAGAAGGGGGTGGTCCCAGTCGGGCTAGCACTCTTCTTCAGCCAACAGGGCAGCCAGTGGCATCTCGTCATGGCCGCGGCCATCGTCTCGATGGTCCCGACCGTGATCCTCGTCCTGTTGCTACGACGCCACCTGGTGAGCGGAATTGCCACCGCAGGGCTCGGCGGTCGCTGAGAGCACCTGAACCAACTCGACACCGCTACCGTCCAACAAGTCAGGTCAGAACGCGGTGGACGCACCATCTGGCGACAGTCGATGCGTGGGTTCCATCCAAGCCGCCCTTGGAACGACAGTCCCGGCAGGAGCGCTATGGTTCGAGGATTCACTGCCCAGAGCGCTCAGCTGTCCCAGTCGTCATCGGGTCCTTCCGCGATGCGCGGAGCGAGCGGACGCTTCTCGATCTCCTCGATCCACCCGGGCTCTGCCTCCGAGCTGCGGATCATGTTGAGCGTGACCTCCGCGCCGAGAGAATTACCGGACACCTTTGCCCGTGCCACCGCGACGAGACCTCGACGCTCGATCAGCTGGACCAGCGGGAGGATCTTCTCCGAGGTGGCTTTCGACAGCACCCCCACGGCGTCGCCATTGATCCGCACCTCCACGGCCTCGAAGGAGGACCGCGGACGCACCTCGTGGATCGCGTGGAGCGTCGCCGCGTACGGCACGTCTCCATCGCCGGTCAGCAGAGCGAGCACATCCATGTGACGGCTCTCTTCGGTGACCTGGATCGTGCGGCCTGCCGGGATCAGCACGTGCTCGCTGACCGGCAGGTCATTGACGGGCAGGACCAGGGACGGTTCGGGCAGCTCAATCCTGGCTTCCGCGGCCCACCGGCTCCGACGATGATCAAACCGCCCGGCGATCATGGCTCGCACGGTCAGGTACTGCCCTCGCTCTGCCATGGACTTCAGCCGAGCGGCATATCTACCGGCATTGCCGCTGGCGAGGTAGCCGGCATGGTGGCCGTTGATCCATACCGTCACGGCGTCCCCGGAGCTGTGGGGATTGTACGGATCGGGGTACAGCGCAGCGGTTCGCTCGAAACTGCTGAATGATCCGTCTTTCGGCATGCCCGCGAAGATCTGCTCATACGACTCGGGCACGTAGTACTCGCCTACGACTTCGGTCATCGTGCTGGCGCGGCTCCAGGCAGAGATGGCTTCACCCCGGGGCCGCGGCGGAACGTGCCGCGCTCCTTTCGAATCTCGGCCGCGCTGTCCCAGGTTCCCGTGGGGCTGCGCGGGTGTCTCTCGGACGCTGCCGAATGCACGTGCGGGCCCCGGTCGCCCCCGATCAGCGGCCAAGGACCCCGATTCCCATTGGCCAGGATGCGCCTGCTTCTCCTGTCCAGCCTTCTTCACGGCTTCGACGGCGAAAATGACGATGTCGATGACCCACCAGATCGTGAAGCCACCGAGTGTGAGGAGCTTGATCAGCCCGGCAAGCACGTTGCCTGTGTAGAAGCGGTCGATTCCCAAAAATCCCAGGAAGATCGCGAGCACGAGGGCCACGGCGGGGTTGTAGCGACGTTTGGGAGACATCAGTATTCCTTTCTCGGTGCACGCTCGATGAGCGGACTGGGATCACATTCGCGGATCCGCTGGGTCGAGCACCGGCACCAGCGAGTGCGGTGCACCGATCACACATCGAAGACGCCCTGGGACCTTCTCTCATCGTGTCATCGGGGGCCGACAGTCGGGCCCTAGATCTCAGGAATCGAGGCTGTGAGCGCCGCTCACTGCCCTATCGTGAGTCACGACCACTCCTGAGCGACTGCTTGACCTTCACTCCCGATCGATCGGTGAAGACGCTCTGATGCAGAAGCCGTTCTCATGGCGAGCGGGTTCCTGGTCCAGGCCTCGCGGCCCCAGAACAACTTCGCCGTGATGGCTGCTCCTACGACCCCAAACGCATACTTTCCGTATTTCTCGCTTCAATGATCTGGGGCTACGGGATGGTCGGCTACGGTCCCGGCCGCACGCGGTGTGCGCTGAACCATGGTAATGACGACGCCGAGTACTCCGCCCTCGCACAACTGGTCGAGGTCGCCGAGGTAGCACAGTTCGGCACGTAGTTCTCTACTTCTTCACCAAGGCTTCCCAGGAAATCGCGACGGCTCCGGTCTTGGACAGTGTGGTCGCCGGCTGGATCTGACGGAACGCTCCGGAGTCGGCGACTCAGAATCACCTCATGGAACACAGACAGTTATCGGCGCTATGCGAGCGCACTGGAGAGGTGGGCAGAGAAGCTACCGCGTGCCGCGAGTGGCCCCCAGCCCGAGGCCGATGGCGTCGGGCTGGTCGCGCAGCTGCGCCAGTGGTTCGCGAAAAACCCGCTGGCGGAGCAGCCCGATGAGGCCTAGGAGCGATTCTGCCGTTTGGTTAGGACGCCCGCTCGTGGCCACGGTCGGGCCGCGGCGGGCGCAGGTCGATCCGCGGCCAGTCGATGTCCTCCCCCATCAGTTTGATCAGGTCGTCCTGCCTGGGCTGGCCCATCACGGCGCGGTAGGCCCCCAGGGTGCGCTGCAGGCGTCGGTACTGGCGTGACTCTCGGCTGAGCGGCATCGCCGGTACGTACCGCTCGATGGCGGCGGGACCCTCGTAGAGCCAGAACGGGCTCATGCCATCGCTGTTGTCGCGCTCGTCGGCCTCGGTGGCCTCGAAGATCGCGGCCCATGGATCCTGGTGGCCTGCGGCGAGCGCGGCCTGGCCGTGCCGGTGGGCGACGTTCTTCCGGATCGCGTGACCTTTGTAGCGGTGCACACGTCCTTCACGCTGTTCCAGATCGACGGGGTTCCCGGGCAGGTTCCAGTGCACGACCGCGTGGCTATAGGTGTGGAAGTCCAAACCCTCCTGACCCACCGAGGTGCTCGCGAGCACGAAGGGCCAGAACGGCGAGTTGAAGCTGTCCCGCACGCTGGTCTCGCGGCTATCAGCCTGGTCGGAGCTCTGGGTGCGTCCGAACCGTGCGGCGATGTGCGAGTTGAGGCGGTGCACCTGGACGTGGATCGCGGTGTCGAGGGGGCTGAATTCATGGAACTCGTTCGCGGCGGTGCGGATGCCGGCGGTAGCGCGGATCCGGGCGGCGAGCGTCTCGGCTCCGTCGTCGGGTTCATCGGTGTGAAGCCCCAGGGAGTCGACGAGGGTGTGCACGTACTCGTCGAGAGTCGCCTGCAGGTTGCCGTCGAGGCAGTATCGGAGGATTCGCTGCCAGTAGCCGTCGGTGTCATCGAAGATCTCATGGGTGGCCGCTCGTATGGCCGATCTGATCTCGGGCCGGTTGAACAGGGTACGCAGACCTTCTGCCACGCCGAGGGCGGCACGGCGCACTCGGACGCGGTCAAAGGAGTCTGCGCCGCCGGTTGCTCTGCCCAGCGCCCGCAACGCGCACACCCCGGGGCCGGCTATCGCGATCTTCGCAAGTACGTGTGCGAGGTCGTCGGGCGGTGTCCCGAGCGTCGCCAGTTCAGGGTCGAGGGCGAAGTCGACGTGCTCCCTGTAACGGGAGGTGGCCTCCTTGCCGTCCCCTTTCTCATCGATGACGCCTCGCAGTCCCGGATCCTTGAGGTCCAGTGCCTGGTCCAGGAGAAAGGGCGCCACGCCGTACCAGCCGAAGGTCTGGCCGTCCTTCTCGCCGGTGGGCAGGTCGAGTTCATCCAGCTTTTCCTCGATCCGGGCTTCCACGATCTCCACGAGACGGTCGCGGTCCATCGGCAGCCTCTCCCCCAATTCGCGGGCGATCTCCAGCGGATCACCGATCCGCGCGAGCACGGCGGAGGGGTGCAGCAGCGCGAGGTGGGGAAGATTCTGGAGCTTTCCGTCTGTGACCGCGAAGTCCAATGGCCTGGTGGAGCGAGTGGAATCGTACCGGGTCGGTGAGTCGTCCGTCTGCCGGGGAGCGAACTCGCTGAGCCGACGGTCGACCTCGTAGCTGAACAGCGCGGCGATCGCCTTGGGCACCACGCCCCACGCGGAGAAGACGAGGCGTTTGGTGTAGGTGCGGGCGCCCTCGGTGGCGAAGGGTCCCTCGGGCTTGAGGTAGGGCAGTGAAGGCGGGAGCCAGGCGAGCTTCCAGATCCCGCGGTCCATCGCGGCATCGGTCATGGCACGGAGCTTGGGGTTGCCCGCGTCGGTCAGACGGAACTCGCGAATGTCCCTCCACGACAGCAGCCCTCGTCGGTGGACGCGGAGGAGCGCGGCAAGCTTGCCATCCTGGTCCTTCGCCTTCTCCATGACGCGATGGTGGGCGAGGTAGGCAGAGGGGTCCATCAGGTTCACCGGGTACGGGCTCGAGCGCCAGTACTCGAACATGTCCAGGCCGTGGGCGTGCCGGCCGATGCGATCGTTGGCCGTCCAGACCTCGAGGTCATGGCGGTGCAATTCGAGTGGTGATATCGCCATCTCCTGGAGCATCCCGTCGCGCACGGTGGTGGCACCGAGCCGTTCCGTGCGGGACATGACGCGCTGGAGTTCGGTGGTGGCGAGGCGGGTCGCCTCCTGGGCGGTCCGGCGGCCTTCCTCGGTGCCGCGCAGCATGCCACGTCGCACGTCGGCGAGGTGCTGGGCGACGCGGCCGGCGCGCTCCGGTCCGGCGAGGAATCCGATGGTGTCGTGGAAGTCCCGGTAGTGATCCTCCTCGTCGAGCTCGTCGGGAAGGGTGAACATCTTGTAGGGGGTGGCGGAGAGGACCAGGGACTTGGCGCCCTCGTTGGTGATGATCTTCTGGGCGAGGCGCTGGGCGTCGCTGTGGTCGGGACTCTCACCACTGCGGGCCCCGGGGAAGAGGTCCTTGAACCGCTGGAACTCATCAAGGATGACGAGGTCCGGTGCCAGCCGAGAGACGGCCGTGTGGGCCATGGTCATCCGCAGCTCACCGATCATGGCGGTGCGACGGCGGTTCGCCTCGTCGGTGAGCCAGTCGCCGCTGAGCGGGTCGCCGTCCAGCCAGAGGTTGATCTCGCCGAGGAGGTCCTCGAGCAGGGTGCCGCCGAAGGGCCCGGGGTCGGTGCGCAGGTGGTGCTCGAGGTCGGCGATCAGGTCGTCATCGAGGGCGGGCTTGCTCCCGTCCCATTCCAAGCGACTGGCGAAGCGGTCGTAACGTACGCCGTCGCGGAAGTATTCGATGACAGGTTCCTGCATCAGCCAGCGCCGGTCGACGATATGGCTCAGCATCCAGTGCAGCAGCGCACGCTCTTCCACCCGCCCGGTCGCGTTTCCTAGGCGCAGCGAGGTCCCGGGGGTGAAGGCTACGAGGTTCACGCCCTCGGCGGCAGAAGGGCCCATCGTCTGCGGGAGCATGGTGATGCGGTCTGCGTTCTGCTGCGCCTGTCCGCCGGTGAGCTCCCGCAGACGTTCGAGGTTCTGGCGCGCGATCTGGTTGTTGGAGCAGATGTAGACGATAGTGACCGACGGCTTGCGTTTCGACAGGGTGTCGATCGCGCGGGCGGCCACGCCCTTGGCGATGAGGGTCTTGCCCAGGCCCACTTCGTCGGCGACCAGAAATCGGTCCACCGCGTCGTCGTCGGCCCACAGGCGCCGGAAGGCGTGCTCGACCGTGGCGCGCTGGAAGGGCTTGAGCCCCGCGAGCAGGCCCTCGACGTCGATAAGCGGCACCTGGGTATCAGGAGCTTCCTGAGCGTTCATGATTTCCTCCCGCGCAGCGAGAACTCCAGGACCACGTCCCACATCTGTCGAAACTCCGGGGGTATCAGTGCCTCGGAATTCGGCAGTTCGAGGACCTCCTCGACCTGTTCGGAGACCGAGGCGAGGCGGTCGATGTCGGTGCCGGCCGCGCGCACCAGCGGTTCGAACAGCACGATCGGCTGGGCCTGCTGGGGGCGCGAGCTACCGGTGCCGTCGATGGTCATCTCCATCGCTTCATCGGTGACGTCCTGAGTGTCGGTGGCGTGGGTGGGGTCGTCGAAGCCGAGGAGCAGGGCGAGATAGCGCAGGACCCGGTCACGGCTGTTGAGCAAAGTGGCCAGGGCACGCTGCTGGCGATCCAGGGGGTCGCCGATGATCGGCACCTTGAGCAGGCAGCGCCGGGTTGCGCGTGCCGGGCCGGTGCCGCCAGTGGTCTCGACGGCGACGAAGGGGGTGATGTTCTCGATCGCGAGGTCCCAGAGCGTGGTCTCCCCCAGCGGCCGACGCTGGGCGGGGACGGAGGGCAGCCAGATCGTCGTCTTGCCCTCGGCCACTTCGGGGAGTGCGAGCGTCAGGCGAGCGGAGACAGTGTCCTCGCCCTGCGGGACGACGTCCAGGCGCGGCCTGGGAGTGGAGCGTGCCAGCGCGCGGTGGAACTCTTCGAGGCGGTAGCCGGTAGCGATCGCTGGATCGTCGGCGGGGTCGTTCGCGGGGGTGTAGGGCTCCATGATGGTGCGCAGTCCCATGTCCTCTCCGTCGCGACCGAGCACGGCCTCGACGCCGCAGGTCCGCGTGGGTCCGGTGAGGATGGCATTGAATTCGACGTTGCGGTGCCAAGCGGCATGGGTGAGGTTGGCGCTGCCGGTGATGACGCTGGACTGCCCGCCCGGATGGTCGAGGACGACGGTCTTGGCGTGCAGGCCGGTGAGCTCGACGTGCTGGACGGTGGGGCTGTCGTCGGCGGGGACGACGCCGAGTTCGCTCCCCACGGCGTCGCTCTCGCTGTGCTCCTCGTCGTAGTCGGCAGCGGCGTCGAGGACGTGGACGTCCCAGTCGGCGGTGGCCGCGGCACCGAGCTGGTCGGCGGAGTCGGCGCGAGTGAGCAGGGTGGCATCAGCCGTTCCAGCACGGAGCCTGGCCAGGGTCCCGGCGTTGAGGAAGGGGCTGATGGCGAGGGTCTTCTTCGCACGTGACGGCAACGGCCAGGGGCTGTCGGCATCGAGGCCGAGCGGAAGCAGGGCACCCCCGGTGAACGGCTGGGGCGCCTCGAGGCGCACGTACCGCAGAGTGGCGGCGAGGTCGAGAATCGAGTCGCGGCGCTCCTCGGTCATGGGGTCCAGGATCATCCCGGCCAGTGCCGCGATGGTATCTGCTGCGGGGCCGGCGTCGATGGTGCCGTGCCGGCACTCCTCGAGGATGAGGGCGGTGTCCCAGGAGCTGTCGAGTGTGAGGTTGCGGCTGGTGACGACGACGCGGTGGAATTGGGAGTCATCGACACTGCTTCGATATCGGACGGCCCAGAGCTTGGGGTGGAACAGTGCGTGCTCTCGCGGAGGCTCGACCTGGTGGATGGAGCCTTCGAGGAAGGTGTGGATGCGGCTGTGAGTGGCCGGTACATGGATGCCGGCGGCCTGGCAGAACACGGTGGTGCGGCCCATGTAGCGCTGGACGGCGTCAAGCAGTTGGGCGGGGTCGCGGCGGGTCATGTCGGTGCTGTCCTGGACTCCAGACAGCGCGAACGTCATCGGGGCGACGAGCATCGCGGTGAGGTTCAACGAGTAGGTGGTTGTCACGGCGACATCGACGTCATGGCCGAGCGGTGGCCGCAGTGCGTCGGTGAGCAAAGTGGTGGTGTCGGGCTTCAGCATCAGTGGCGGTCTGCTCCGTCGTAGAGGTCCTGCAAGAGCGTGGTGACGTTGGCCCAGCGGAAGTACATGCGGGCGGTGCCGGAGGCGCCGCTCCAGGCGTTGAGCGCTTTGATGTTGCCTGGCCGGAGTCTGGCTCGGCCCATCTTGACCCTGCGCTCCCGCTCGGCGACGAGGCGGCGGGCGCTCAGCGCATCAGCCACCTCGTGGGGCCTGCGGGCTTCGTCGAACCACGTCTCGAGGAACGTCCGCGTCCGGTGGGTGAAGTTACGACGGCGGGCGGCCATGAGCTGGCCGAGTCTCATCAGATCGGGGGCATCGAAGGGTTGCGCCAGCGACGCCTCGCCGGCCCATTCCTGGAGGCGCTGGCGGTAGTGCTCGACACGGTCGTCGCGAAAGCGGTCGGTGTCACCGGCGGTCGCCTCGGCCAGCAGCAGGTTGTACAGCAGGTTCGCGCCATGAACGAAGAGGCTGAAGCGCTCGGCCAGATCCAGCGTCGCGAGGAGTTCGTGATCTGCTGCCGGGTCCAGGAGGTCGGTGACGTCGTGGCTCCAGGGCGCGATCGGGGCGGTGTCGGCGGTGGTCCAGCTCGGTGGGCGCTGGTGGACCAGGCGGGCGAGCAAGGTGTCGGGATTGTTCCGGGTGATGGTCTCGCTCAGGTAGTCGACCTCACCCGGGGTGAGGGTGAAGGTGGCGCTCTTCCGCAGCCCCTGCGGGGCGTCAGGGAGGTTCAGGTCGAGCCCGTCGGGCACGTGCTCCGGGCCGGTGCCGTCATCCTCGGCGCGTGGGGCTCGGGCAGCGAGGTCCCGCTTCAGCGCGATGCGCCGGAAGTAGTCGCTGGGGCTGAGTCCGGGCTCGATGATCCCCCACTGGCTCAGAGCTCCCCCGTACACCACCGAAGGCACCCGCTGGAGGCTCTTGCCTGCCCGCCGCCCGATGATGCCGAACTGGCCGTCCTCGGTGCCCCGCTCCAGGGAGGAGATGAAGTCACGTTCGAGGTCATGGAACCTCATCGCCATCTCGTCCTTCTCGCCCCGCCTGGCGGCCTCCTGCATCAGCCAAGGGATGAACAGGACGTAGCGCAACCGCGTGTGCAGGGTCGAGGTACCGGGGAAGAGGGTGTCGGAGAAGGCGTCACGGATGCCGCCGACGCCGAGGTCGTCGATGGTGGTCTCGTCGCGGAACTGATCGACCGCTTCCATCATCCGGCGGCGCTGCTCAGCATCGACGGCGAGCCAGGCGAAGGTGGAGGGCATGGGTCCATGGTGCACGGTCAAGACACATGGGGCGTAGCCTCGGGCTTTCATCGTTGAGGTGTCCGAGGGGTGGTCGTGGACATGGAAAGGTGCCCCTGACCTGGAAGAATAGGGCTTGCTTAGGGTCCAATTCTCCAAGGTCGAAGGAGCACCTTCAGGGTGAACACTACCGGGCGGCGGCGTGGCAGATGTACCAGCGTCTGTCGGAGCCGCGACGGCAACGAGCCGCGGCACGGGCCGCGCGGAAGGAGCGACGTCGAGCCGAGGAGGCGGAGCGGCGCATTCGCCTCGAAGACTCCAAGCGCACCGGCGAAGAGCAGGAGATCCACAAGGCCCAGCTGAGACAGGCGCGGGCGTACAACTCGCAGTTCTGGTTCTGACCGTCCCGACCTTCCGGAGCATCTTCACCCGCAGAGCGTCTCACGACTCTGTCCGCCGCCGTCGGCCGACGGCGTTCATCACCCACACAGAGGAGTTCATTCCATGGTTCAGCTCATGACCAGTGACCAGATGATCGCCATCGCCGACGGAGTCGGTATCTACCTCGCGGACACGCCGCTCGAGACCGCGAACCTGTACACGTGGACCGACCCTGACCGGCGCGTCCTCTACATGGGCAAGGCGACCTCGAGGAAGCGGCACGACGACGAGATGCGCTGGAAGACGGACCTCGACCACACCAGCCAGATCGTCAGCGGGTTCGTGGCTCTGCTGGTCGAGAACGATGCGGAGCGACGGACGCTGCGCTACGACCCGGCCACGTTCGACCCCGCCCCGCTGGTGCGGCACGCGGAGGCGGAGGGGTGGCAGGGGGCGGCCATCGACCGAGTGCTCGATCGCTGCCGCCGTGAGGACGGTGCCCCGACCGTCGAGGAGGTCGAGGAGATCCTCGTGCGCCTGCATGTCCGCACCGGCAGGCTGATCGGGAACTCTCAGTTCGCCTCCCAGTGGGAGACTCCGATCGGCTCGTTCACCGACACGGTCGCCGTTCTCGCCGCCGATGCCGCCCGATCGAACGGCATCCTGCCGGCCCGTACCACCGTGGCCACGGAAGGCGTCGACGCCATCGAGACGGACGGCACCCACGAGTCCCCACAGGCGCGGTAAGGATCCGGCACCCGAGGTAGAACGAGTGCAGCGCCGGCCCCTTCGGTCCCACCGCCCTGCCTCTGGGAGACGACGGCGGGGCCGAGCACGAGGCGCGCACGCACCGTCGGCTGTCGATCGGACGGCTTGACGACACTCGGGGCGTCAGAGCTCATCACGAGACATCGCCGGGCATCTGTGATGCCGGCAGCGCCCTCAGCTCATCCTCGGACAGCCGCCGCGAGGCGTCCGCCCGGTCACCCCGGAACGGGACGCCATCAGCTTCGAGCGCCTGCTGCTGGGTCCGCTGATCGTCGCCGTCGATCCACCGGAAACCGGCGCGTGCACGGCCACTCGAGTCGAGCACTCGGTAGGCGTTGACGCAGTCCGCGCACGAGGTGACGTGCCCGCCGAGCGGCTGGGGCGCTGTCCCGACCACGCCGGCCAGGTCCCCATAGGTCGTCCATCGGCCTGCCGGCATGGCGTCGAGGATCGCGTGGAGCCCACTCCAGTCGAATCCGGCCTGTCCCGTCTCTCCTGCCACCTCGGTCAGGGACTGGCCCTCCGGGGTGAACCACCATGACGGGCCGCGGAGGCTGCGCTCGATTCCAGCAGCCTCACGCAAGGCCGTCTGGGCGATGGACGAGGGCCGGTAGTCCTGACCGTCGTACTGCCAACGCAACGGGCGGCGGGCGTCGTTCGACCAAGTCGCACGGCCGCGACGCGGGTCCTCAGCGATCCACTCCTTGATCGACTCCTGCGATTCCGCGTCGATCTGGACCGGCTGCATCGTGAGGACGGTGCCATCGGGGATCGTCCTTGCCCGCGCAAGTCGGACCACGGTGGACCTCTCCCGTCTGCCACGACGTCGCGTCTGAGTGGCGGCGGCCTCGGCCCGCTGCGGGGAGATGGTGAAGTCCTCCACGTCGGGAACGGGGAAGAGCTGGGAGACGGTCATGATGACCTTCTCGTCGCCGGTGCGGTACGCCTGGACGCGTTGCAGCGTGATGTCGAGGCCCATCTCGGAGAGCCAGACGGCGGTCGCGCTCGTCGACGGCATGAAAGCGCCGGCGACCAGGACTATCCGAGGCTGTCTCAGCTGTTCAGGGTCGAGCTCGCCGACGTGCTCCTGGAGCGCGGTGCGGGCTTCGTCCTCGGAGACGGCATGCTCACCACGGCTGCTGAGGAAGCGGGCGTGATAGGTCACCAGGTCGGGCTCGGTGAAGCGGGAGGCCATCGCGGCGTACTTGATCGCCTGCATCTCCACGGTATCGGGGGCCTTGTCGCGCTTGAGCTCCGCGAGCACCAGGCGACCGTCGGAGTCGAGGCCGAGCACGTCGAGTCGGTCCCGTTGCCGATCACCATGAGAGTCCTGCCAACGGTCGAACTCGAAGGCGACCACGATGACGTCCGGCCCCAGGATCTCCGGCCGGGCGAGGACCCACTCCTGCAGATCCTCGCGCTCACGCAGCCCGGCGTCAGCCAGGCTGACGGTCGGAAGCGGCACCGCGGTCCCGTCCTCGATGCTGTAGACACGCTCACCGCTCATGGTTCATCGTTCCTCTTCCGGGGTGTTCCCACGAAGGCTCGGGGTGAGGGAGCGCTTCTCGCGCAGCAGCGGACTCGCCTCCCCACTCCACGACACCGCCAGCTGATCCCTCGCCCGTGACGCTCCGACGTACAGCAGCGACCTCTCCCGCAGCTCCAGCGCCTCTCGTGACTGCTCGTCGTAGGCCTGGCCGGCGCGCGGTGTGAACACCGACTTCGCGTTGACGCCGAACAGCAGCACGCGGGAGAACTCCATGCCCTTGGCGCGGTGGAAGGTCATGGCCAGCGGCGTGCTGTGCCGGTAAGCGATGTTGCGGCC
>Ga0209487_1001566_pt1 | contig 19159 bp, 20 predicted proteins | sample Poulit2012_FD_187524 | JGI IMG/M metagenome (GOLD analysis project Ga0209487, IMG submission 187524) | Agricultural soil microbial communities from Georgia to study Nitrogen management - Poultry litter 2012 (SPAdes) (version 2) | ecosystem: Environmental > Terrestrial > Soil > Agricultural land...
ATATCCGCAGCTGTTTGAATACCATCTTCTTCATGAGAAATAATACCCGCTGTATTTTCATCAATAATAGCTGCTACTGCAGTTACCGGGACTTCTTGTTCAAAACGAGTAGCTAATATATCTTGAAAATCAATGCCAAATTGTGCGCTCCCTGTTCCTACTAATTCTGTCACACTACCTTCTGGTGGACGACGAATCGTTACATCCAATCCTGCCTCTTCAAAATAGTTCATTTCTTCAGCTACAAATAAACCAGTATGATTCGTGTTTGGTACCCAATCTAAAATAAATTCGATTTCAGTTTGTTCATTACTTTCAGTTGCCTCTTCCGTTTGGCAAGCTGCTAAAATAAATAAAAACAAAACAGATAAGCTTCCTAAAATAATATTTCTAAATTTGTTCATTAATTGATTCATCCTTTATTTATAATCTTTATACTGCCATGGAGTTACCCATCGCTCAATGAGTGCTACAATGCCAAGTAAAAATAAACTTACTGCTGAAATTACTACGATGGCCGCAAACATATTGTCATAAGAAAAAGCATTTTTAGCACGAATCATGTAAACACCCAAACCTTCAAAGCCGCCTAGCCATTCGGCAATAACTGAGCCAACGAAAGCATAGGACACACTAATTTTCAATCCGCTAAAAAAGTAAGATAAACTTGCCGGCAGTTTTACATGTCGTAAAATTTGTTGATAGTCAGCGCCCATCAGTTGAAGTAAATTTTCAGCATCTTTATCTACCGAAGCAAAACCCTCTAACACATTAATCACAATCGGAAATAATGTCGTTAGAATTACCAAGACAATTTTTGGCGTCATGCCATATCCAAGCCATAACACGAGTATGGGAGCAATTGCAACGGTAGGAATTGTTTGACTCACAATTAAATAAGGATAAAAGGCTCTCCTTATCCAAGGAATTCGATCCATTCCAATGGCTAATGCAAAGGCTAGTAAAATTCCAATCAGTAAACCAGCCATCGCTTGATAAAGTGTAATTGCACTGTTATAAATGAGTGTTTGCCATTCTTGCATTAATGCTTTGAATATTTCACTTGGTGTTGGAATAATAAATTGTGGTAACCAACCTAAATAACCCGCTGTCTCCCAAAGCAGAAGAAAACCAATGCCCAAAATCAAAGCAGCATAATTATTTACGATATTTTGAAGTTTTTTCATCCGTTGTCAGCACCTGTCCCTCACCCTTATAACGAACTTTAACATTCGCAAAAATGTTTGGATGAATGTCTCCAGCTATTTTAATAGCTTCTGTTAATATCCTCATCACTTCTTGATAGTCACCTTCAACTGTCGTTTCAAATGAAGATACTTCATATTGATCCGTTTTTGATTGAATATATTCTACTACCCGATCGACTACTTCTAACGTGTTTTCTTCTGATGAGTCAAGCGGTAAAATTTGTATTGCAATACTACTATTTGCCATAAAAAATACCTCCAAATATTTTTATACTTGGAGGCTTTTCACATTTATACAAAATAAAAACCCAAATCAAGACATGATTTGGGTACTTTCATCGTGTATATAAATATATTTCCCTACGCCAGTGTTAACTGAATCAGGTTCATGAGTATAATCTCAGCTTTTTAAAGCACCCCAAATATATTATTCAATTTTCCTTAGATAGTATAACACAGAAAAAGGTACTTCAATGAAAAGATTTTATAAATGTTGAATGAAGTAACTAGCTAAGCTAAAATATATAATTAAAGCAAATGTATCATTAGTAGTTGTGATAAAAGGACCTGACGCTACTGCCGGATCAATCCCCACTTTATCGAATAATGCAGGCACCACTGATCCAATAACTGTTGATACACTCAATGTAATTAATAAAGACGAACTAATAATGATGGAAAGAACCAAATTACTATAAAGAATATAAGATAAAACTCCAATTGTAAAAGCAGAAGCCAGACCAATTAAGATCCCTGAACCAAATTCTTTTCCTAACATTTCCCAAAAACTATCCTCAGTTTCTTCATTTAAAGTTAATCGACGTACTGAGACAGCTAAAGATTGTGTCCCAACATTCCCAGCAGAATCAAGAATAATTGGCATAAAAGCTGCTAAGGCAACAACTTGAGCTAAAGTCTCTTCGTAAGCGCCAATTAAATTTGCAGAAATTAAACCTAAAAAGATTAAAATAATAATCCATGGAAGTCGATTCTTTGTCATTTGTAGAATCGTTTCTTCCTCAGTTCTCTCTTCATCTGAACCAGAAATACCCCCGAAACGGTGAAAGTCTTCTGTCATCTCATCATGAATAATATCAATCACATCATCAACTGTCACAATCCCAAGTAGAGTGTCTTCACGATCAATGACGGGTACAGCTAAAAGATCATATTCTTGAATAATACGAGCCACTTCTTCTTGATCCATATCTTGAGGGACGGAAATAGTTTGTGTATTCATTATTTCTTCTACTTTCGTATCTCCTGGTGAAAGTAAAACATCTCGCAAAGAGAGTACGCCTGTTAGTTGATTGTTTTGATTTACGACGTAAATATAATAAATCGTTTCAGCTTGTGCACCAATTAAACGCATATCTGCAATCACATCATCCGCTGTTTCTTCTGTGGAGACACGAATTAATTCTGTTGTCATTATTGCTCCAGCGGTTTCCAATTCTTGTTGCAATAAAGAGTCAATCTCTTCTAAATCCTCACGTTTCATGACCGCTAAAACTTCATTACGTTTTTCTTCATCTAGCTGGCTAATAAATTGTACGACATCATCATCCGCTATATAAGAAAAAACGTTTTGTAAATAGGTGTCCGGTAAATAATAAAAAGCAGCTAATTGATTATCAAAATCCATTTCCTCAAATAATTCAGCAAATTCTTCTGGTTGTAGAAATTCAGTAATTTTTACTTTTTTATCTGGATAAAGTAGATGAAATACCTCGACCTGATCTCGCTCATGTAATTTTAAAAATAATTCGCGAAATTCATCTCGCTCTCCTTTTTTAATCGCATGGTATATTGAGTCGTAATATTGTTGTCTGTCCATTCTTCTCAGTCCCTTTACTTCATAATCCTCATTCTATTATAAAAGAATTTTTTCTCTACAAGCAATCTATATTCATTAAATATTTTATTCTTTATTTTATCATATGGAAAATCAACTCAAATTTAAATAGATTAGCCTTATTTACATTTCATAATTTGGAAGCTTGAGCTCCTCTTTGGAATAGTTCTTTTTGAAATTCAGCTTATATGGTATGATTAAATAAATATTCGGTTTTTCTTCCAACACATATGGAGGTTACTATGACAAAATTTATTATTACAACAGAAAGTGGTTCTGATTTACCTAAAGAATTAATTGAGCGTTATAATATATATATCGTTCCAATGCATGTCACAATGGGTGATCAGACTTATGATGATGGTAGTTTTGATGTTCAAACCGTTTTCGATTACTATGATCAAAATGAGATATTACCTAAAACCTCAGGAACAACACCACAAGATAATACAAAGGTCTTTCAACAAATTTTCGACAAATATCCTGATACACATATTATTCATATTGCATACTCTGCCGTTACGACTGTTTCATTTAATGCTGCAAATATTGCAGCTGAAGAGTTTGGAAACATTCATTTAGTTGATGCCAAACATGTAAGTATAGGGCTCACTGTTGTTGTAAAAGCAGCTGCTGAATTTATTGAAGATAATCCTGAGATAACTCCGGAAGAAGTTATTGCTTTTGTTGAAGACATTCGGGAACGTACGCATATGGTCTTTTTGCCGCAAACGCTTCTTTATCTAAAAGCTGGTGGACGTGTGTCAAACTTAGCTTTCCATGGCGCAAATCTATTAAAACTTCATCCAACCATTGTTTTAGAAAATGGTTACCTTGTTTCTGGGAAAAAATATCGTGGATCCTTTGAACGTTGTTTGAAAAAAATGATTGATGACTTTTTCAAAAACTTTAATATTGATCCTGAAACGGTTCTTGTAGGTGGTGCCCCGGATGTTGATAGCAACCTCAAAGCAAGAATTTATGATCTATTAAAAGACAATGGTAGTCTGACAAATGATTGGATAAGTGCGGGTGCGGTTATATCAAGCCATGGTGGTCCAGGTGCTGTAGGGATCGCTGGGATTGAAAGATAAATAAATTTAATATTAATAAAGAGCAATGAAAATCCTAATCAATTTTCATTGCTCTCTTTTATATTACTTATTCACTTTTTCTAATTTATTTTCAATTTTTAGCATTCTATAATCTTGTGAAAGGCTCACGACCATAAACATAATTATTAAAATAGCTGGGATGATATCTAGTTTCCAGAAAAATACAATGAAACCAATAAATACGATTATTGGATAGATCAATTTTGCACGTTTCATTTTTTCTTCTAGTGACAAGTTTGGCCAAAAATTCATTTAGAATCACTCTTTTCGAATATATATCAAAAATCTAATACCAATCAAAGTACTTTTTATCTAAGACATCAACATCAATTCTTTTTTCTTCTTTGCCTTTTTCAAACTCATCTTCATTAGCATAACCCTCAGTATCCCCTGTTTCTCGATCTAATATCATATAAGAAAAATTTCCAGTAGATTCAGATTCAGCACCTACTAATATAAAATCTTCTGTCCAATTGAGTTTATCTACGCTATGGCTATAAATCTCATCATATACTGATGGTGAAGAATTTATCGGTTGTTCAGTATAGACAAGTTTAGATTCACTTGCTGAAGTGGTACTTACCCAATAATGATCATCAATAATTATCGTATGTCCAGTTGATGTCGCATGTTCCGCTCGATACTTATTATGAGGATTTGCATAATAATTCCCAAATTTTATTACTAAAAACGGAAAAGTTATAATTAATATAAAAGTTAAGACTAACATTATTGAGATTCTTTTATACTTAGGTTTGTTATATTTTCTCACCTAAATTCCCCTTTTTATTGTCTATTTATAGATTTTAATACCAATCAAAATATTTTTTATTTAAAAGATCTGCTTCAATCCCTTTAGCATCTTTAGCTTTTTCAAACTCCTCATCCTCATCATTTAGATAGCGTTCAGTTTCAGTTGTTTGGCGATCTAAGATCATATAGGAATAGTTTCTAGTTGCTCGAGATTTAGAACCTATCAAGATATAATCTTCCGTCCAATTAAGCTTATCTACACTATGATTAAAAACTTCATCATATGTAGAAGTTGAATGCGTTGGATCTTCAGTGTAAACAAGTTTCGATTCATTTGTTGACGTAGTAGTCACCCAATAATAATCATCAATAATAATTGTATGATTAGATGCCGTCGAGCTATTCGCACGTTCTTTATTATGAGGATTACTGATAAATTCACTAATCACACTACTAATAAGAGGTATTGAAACAATAATTAGAAAATTACGGAATTTTTTCTTCGTAGATTGTTTAGTTTTTGATTAGTTCTTGTTGTCCATACAATCACTTTCTTCCTAGAATTATATCTAAATTATCACTTTAAGTATAACAAACTTCATACCACTTTCAATTTATTACTAAAAATCTTAATTAAAATTTAAATCCCTATAAGAAATGTACTCATCTTATAGAGATTGTCATTATTAATATTTTTCCCCTTGTAATTCAAAGTAGTCTTCTTGTAAAAGACCCATATGGATTACGTCATACCATTGGCCATTTCTAAATAAACTTTGTCTGCTGGTTCCTTCTTTTTGAAAGCCTATTTTAGTATATAAGCGAATCGCCCTCTCATTAAATGAAAAAACTTTAAGAGAAACTCGATGAAGATTCATTTCGTAAAAAGCAAAGTCTAATAACAACTTCAAACCTTCTTTACCGTATCCCTTCCCCCAATATTCTTTTTCTCCAATATCGATAATACATTCTGTATTTCTATTTTTAAAATCAATGTTGATTAGTGATAGTACACCAATTGGCATTTCATTTTCTCTTTCAACCATAATATAGCTTTTAGCGGCATGGGAACCTAACATAACATTCTCTACAAATTTTTTAGTGGCTTCCAAAGGATAAATATCTAAAGAAGGACTCGTAGATTGCATCACTTCTAAATCATTTCGCCACTTATGATAAAGCTCTGTGTCTTCTATTGTCATTTTTCTTAATTTTATTCTTGATGATTCAAACAGCATTATATTCACTCCTTGTTTAATGTAATTGGACTAATTAATTTTTCTAAAGTAAAAAATAAAATCGCAAATTGTTCTTCTACACCTGTTTGCTCATACCCTAATTGAAAAGTGTCTAGCATAAGCCCATTTATAAACGAAACAAGGTACTTTGCAATGGCTTCTGTAGATTGTTGTGGTCTGAATTCATCTTTTACTTTTCCTTTGTCTAACATTTCTTTAATTAGCCGAATCAATTGATTATATCGTTTAGATATATATGGATAATTATTTTTATCATTCGCATAATTGGAAGATAAGAAAAATTCAGCCCTCGCACGAAGTAAAGTTTGATCAATTTTTTGAATATATAATCGTTGTTCCTCAATCCAGCTTATTAATTGTTTCCACATGTTATCTCCATTTGTTGCCTTAAAATATTCAATATCTTTTTGGTCTTCGTATTTTAATACTTCAAGAAAGACATGCTCTATATTATCAAAATAACTATATAATGTACCCCTTGAGACGTTGGCTTCGTCCATAATATCTTGCATGGATGTGTGCACGAATCCTTTCTCTGTAAATACTTTTCCAGCAAATTTTATTAAGTCTTTTTTTCTTTCTCTTTTATATTCTTCACTAACTTTTGGTGCCATAAAATCATTCCTTAATAAATAACTATACATAGGTGTCATTTTAATAATTAAATTATAACGACATACATGTATAGTTTCAAGGAAATATTTTTTATTCATGAGATTAAAGATATTTTTTAAAAACTACCCTTAAAATTGAATGCTTGATTCAACTTCAAGGGCAGTAAAGTATTAATTATTGTGCTGAATTATTCCAGCGTTCCATTTAAAAAATTTCTTCTTAGACTTAACCTCCTCTTTTTAAAAATAAGAACCCTTACTAAGAGTTCTTATTTATTCTACATCGCTAAAATTATTCTGATTCATTAATAATATTGTAGTAAGCGCGTGAGGTGAATTGATAAAAGATTAAATAAACGACCGCAAAAACTACTAAGATTCCAAAATAACTTGTACTAAAGATGGTAAAATCTCTTTTTCCAAATAAACCAAGCAGTATATAAATAATCTTTGAAGCGAATAGGTTATGAATAATCGCCACAGCAATAGGTAACAAGAAAATCCATACGATTTGTGAGCGAATCGTTTTCTGAATTAAATCTTCAGGTAAGCCAACTTGTCGCATAATCTTATAATTTTCTTTGTCTTCAAAACCTTCTGAAACTTGTTTGAAGTAAAGCATTAAAACAGTTCCTATAATTAACACCGTACTGACAACCATTCCGATAAAGAATAATCCTCCATATAAGGTATACATTGATTGGCGGATATCTTCTTGAGATTCTACAGCTAAAATCTGTTCTTCTCCAGCTCCTCGCAAGAACGCATCCACTTCTTTTTGATTATTTTCTACATTGAAAGTGGCGCTTGTTGTATATGAGTACGGTTCATAACGTTCTTCTCGTGTGTTATAGAGAAGGTGATTTTCACGAACTTGTTCTACTTCTTCTTCACTAGGTAAAGCTATATATAATACTTCTACCCCATAGTTTGAAGGAATAACATCTTCTGCCACTGCTTTTGTATTATATTCCGATCCATTAATTTCTAGCGTTGGGAAATCTTTAAGATCTAATAAATTTGATGCAATCAATACTTCGTTTTCATTAATTGCTTCAGACTGCTGCATATAATTGTTATAAGAATCGACTGTTTCTACAATAATATAAAGCGGTTGGCCTGCTGCCCTTAACTCTTCAAATTCAGGCGTATTATTTGCTGGTAAAGGGGTCAGTTCTCTTCCATCTAAATAACCACCGACTGACAGAGTTGTTCGAATATTATCCTCTGAAATCTCCCCATGATTTTTAGCTTCGATGATGACTTGATTCAAAATCTCCTCATTTTCAGAAGGTTCATTTTCATAACTTTCAGCACTTACCGTTCTGATTTCGTAATCATAAGGCATGGCCCCTTGAATTTGAGATTCCATTGTTCGGAAAAGAGATAAAGTAAGTCCCATAACTAAAATGACGCCACTACTTAAAATAGCAATACTTGCTAAACTTACCGCATTATTATTCATTCGGTGCAGCATTCCTGAAATAGATAAGAAATTATTCGGTTTATAGTAAATCTTTTTATTCTTACGTAAAGCTTTTAATATAAAAATGGACAGTGAAAGAAATAAAAGATACGTACCAATAATCACTAAAAAGATCGCAATAAAAATGTTTTGTAAAGAACCTAGGACATCATTCGTTGTTAGCGCAATATAATAGCCACCAACTAGAGTAATCAACCCTAAAATCATCAACCACCAACGTCCTTTTGGTTCCCCTTGGCCTTCGTGAGCACTTCGAAGCAATTCGATTGGATTTAGTCGCCCAATTTTAAAGGCATGGAAAATAAAACTTACAAAAAATGTTCCAAGTAAAACCAAAGCGGTTCCTAAGGCTGTTTTTATTTGAAATGGATAGTCCATCAGCCCTGCCCCGGTGTCTTGCATGAGTCGATTCAAACCAACAAACATTAAACTCCCAGATAAATATCCTAGAGCAACACTAAATATTGCAGTCACTATCCAGTTAAAGAAGGTTTGAATAAGCGTGATCCAGCGAATATGCTTTTTCTCAAGACCTAAAACGGTATATAATCCAAATTCTTTCGTTTGATTGCTTTGAATAAAATTACTTGTATATAAAGTAATGATGACAATCAGTAATGTTGAAAAAAAGACACCCATTCCAATAATAATGGATAGATCCGGATGGAATTCATTTACATAATCATTTTGCAAAAGTGATAGCAAAATATATTCCAAAGAAAACAATAATGAAACAGCTAGCAGAAATGGAAAATATAGTCGTTTATGCGAAAGAATACTTCTAAAAGCAACTTTGTTTAAGATAGAGAATTTCATTCTGTTTCACCTCGGTCATTTAATACCGATAGACTGTCTGCAATTCTTTCTTGGAATACTTGGCTTCTTGCTTTTCCGCGATAAATTTCATGGAATATTTTTCCATCTTTAATAAACAATACTCGATTCGCTTCTGATGCAGCTTTTAAAGAGTGTGTTACCATCATGATGGTATTTCCTGCTTCGTTTACGCTTCTTAAGACATCTAATATTTGGGATGAAGTGGAAGAATCAAGGTTCCCAGTTGGTTCATCCGCTAATAATAATTTAGGTTCGTTAATTAACGCCCGAGCGATGGCGACACGTTGTCTTTGTCCACCAGAAATTTCATATGGATACTTTTTTAATAAAGGTTTAATCCCTAAAAACGAACTTACTTTTTCTATGCGTTGTTCCATTTCTCGACGTGGGACATCAGATAGTACGAGTGGCAGTAAAATATTGTCTTTATTATTAAAGGTATCTAAGACATTAAAATCTTGAAAGACAAATCCCAATTCTTCTCTTCTGAATTTTGCAATTTGGTCACTTGGTATTTTACTTAGATCTTGTCCATTTAATTCTACTTTTCCTTCAGTGGGTTCATCAAAAGTCGCTGTTATATTAAGAAGTGTGGATTTTCCTGAACCAGACTCTCCCATAATCGCGACAAACTCACCTTTTTGCACACCAAAATCAACATCTCGTAAAGCCATTGTTTCATTTCCACGTGTTCGATAAACTTTTTTTACATGTTTGACATCAAGTAACATTAAATTTCCTCCTTTGAATCTTACAAAACTAGTTTACCGAACCCTCTAAATTCTTGCCTGTATCTATTCTTACAATTTTGGTCATCAACCTTACAATATTGTAAGTTATGCATCAAACAATTGAATAGTAAAGGTTGAACCTACTCCAAGCTCCGATTCTACATAAACAGGTTGTCTTAATCTCTTTGAGATCAGTTGAACAAGATAGAGACCAATTCCGCTCGATTTTGTCTCCAATTGTCCATTCATTCCCGCATATCCTTTATTAAATATTTTGGGTAAGTCTTCCTCTCGAATACCTATTCCGTTGTCTTTAATAGATAACTGTTTTGTATTTTGATCAAAATCTATCCAAATATCCCCTTCTTTTGTATACTTCAAAGCATTGCTTAAGATTTGTTCAATCATTAAACTCGTTAAATTCGGTTCTGTCAAAATCGTATGTTTATCTTTTTCATAATGCAGGGTAATGTTTGAATAAATAAATTGAACTCGATATTTTTTCAATAATGGATTCATTACTTCATCAATAGTAACGTACTGAAAATCCATATCATTTGTAGGATTAAGAATTTTCAAATAATTTAAAGCCATATTTGAATAATTCTCGATTTTAAGGACTTCTTGTTGCAGGAGTGATTTGTTTTCAAAATCTTCTTCAGCTAACAATAAATAACTTGCTGTAATAGGTGTTTTAATTTGATGTACCCACAACAAAAAATATTCTTCAATGTCCTGGCGCATTAAACGATTATTATTTCGTTCATCATTTAATGTTTCTACTAGCTCATTCACCTGATCTTCCAAATTCTTTTCTCGTTGAAAGTGGATACTTTGATAAATGAGGTATAAAAAAAGTAGTAATAAGATAAGCCCCGCTGTAATCCAGTAAATCTCCCAACCTAATTGGAACAAACCAAAAACAATTGCAAACATAACTAATGAACTGAAAACTAAAGCAATAGAAGAGATATTTTGCTTTAAAAATGCTTTAATCATCTAATACCGCCTCGCTTGCTAATCGATACCCTACTTTTTTCTTTGTTTCAATAAAATCAGTTAACTGTATTTCTTTCATTTTTTTACGCAACCGTGAAATGTTTACAGCCAACGTATTATCATCAATAAATTGATCATTCTGCCAACAAAAATCTAGGATTTCTTCACGTGTCGCAAATTTTTCACCATGTTCAAATAAACAAGTCATTATTTGCAGTTCTGTAAAAGTCAAAGAAATATTTTGGTTTTTAAAAGACATTTCAGATTTTTGTGGATCTAAACGCACGCCATGAAAAATTAGTTCATTACTTTGCGGTGTAGCAAAATCATAAGTTCGACGCAGTAGTGCTTGAATTTTTGCTGCTGTTAACTGTAAGTCAATTGGTTTTGGAATATAATCATCGCCCCCCATTTGAATCGCCATCATCTGATCCATTTTGTCAGAAAGAGACGATATAAAAATAATCGGTACATTCGACTCTACCCGAATTTGGCTACACCAATAATAACCGTTGTGGTACGGAAGATTAATGTCGATCAAAACTAAATGGGGTTGAACTTCATGGAATTTATCCATTATATTTGAAAAATCTTGAATGAGTGTAACTTCATATTCTGATTTTTCTAATTCATTTTTCAAAGCATTTGCAATAACTGTATCATCTTCAATAATTAAAATTTTCATCGGCTTCATACTTTCTGTATTTTCTGTTCCTATTGTAACAATAAATTGCACAATATGAGACTTTGAGAATATATTTTAAATAAAAACGTCTAAAAAGTTCGCATTTTATGAAATAAACGGTATAATTAAAAATTGTAGGAAGGAAAGATTTAACAAATGGATCAGATTGAACAATTTAAAAAGGACAGCCAAAAGTGGCTTCCAGGCGTTTTACTTACTTTAGTTCTTGCTATTGTAGCGAAGGGATTTGAATTTATTTTGCCCGTTGACTACATAGGAGCTTCTGTCCTTGCATTATTTTTAGGCATGATTTTTAATTATTTTAAACCGATTGAAAATTCTCAGCTCGAGAGCGGCGTAATGTTTGCTTCTAAGCGTATTTTGAAATTTGCAATTATTTTACTGGGTGCTAGCTTAAACATTACCACCATTCTTGAGGCCGGTAAATTTTCATTAATTGTGATGGTCTTTACCTTGATTGCTGCTTTTGGTGGTGGCTACTTATTAGGAAAATTATTAGGACTCGATTGGCGTCTTTCTAGTCTAATTTCTTCAGGGACAGGGATTTGTGGGGGTTCTGCAATTGCGGCTGTTTCCCCAATCATTGAAGCAGAAGATCATCAAATTTCTTATGCTATGTCTTCTACTTTTATTTTTGATATTTTAATGATTATTTTATTCCCTTTATTTGGGCGCTGGCTTTCATTGTCAGATGTTGCTTACGGGTTGTGGACAGGAACCGCAGTAAATGATACCTCGAGCGTGGTCGCCGCAGGTTATGCTTTCAGTGAAGCTGCCGGAGATTTTGCGACGATGGTAAAACTTACTCGGACGCTATCTATTATTCCGATCGCAATTATCTTTTCGCTTATTCAAGTTCATTTAACAAAGAAAAAAAACGCAACAACAGAAGGTCATTCAACGGATGTCATGGGGAGTTTAAAAAATGTGTTCCCTTGGTTTATTTTAGGCTTTCTAGCGATGGCTTTGTTGAACAGTGTAGGTTTTATTCCAGTAACTGTTTCCGCTCTCTTTAAAGATGCTAGTAAATTTTTAATGATCATGGCACTGGGAGCTATCGGACTAAAAACCGACTTAAATGAAATGAAACAGTCTGGAATTGCACCTATGGTTCATGGCTTTTTAATTTCTCTCCTAGTCGTTATCGTTTCACTAGTCGTACAGTCTTTCTTAGGCATCGTCTAAAAAAAGCAGTTATAAATTAAATCCTAGTATTGAGCATCTAATGTTCAATACTAGGATTTTTAGATTTTTCAAACTTTCTAAAGTATAGTAACAAGTAGCCCTCATTTTCTGACTCACTCGTAAGGATAGAAAGGTTATCCTTACAAGTGGGACTATTTTTCTGACTCACTCGTAAGGATAGACCGGTTATCCTAACAAGTGGAGATCTTTTTCGGGCTCACTTGTAACGATAGAATGGTTACCGGGACAAGTGAGACTAGTTTTTTCGCTCACTTGGGTAGATACAAAAGTTATCAGTCCAAGTGAACGTATTTTCCGAGTTCACTTGGACTGATATAATTTTTATTCGAGTTCTGCTAGGCCAATGCGATATAGTTTGTCATCCGCTTCTTCTGGGTTTCCACGTCCATCTGTATTGTTCGTAATAAAGTATAAATGATCTCCTTCAATATATACATCACGGATGCGACCAAAGGTTGTCAGTGTTTCTTGCACCTCTCCCGTCGCTAAGTCAAAAACAAAGACCGCATTGCCTCTAAGCCCAGCAACATACAGCTTATTATCATGGACATCCATTCCAGATGGTGCCCAGGTTGTGTCGGAACCAGAAGTAAATTCTGGAGTAACGAGCCCTTCTTGTTCTTGAATTCCTTCGATCAGTGGCCAACCATAATTTGCGCCTACCTTAATTAAATTTATTTCATCATTTGCGCTATCCCCATGTTCGCTGGCATACATTGTACCATCTAAAAGCCAGCTCAGCCCTTGAACATTTCGATGACCATAACTATATACATATGAATCTTCAAAAGGGTTATCTTCTGGAATTGAGCCATCTAAGTTCATCCGCAAAATCGTTCCAGCTAACGAATCAGCTTGTTGAGCTAAATTTTCTTCTAAAGCGTCTCCGACAGTTATATACAATTTATCATCTGGCCCAATCTTAACTCGACCACCATGATGATAAGGACCACTTGGAATTTGGTCCAATAAAACAGACTCTTCCCTCCATTGATTCTCCTCAAAAATTAACGTAATCATTTTATTAAATTGCCCATTTTCATCTGTGTACGTGTAATAAGCATAAGCTTGATTTTTTTCTTCAAAATCAGGAGCTAATGCAAACCCCATAAATCCTGCTTCGTCTGCCGTTGCTAAGTCATTTGACAAAGATACTTCTTGACGAGTCTCTTTTTCATCTTCCACTTTTACAATGGCTCCCGGTCTTTCTGTAATATAAAATGTATCATTATTTTTTTCAATAGACCAAGGGGCATTTAGATTCTCAGCCAGTACCGTCAATTCATTTGTAGTAGTTTCTTCCTCTTCTGAAGCAGTATCGGCTTTTTCATTTTCTTCAGGTTCATCTATCATTTCTTCTGTCGAAGTTTCAGGTTCTTCTTCCATTGGTTGATTGTCCACTGTACACCCTACTAATAAAATGACCATCAAAACTGCAAATAAATATTTTTTCATTCAAATCAACCCTCCACGTCCATCCTATCTTATATAAATTTTACCATGTAAGTATTTCTTTTGAATAAAATAAAAACTCCACTCAAAAGTGAAGTCCGAATAAATATTAATCTTCTAGGTCTTCATTGTAACGTTTAATTTCATGCTCGTTCCAATAGTATGTAATTGCTAAATAGATTCCAAAATAAAAAACATATGAAATTATCGTCGGAGCAAGTCCATTATACCCACTATTAAGGTAAGAGCCAAGAAATAGACCAGCTGCCGCAATTAAACTTTCAGGAATATAAGATTTATAAAATCGTTCTCTTTTAGCTCTTTTAGAAAGTCCAGTTGATAGTGATTGACCTAATAGTGTTTTTGGAGTATCTATTGTTTTAGAACGATAAAGACTGATTAGCATAACAACATTCATAACAACCAAAATACCAATATACCATCCAGTTGTTCCAAGTGTTGCCTCGCCATTAATAATTTCATAAAAGATTCTTATCCCTAGTAGAATTTCTCCAATAATGGCTGCATTTGCTAGAGCTTTTGTTCTATTTTGTTCAACTCTCTCATCTTTTACATGATTATTCATCTTCATCTTCTCCTATCCAAAATACTTCATCCAATGTTTTGCTTAAGGCGTAACAAATGGCTAAACACAATTTCAGCGACGGATTATACTCGCCCTTTTCTATTAAACTGATTGTTTGCCTCGTTGCGCCAACTTTTTCTGCAAGTTCTTGTTGCTTCATCGCTTGTTGGAAACGAAGCTCTTTTACTTTATTTTTCATCTGCTCACCTCATCTGTGTATATAAAGTAACATATATATTCCTTAAAGTAAAATATATATTACGTTATTTGCAAAAAAACAACGCCAGTAATTTTGGCGTTGTTTAAATTTTATTCAATTTTACATTAACAAGTATAAATCCATCTGCATGTAGTCTCCACTAATATCTAAATACTCAATAATAATTTGTATTTGATAATCGTCAATTTCTTCTGTGAAAGTGAGGTCTTCTCTAGATAAGAAAAGGTTCGTTTCACCTTTAAGGTCGTCTATTACATAACTAAAATCAAATTCGAGAGGTTCCTCTAGACTATCTGCATCAATTTGAATAATAAATTCTTCATCTAAGCGGATATCAACTACGTGTTCTTCACTTTTTAATTCGATTTTTTTAGAAAAGTTAATATAGTTATTAATTAAAGATATATCTAGAATTTGTTCAAATCCATCAATAGGAATACCTGGATTTTCTTCATTTAAGTGTACATCTGTTTGATTGATTTCTTCTCGGTATTGCCCACCTTGTTCCCAAGGGTTTGGTTCTCTTACAAATCCAAGATATTCATCTTCTCGATAATAATACTCTTCTGGTAACCATTCAAGTTGGTTCAATGCATTAATTTCAGATAAATAATTTAATGAATCTTGGATAATTTCTTGATCTTCAATAGACACCGCAGGGTTTTGAATGACATAATCCGGATCAACCATCATATCGTATTTATTAAATACGTCGTTAATACGATCGCGTTGTTGATTAACTGAAATTGTTAATGCATCAATGGGAGGTATAAGCGCAATAACACCTGCAATAATGGCCACAATCGGTAAAACTTGAAGACGATTCTTTTTAAGAATATACCAAATACCACTAATGATTGAGCCTACTCCAAATAATAATATAATATAGCGCCCATGTGTTACACCTACTTTTTGAATTTGTAGGAAAGTAGAAATCATTTGAAACACAATCACAAATATTAAAGCTACAGGAAATATTTTTCTAAACCATTGAGCCATTTTATTCTCGATAGAATCCGCTAAAATTAAAAGAATCCAACCGTTAATTGCATAACTAAGCAGTAGACCTTCTAACATATTTTCAGTGAAAAACTCTCCTGTAAGATTGGTTAAAATATAGACCACTATAATCCCCGTTAAAACAGCCATGATTGGAATTAAAATATAACTAATTAAATGATGTAAAAATTTCGGCATATTGATTGTCTGCTCTGTAGTTCTGTCATCAGCTTCTAAATCGAAATCTAGCAAGTGATAATCTGGAATAAAAGTAAAAAATAAAAGCGGCGCGAAGAAATAAAATATTAATGTTGAACTGTAAGAGATCCAATCAATATCTAAAGAGAAAAATAAAAATTCAAACAATAAGAAGGTAAAAAAGATTCCTAGAAATAATACTATTGAGAAAAAACTCGCAATAAAGTAGGCCTTAAAAGTCACAAGAAAACTATCTGAAAACTTGATTTTTGATTTTATTGCAGGCGCCCAAATAAATAATATAATCGCAACAAAATATAATATCATCGTACGAATCCCTGGAATGGAATAAAAACTCCAAGATCCATCGATTAACGAGTAACTAAAGGACAAATAAAAGTGATACAAAAGAACAAACCCAATAACTATACCATACAAGATCCACCGCATCTTAGGACGCTTTTGAAAAAAGCGTTCATAAAAAAGTTGACTTGTCGCAGAAAAAATAATCCCTATGACTAACAATAAAAATGTTGGCTCAAATAACCAAATGGATTCTTCTGAATATAACTGCCAACCTGTTAATAGTAAAGTAAATATTATTGTTAAAGGAAACCGTAAAGTGATTCGCTTTAATTCATTGAAAATTTTTTCCGAATTTATACGTTTCATAATTACCCATCTCCATTTCTTATATTGTATATTTTCTTTATTGTACTATGAAATTAGGTAAATGCACATAAAGAACAAGTTTATTAATATTTTACAATTTAAAAATTACTTTGATTTTCATTTGACTACACTGGTCAAATTGCTTTAAAATGAATATGACCAACCTGGTCACATTCAACAAAATGGAGGTGTATAGATTGATAGATAAATTTGAAAAACTTGATGAAGAAAAACGTCTGAATATATTACGATCCGCGTTAAGTGTATTTGCTGATAAAGGTTATCAAGATGCTTCAACGAATAAAATAGTTGAAGGAGCGGACATTAGTAAAGGCACACTCTTCTATTACTTTAAAAATAAAGAAGGTTTGTATTATTATTTAATTGACTATTCTCTGGAGATCATAAAAAATGAATATATTAATCATATTGATCATACAACGCTTGATATCATAAAGCGTATGGAAAATAATTCGAAAATTAAGTATCAGTATTTTCAAAAGTATCCGGAAGTTAATTATTTCTTATCGACCGTTTTATATTCAGAGCTCGAACATTTATCCGTAAATTATCAAGAAAAATTTCAAGATTTAATTCAAACATCCGTCAAAAAAATGAAGAATCAACAAAATATTCAAGAAAATTTGTTCAAAGATAATATAAAGCCAGAAAAAGCTGCACGAATTATTGAATTATCTATCGAAGGATATTTTAGTGAGTTAGCCAATACATTTAAGCAACATCAAGTAAAAGATATTGATTTTGATACCCTTTGGGAAGAATTTGATGAGTATTTAGACACTTTACGCGAGATTTTTTATAAACCATTTGAGGAGGAGTAAAAATGAGTATCATTAAGATAGAAAATTTAACCAAGACTTTTGGCCAATTTAAAGCTTTAGATGATGTCAATTTAGAAGTTACATCAGGAGAAATCCATGGCTTTATTGGACCAAATGGTGCTGGAAAATCAACCACTATTCGAGTATTGCTTGGCATGCTAAAAGCCGATACTGGAAATATTACAATTTTTGGAAAAGATGCATGGCAAGAGGCAGTTTCCATTCATGAACGCATAGCTTATGTCCCAGGCGATGCAAATTTATGGCCTAATTTAACAGGTGGCCAAGTGATTGATCTCTTTTTAAATATGCGGAATTCAATAATTGATAACAAGCGTCGAGATGAGCTAATTCAATACTTTGAATTAGACCCCACAAAAAAATGTCGGACCTATTCAAAAGGAAACTTGCAAAAAGTTCTTATTATATCTGCTTTAGCTTCGGATGCAGATGTTTATATATTAGATGAGCCAACTTCTGGTTTAGATCCATTGATGGAGCGTAAATTTCAGAATCTTTTATTAGATTTAAAAGCTCAAGGGAAAACTATTTTACTATCGAGTCATATTTTATCTGAAGTAGAAAAGCTTTGCGATCATGTTTCAATTATTCGAAAAGGTAAGATTATCGAAGCCGGAACATTAGATGAATTAAGACATCTGACTCGTACTAATTTTGAAGTAAGTTCTTCTGAAAAGCTGAAAGGACTGGAAAATATAGAAGGTATTCATCAAGTCGAACGTGAAAATTCAACTACAACCTTTCAAGTGGACAGTGAAAATATTAATGATGTCGTACAACTTCTCAGCCAATATGAAATTTCTCATTTAACGAGCGCTCCTCCAAGGCTAGAAGATTTGTTTATACGATACTATGACGATCAAGAGGATGAGCAGTATGATTAGAGAAAACTTTAAAGGGACTAGTCAATTGATCAAGTTGTTATTTAGACAACATCGGCTGAAAATTTTTCTATGGATAATTGGTCTTGTAGGAATTTCTATTATAGTCGCTCTAGCCTATCCAGAAATTTATACGTCCAAAGAAGACATTATGGGTTTTGCGATAACGATGGATAACCCTGCCATGATTGCGATGCTTGGATCTGGATATGAGACAGAATCTTTCAATTTAGGCGCAATATTTGCTAACGAGATGTTGATGTTTACTTCGATTGCTCTTGCAACGATGAATATACTACTGATGAGTAATAACACTCGAGACGATGAACAAGCTGGTCGTTTAGAGATTATTCAATCTTTACCGGTTGGAAAAATTTCCTATCTCACAGCAGGCGTTATTTTATTATTTTTTGTTAATTTATCAATTAATCTTTTGCTTACTATTGGGTTAGCTACTTTAGGTGAATCCGTATTTACTTGGGAGAGTTCCTTACTATATAGCTCAATTCTTACTTTGAC
>Ga0209487_1001567_pt1 | contig 19157 bp, 17 predicted proteins | sample Poulit2012_FD_187524 | JGI IMG/M metagenome (GOLD analysis project Ga0209487, IMG submission 187524) | Agricultural soil microbial communities from Georgia to study Nitrogen management - Poultry litter 2012 (SPAdes) (version 2) | ecosystem: Environmental > Terrestrial > Soil > Agricultural land...
CACCGTCCCCGTCGAGCAGAACCTGCCGCCCGTTCGCACCAGGATGACCGGACAGGACTACCCCGCCGACGAGGTGATCTGGGGGCGCGGAGCCTGCGATATGAAGGCCGGAGTGGCCATGCAGCTCGTCACGGCCGCGGCCCTGCGCGAGCCCGGTCGGGACGTCAGTTGGGTCTTCTACGACCACGAGGAGGTCGACGCCTCGCTCAACGGACTCGGCCGGGTCGCCCGCAACCACCCGGACTGGCTGGCCGGTGACTTCGCGATCCTCGGCGAACCGTCGAACGCCACGGTCGAAGGCGGCTGCAACGGCACGATGCGCGTCGACGTCACCACCACGGGTGTGCGGGCCCACTCGGCCCGGGCCTTCATGGGCGTCAACGCCATCCACGCCGCAGCCGAGGTATTGTCCCGACTGGCCGCGCACGAGACGGGTTCCGTGACCGTCGACGGACTCGACTACCAGGAGTCGCTGTCGGCGGTGAACATCAGCGGCGGAGTCGCCGGCAACGTCGTGCCCGATGAGTGCCGTGTGTCCGTGAACTACCGGTTCGCCCCGAACAAGTCGGCGGCCGAAGCCGAAGAGTTCCTGCGCGAGTTCTTCACCGGATTCGACGTCGTCGTCACCGATGCGGCCGAAGGCGCCCGGCCGGGCCTCGACCGCCCGATCGCCCAGGAATTCATCGACACGCTGGGACTGTCGCCTGCCCCGAAGCTCGGCTGGACCGATGTCTCACGGTTCAGCTCCCTCGGCGTGCCGGCGGTTAACTTCGGACCGGGCAACCCGCTGTTCGCCCACAAATCGGATGAGCATGTCTCAGTCGCCGAGGTGGAGCGGGCCGCCCGCACCCTGCGCAGCTACCTCGAAGGCCGGTGAGGACGATGGCCGACAAAGGAGAGCCCGCTTCGACCCCATCACGCGGCTTCTACCGGAAGGGGCCGCTGCGTCTGCGCGGTGACCAGGTGCCGGAGGCGACGGCGGATCAGCGTCTGCTCGACCGCGGTTCGGGGGCCGCCTGGGCGCACGAGGATCCGTGGCGGGTGATGCGCATCCAGGCCGAGTTCGTCGAGGGCTTCGGCACGCTGGCCGAGGTCGGCCCGGCCGTGTGCCTCTTCGGCTCCGCCCGCCTGCACGCGGACACTCAGGTCTATGCCGACGCCCGTGAGATCGCGCGCCGACTCGCCGAGGCGGGAAACGCCATCATCACCGGCGGTGGGCCGGGCATCATGGAAGCCGGCAACCTCGGTGCCGTCGACGGCGGGGGAGTGTCCATCGGCTTGGGCATCGAGCTGCCCTTCGAGACCGGCCTGAACGACCACGTCGAACTCGGGGTGAACTTCCGCTACTTCTTCGTGCGCAAGACGATGTTTCTCAAGTATTCGCGCGCCTTCGTCGTCATGCCCGGCGGCTACGGCACGCTCGATGAGCTGTTCGAAGCGCTGACCATGGTGCAGACGGGCAAAGTGACATCATTCCCGATCGTCCTCTTCGGCCGCAGCTATTGGCAGGGGCTCATCGACTGGCTGTCCGAGGCCCCGCTGGCGACGGGCACGATCGGTCGGCCCGACCTGTCGATGTTCACGCTCACCGACGACATCGACGAAGTCGTGGCCGCGATCGCGCCGGGGCCGCCGGAGACGGGGCCCGACTCCGGCCGGGCGGGGAGCCGTTCGTGAAGGACAGCAGCCTCACCCAGTCGGCACCTGCATCCCGCGATCTCGGGCAGGCACGGGCCGGGTCACCGGCGATCATGGCCGTGATCAACCGCACGACCGATTCGTTCTACGAATCCGCCGCGACACTCGACGAAGCCATCGCCGCCGTGGAGGCCGCTGCCGCCGACGGCGCCCAGATCGTCGATATCGGGGGAGTGCGAGCCGGACGTGGTCGGGAGATCTCCGTGGCCGAGGAGATCGACCGCGTGTGCCCGACCATCGAAGCCGTCGCCGCCGCCCACCCGCAGGTGCTCATCAGCGTCGACACATGGCGTCATGAGGTCGCCGACGCCGCCTGCCGCGCCGGTGCCGGTCTGCTCAACGACACGTGGGCCGGAACCGATCCGAAGGTCGCCGAGGTGGCCGCCGCCCACGACGTCGGCATCGTCTGCTCCCACACCGGAGGGCTCAACCCGCGCACGGACGCCCACCGCAACCGGTACGGACTGCACGCGGCAGAGATCGTCGACCGGACCCTGGCCGGGGTCCTCGACCTCGCCTCGGCCGCCCGCGCCGCCGGTGTGCCCGAGGACCGGATCATCATCGACCCGACTCCGGATTTCGGGAAGAACACCTACCAGTCGCTGCGCCTGCTGCGTGATCTCGACCGGTTCGTCGACACGGGGTACCCGGTGCTGCTAGCGGTCTCACGCAAGGACTTCGTCGGAGAGGCGATCGGCGATGTGCCCCCGCAGGATCGACTGCACGGGACCATCGCCGCGACCGCACTGGCCGTCGAGCGGGGTGCGGCGATGATCCGCACCCATGATGTCCGCGCCACCGCCGACGCCATCGCCGTGACCCTGGCGATCACCGGCGAAGCCGAACCGAAACACACCGTGCGCGGCCTGCGCTGAGCCGACCGGACGATCGACTGTGCGAAAATGAGTCCATGCCTGTGTGGATTGTGATCGGTGTCGCGGCCGCGATCTTCGTCCTCGTATTCGTCGTCGCGGCCACCTTCAACGTCTTCTCCGCCGAGACCGTCGACGAGGCCGAAGAGCGATGGACCGGCCTGCCCGAAGGATTCACCGGAGCGGATCTTGAGACCGTGACCTTCCGGCCGGCGCTGCGCGGCTACCGGATGGAAGACGTCGATCAGGCGATGCAGATCCTGCGCGAGCGCCTGGACGAACTCGAATCGGCAGCCGACGTCGAGCCCGCCGAATCCGCGAACGGCGCCGCCGGCGCGGCGAGCGAAGCCGTCGGTGCGGCGAGCGAGGCGGCGACTTCCGCCGACGCCGAGGAAACGGCCGCCGGACCGCGATGAGCCGACCCGCCGACCTGCCCGGAATCACCCTCGCTCCCGAAATCTTCGACTCCTCCCGGCTCTCACGCCTGGGCACCCTGTTCCTGACGCTGCCGGTGTGGATCCAGGCACTGGCCGTGTACTTCGTCTCCCGCGTCGTGAGCATCTCGATCTTCGCCGCCGTGCTGAAACGCCAGGACCCGGCGAACTGGTCGTCCTCACCGGTGACGACGACCCTCAACGACTTCCTCAACTTCTGGGACAGCGGCTGGTACGCCCGCGTGGCCGAGGAGGGCTATCCGCGCGTCCTGCCGATCGACGACAGCGGCGCCGTGGGGGAGAACCAGTGGGCCTTCTACCCCCTGCACCCCGCCGTCGTGTCCACGCTGTCCGACCTCACCGGGGTCAGCTACGAGATCATCTCGCCGATCGTGTCCACCCTGGCCGCGGCACTGGCCTCGATCGTCATCCTCAACCTGTTCCGGAAGTACCTCGACGCCGACCAGGCCCTGATGGGTCTGGCACTCGTGATGTTCTTCCCACCGGCGGCGGTCTTCTCCACCGGCTACGCCGAATCGCTGACCCTTCTGCTGCAGGCGATGGCGCTGTTCCTGGTCGTCGAACGCCGCTACCTCACCGCACTGCCGGTCGTCGTCCTCATGGACCTGTCCCGGCCGATCGGCGTGGCGTTCTCGTTCTTCATGCTCCTGCATCTGATCGACCGGTTCGTCCGCCGCAAGCACGACCCGTATCCCGCCGCCGAGGTGGCCCGGTCCTGGACCTTGGGCGTGCTCTCCTGCGCGGCGGCCCTCATCCACCCCGTCCACGCCTGGTTGGCGACCGGCTCGATGACCGCCTACACCGACACCGAGGCGGCCTGGCACACCGGGGAGACGACCTTCGTCGTCCAGTGGGTGGCCCAGGCGATCAACCTCATCGGCCCCCTGGGCCCGGTGCTGCTGATCATCGTCGTCGCCGGCATGCTCGCCCTGATCTTCTCCCCGGCGGGAGCGCGGATGGGGCGGACGCTGCAGCTGTTCTGCCTCGGCTACGGTCTCTATCTGCTGATCTTCTTCAACCCGCAGACCTCGACTCTGCGGCTGCTGCTGCCGCTGTTCCCGATGGCGGTGACCCTGGCGCTGGTGCGCTCACGCGGCTATCGGGCCGCGATGCTCGTGGCCTATGTGCTGCTCCAGATCGTGTGGGTGGCCTATCTGTGGCACTTCACCCCACCGGCCGATCTTCCGCCGTGATCATGTGTGCGAAGGAAAGTTACCCGGATCGACCGGATCATGGAATAATCGAGGTACAACAGTCGGTGCACCTGGCGTGGACCGTCTTTGCATGACAACGGAAGGAAGAGCCCACATGGCAGCCCAGAAACCCCGCACCGGCGACGGACCTCTGGAAGTGACCGAAGAAGGCCGAAGCATGGTGATGCGGCTTCCAGTCGAAGGCGGAGGCCGCTTGGTGATCGAACTCAGCAAGGACGAAGCCACCGGGTTGCACGACACTCTGGCCGAGACACTGGGACTCTGAGCAGACGGCCCCGCCTCCGGGCCGGCAACTGCCGAACGAACACACCGCACGAAAGCAGAGACTGATGAGAAGTCTCTGCTTTCGTCGTATTCAGGACCGTGTTCGCCTCACGGGCTCTTCTGGAGCAGCAGCAGACCCTCGCCGATGGGCAGCAGCACCCGCTGGAGGTCCTCCCGCTCGGCGATGCGATTGAGCAGTCCTCTGGCTGCCTGCGTGCGCGGGCTGCGGTCGACGGGATCGGCCACAGAGCCCTTGAGCAGCGTCTGGTGGATGACGAGGAGACCGTGTGTGTCGAGCAGCCGCAGCGACGGCTGGATCATGCGTTCGAGGGTGCTCGGCTCCGAGTCGATGAAGACCATGTCATAGGCCGAGGGGGCGAGCTTCTTGAGCACCTCCTCGGCGCGACCGTTCATCAGCCGCAGCCGTCCCGGGCGGATCCCGGCCATCTCGACGAGGTCGCGAGCGGCACCCTGGGCCGTGGAATTCGTGTCGATCGAGGTCAGTATCCCGGCGGTCGGCATTCCGCGCAGCAGAGCCAGTGTCGAGGTTCCGACGCCGGTGCCGACTTCGACAGCGGCGACCGGGGTCAGCAGCCTGGCGAGCAGGGTCAGCGTCGACGCCGTCGTCTGCGAGACCGGGACGAGCCCGAATTCGTGCGAATGCGTCCGGGCGGCGTCGAGCAGCGGGTCGGGGCCGTTGTACTGCTCGGAGAAGGTGAGATCACCTGCATTTTCGCGTGACAATCGGCCCTCTCCTTCCGCTGATGGCTGCTCCCAAGTCTAACCGCAATCGGGGTCGATTCCGTGGGTGCGCCACAGCTCGTCGAGTTGATCGACATCGAGGAACGCGCTGCGGCCCACACGCTGCGGCGAGTACGGCGTCCCTTCGGCATCCCAGTGGATGCGGGCACGGGCTCGGATGTCCGGGGGCAGGACACCGGCGGCATTGACGACCCGCCACCAGGTGACATTCGAGCCGAACTCCTTCATCACCCGTCCGACGTAGCGGGGAGAGCAGCCGGCGACGGCACCCACGGTCCCGTAGGCGACCACATGCGCAGAGGGGATGAGTTCGACGATGCGCAGGATCCTCTCGACCGCGGTCTCATCCATCACTGCTGCCGGTCGATCGCCGACGGGAACCTGTGCTGACCATGAGTCGATGCTACCTGCCTCCACGGTAGACTTGGAGGCATGTTGGGTATCAACGGCACCGAAATGGTGATCCTGGTCGTTGTGGCCTTGGTCGTGATCGGACCCAAGCGCCTGCCCGAATACGCACAGAAGCTGCGTGATTTCGTCCGTCAGATGCGACGGATGGCCGAAGGCGCGAAGGACAGCGTCCAACGTGACTTCGGAGACGACTTCAAGGACGTGGACTGGCAGAAGCTCGATCCGCGCCAGTACGACCCGAGGCGGATCGTGCGGGAGGCCCTCGTCGAAGAGGACACCGCGATCCGCGAGTCCAAGCGTCGGGAGCGGTCCTCGAACGAGTCCGCGCCGACGAGCGGGGACGGCGGCGAAGCCGATTCCTCTGCTGATGCCTCGGCTGCTGCGAAGATGCGTGAGCAGTCGCCGATCGAACGCTTCCAGGCCCAGGCGGAACTGCGCGATCGCTCCACCGGAGCCCCGTTCGACCCCGAAGCCACCTGAGATCCCGCCCACTGCTCGAAGCCGCCGGTCGCGTGCCGGGTCAGTCCTTGTGCACGGAAGGGTGTTCGGGATTCGAGCACAGTTCGTCGGCGTAGCCGCGGCAGAAATACGATCCGCCCGGCTCCCAGTCGATCCCTGCGAAGAGCTCGCGTACGGTCACGGCATAGAGGCCCTTGTCGGCAACAGCCGAGAACACCGCCGGCGCCGCCTCGACCGTCGAAGCGTGGATCGAATGCATGAGCACGACCGAGCCGGGGCGAGTCTTCGACTTCACCCGGCTCACCGTCTTCTTCGGGTCCTTGTCCTGCCAGTCGCCGGTATCGACGTCCCAGACGATCGCAGGCTGGGCCAAGGCGTGCGCGGAGCGTCTGTCCAGCGCGCCGTAGGGCGGTCGGACGAGAGCGTGCTGATTCTGCCCGAGGGCCCGCAGCGACTTCTGAGTCCGGTTCACCTCATGTCGGATCGTCGCCGATTCGGTCCGGTCCAGGCTCAGGTGGCGGTAGGTGTGGTTGTCGACCTCGTGGCCGGCGGCGATGATGCGCGCCGCCACGTCGGGGGACTCGTCGATATTCCGTCCCAGAAGGAAATAGGTGAGGCGAATGTTCGCCGCGTCAGCGGCATCGAGCAGAGCCTGTTCGGTCTCGGCGTCTCCGGGGCCGTCATCATAGGTCAGCGCAGTGCAGGGCAGCAGGGCGCAGGAGAAGTCGGGCGAGCGCTGGTCGCTCGGCTGCGGAAGTTCGAGCGGGGTGTGCAGGGCCGCAGCCACGTGCCTGCCCAGCGCTGAGAGGTCATCTCTGTCGACCGGCTCACCGGCGAGAGTCAGGGACCCGGTGTCGGTGGCAGACAGGTCAGCGGGATCGATGCGTGCGGAGAACAGCTTCTGGGCGTCGACGGTGGTGTCGGCCTCGAGACCGGTGAGCAGCACCGTCGTCTGCGGATGTGGGGAACGCTGCCGCAGCGCCGTGATGAGATAGTGACCGCCCGCGCTGAGGACCGAATTGCTGAGGTCGATGCTGTTGTGATCGCTGTTCTCATCCCCTCGGGCCGACGGCGTCGCCGGTGCGCGACCGACCTCGGGCACTTCGCGCCCGGCCTCGGAAGCCGGCGCCGAGGAGGCCGGCACCGGGGGAGTGAAGCCCGTCGTCGGCCACCGGTGGACCGGAGCGGTCTGGACCGGTTCGAAAGCGGCTCGTCCGTCGAATCCGTGTGCGTGCTCGATGCGGTCGAGCAGCCGCGACTCGATTGCGGAGTTCAGTGACGAGGCTCCCGGCAGCCCGAACACATGGATGTTCAGACGCGGCGACCTCTTCTCGGACACCACCGCGTAGCTGCGTATCGCAGCGGAGACACGATCGCGGTTGGCCTCGGCGGTGGTGCGGTCGGCAGAGATCGTCGCATCCGTGGCAGACGCTTCCGGTCGGTGCGCGGAGACGATGCTGCCGGAGAGGAGGATGAGAAGGGTCAGTGCGCTGGCGAGGGCGAAAACGGAATAGACGATCGAGTCTCGTCGATCAGGCAGAGGCACCACGGGCAAGTGACCTATCGGAGCGACGGTTCGGATCAGACCGGGCTGAGGCCCAGCGAACGACCGGACAGGCCGCGGGTGCGTCTGCGCAGGGATTCGGCAAGGGTGTCGAAGGCCTGTGCGGCGGGGGAATCGGGGCTGGACAGCACGACCGGGGTGCCGGCGTCCGAGCCTTCCCGCAGACGAGTGTCGAGCGGGATCTGGGCCAGCAGCGGCACTTCGCGCTCGAAGGTCGTCGACAGGTTCGCGGCCACGCTGGCGCCACCGCCGGAACCGAAGACCTCCATGCGGGTGCCGTCGGGCATCTCCATCCACGACATGTTCTCGATCACTCCGGACAGCGTCTGCTTCGTCTGCGTCGCGATCGACCCGGCGCGTTCGGCGACCTGAGCGGCGGCCGACTGAGGGGTGGTGACGACGAGCAGTTCCGAACCGGGCAACAGCTGTGCGACCGAGATCGCGATGTCACCGGTGCCCGGCGGCAGATCGAGCAGCAGCACATCCAGATCGCCCCAGAACACATCGGTGAGGAACTGCTGGAGAGCACGATGGAGCATCGGGCCGCGCCAGACCACGGCCTGACTGGGCGGGACGAACATGCCGATGCTCATCACCTTCACCTCATGGGCGATCTGCGGCAGGATCATGTCGTCGACCCGAGTCGGCTTCCCCGACAGGCCGAGCATGCCCGGGATCGAGAATCCGTAGATGTCGGCGTCGACGAGGCCCACGCGCAGTCCCTTGGCCGCCAGAGAGACGGCGAGGTTGGCCGTGACCGAGGATTTGCCGACCCCGCCCTTGCCCGAGGCGACCGCGTAGACCTTCGTGAGCGAATCGGGACGGTTGAAGGGGATGTCGCGGGTGCCGCTGCCCTGCAGCTTCTCCTTCATCGCCTTCCGCTGCTCGGGCGTCATGGTGCCCAGAACGACGGACACCTCGGTGACGCCCTCGACGCGGGCCACCGCGGCCTTCGTATCCCGTGTGATCGTGTCCTTGAGCGGGCAGCCGGCGATCGTGAGCAGGACCGTGACGGTGACTGAACCACCGTCGATGCTGATGTCGTCGACCATGTCGAGTTCGACGATGTTGCGGCGAATCTCCGGGTCGATGACGCCGGTCAATGCCTCTGTCACTGCCTCCACATCGGGACCAGTCATCCCCACGTCCTTTCCTGCCCGGGTCACTGCTTCCGGGCCTTCAAGCCTACATCGTCGCTCTCGGCTCCGTCACCCTCTCCGCCGCCGTCCTGAAGGGGACCGCCGGCGTCGGCCGCGGATCGTTTCGACTCTGCCTCCTCGTCCTCGAGTTCTCTGAGCAGGTCCTTGAGCTCGGAGCGGATGAAGTCGCGAGTGGCGACCTCGCGCATGGCGATGCGCAGTGCCGCGACCTCCCGGGCCAAGTACTCGGTGTCGGCGAGATTGCGTTCGGCTCGCTGCCGATCGTGTTCGAACTCGACGCGGTCACGGTCGGTGCTGCGGTTCTCCGCGAGCAGGATCAGTGGTGCCGCATACGAGGCCTGCAGAGACAGGATGAGGGTGAGCAGCGTGAAGTTCAGCGACCGGGGGTCGAACTGCCAGGCTTCGGGAAGCAGGGTGTTCCACAGCAGCCACACCGTGCAGAACACGGTCATGCCGACGAGGAAGGCCGGGGTGCCCATGAACCGGGCGAAGGCCTCGGCGCCGCGACCGAAGGTCTCGGGGGAGACGGTGAAGCTGGGCAGCCTGCGTCTGCTCGAACGGGGGATCTCGAAGTCATCGACTGCCATGTCTCTACCCCTTCCTGCGATCGTCACGACCGGTGGTGCGCCAGTCCTCGGGCAGCAGCTCGTCGAGGACGTCATCGACGGTGACCACCCCGACGAGGCGATCGTTCTCGTCGGTGATCGGCACCGACACCAGATTGTACGCGGCCAGCAGCTTCGAGACCTCGGCCAGGGCCGTGTCCGGAGACAGCGGCTCGACTTCGGTGTCGAGCATGATGCCGACCGGCTCATGCGGAGGATGGCGCAGCATCTCCTGGATGTGGACGAGGCCGAGGTACCGCCCGGTCGGAGTCTCCACCGGCTGGCGGCAGACGAAGACCGCCGCCGCCAACGCCGCAGGCAGATCCTCCCTGCGCACATGCGCCAGCGCCTCGGCCACAGTGGCCTCGGGCGTGAGAATCACCGGCTCGGTCGTCATCAGACCGCCGGCGGTGTCATCGTCATAGGCCAGCAGAGTGCGCACGTCCTCGGCCTCGTCGGGCTCCATCATCGCCAGGAACCGTTCGGCCTGTTCGTCGGTGAGCTCGCCGAGGAGGTCGGCGGCGTCATCGGGCTCCATCTCCTCGAGCACGGTCACCGCCCGCTCCGTCTCGAGCCCGGCGAGAACCTCGATCTGCGTCTCCGCCGGCAGCTCCTCGACGACATCGGCGAGGCGTTCGTCATCGAGTGCGCGCGCCACCTGGAGTCGGCGGGCCGAATTCATCTCGAAGAGCACATCGGCGAGGTCGGCCGGCTTCGTGTCCTGATAGGCGGCGATGAGCTGGGTCGCCTCCTGGTCGACCTCGGAGTCCGCCGGATGATCGGCGTCGGTCCAATCGATCTGCTTGGTCTCACCGCGGCGGCGGAAGGCCGCGAAGGCGCTGCGTTCGGGAACCCGACGCACGAACAGCCTGGTGACCTCCCAATCCTTGTTCACCTGCTGTTCGATGCCCACGTCCTCGACGAGGATGGGGGAGTCGTCCTCGCGCAGACGCAGGCGGCGGTCGAGCAGATCGTTGATGACCAGTGTCTCCGATTGGCGCTGCTCGAAGCGACGCATATTCACCAGACCGGTGGTGATGACCTGACCGGAATCGATCGCGGTCACCCGCCCCATGGGCACGAAGACGCGACGTCGGCCCGGGACCTCGACGACGAGACCGATGACTCGAGGGAACTGACGCATGGTCGCTCGATAGACGATGACGGCATCGCGGACCCGTCCGACCTGATCCCCGAGAGGGTCGAACACGGGCGCGGAGACGAGTCGGGCGACGAAGACTCTTTTCGGTGGACCGCTCATGGTCTCAGACTACGTGCTGAATCGGTGTTTTCGGGCCGGGCGAACCGAATTGAACCGAGATCACACGAGGCCGGTTCTCTGCCGGCACGCCTCCTATTCATCACGTGGACCCTGCTCCTTCACTTACTCGTCGATCCGCCTCCTTAGGGTCGTGACTCGGCAGATGCAGCCACAGTCGAATACAGGAGTCATTCATGCACACACGCCCAATCCGTCCCCGCACAGCTGTCGCAGGTCTCGGCGCCTGCGCTGTCCTTTCGCTCTTCGCTCCGCTGCTCTCACCCACGGAGGCCGCGGCGCAGCCGCCGGCTGAGCTCTACGAAGGACATGTGCAGGTCGATCGCGGGCAGCCCGACGATCCGGAGACGCTCACCGGTCAGGTCTTCGACGACGTCAACCAGAACTCGAAACTCGACGGCGACGAGAAGGGCGTGGCCGGAGTCGCCGTGTCCAACGGCGTCGACGTCGTCCAGACCGACGGCGAGGGCCGCTACGAGCTGCCCGTGCGGGACAATATGACCGTGTCCATCACCCAGCCGGCCGGCTGGCAGGTGCCCGTCGACGAGGACAAGGTCGCACAGTTCAGCTACAACCACCTGCCGGAAGGCTCCGGAGACCTCAAGTACGGCGGAATCGAACCGACGGGGGACACCCCGAAGGCCGTGAACTTCCCCATGGTCGAATCGCAGGCCTCTGCCGAGCCGGAGCAGAACTGCCCGATCGCCGCCGATACACAGGCCTATGACAAGACCGAGATGGGCTATGCCCGCGACGGCGCCGTCGGAGACCTCGCCGATCGGAACGACTACGGTGCCTGCGGCGTGCTGCTGCTGGGCGACAACGTCGGCGACGACCTCAGCCTCAACGACGATCTGCGCGACATCTACTCGCAGATGAACGGACCGGTCCGCGTCGCTCCGGGCAACCACGACCAGGACTACGACGCCGTCGATGATGCTCACGCCCTCGACACGTTCCGCGATCAGTTCGGTCCGTCCTACTTCTCCTATGAGGTCGGCAAGACTCACTTCGTCGTCCTCGACAGCATCGAATACGAAGGCAAGGCGAACAACAGGAAGTACAAGGAGAAGATCACCGACGAGCAGCTGACGTGGCTGGCCAACGATCTGAAGAACGTGCCGAAGAATGCGCAGGTCGTCATCGCCACACACGCGCCGATCCTCACCCACAAAGAGGTCGTCGTCGACAATGCGAAGGAATTCTACGACGTCATCGCCGACTACCCGAACGCCGTGACCGTCGGAGGTCACACGCACACGCAGGAGAACCTCGTAGCCGGGCAGACGCGCAAGGAATGGGCGGCAGCCGGCATCGAGAAGCTGCCGCACACGCAGATCGTCGCCGGCGCGGTCTCCGGCGACTGGTACTCCGGAGGGCTCAACGCCGACGGACTGCCGTACTCGTTCACTCAGGACGCCTCCGAACCGGGTGTGCTCACCCTGGAATTCGACGGTGCCTCGCGCAGCGAACGCTACACCGTTCGAGGCGAATCCGATGACCACCAGCTGCTGCTCGGTGTGAACTCGCCGCAGTGGCGCGACTGGGCGCAGAAGGCACAGGACTGGCAGGACGCGGACAAGGTCGGTGCCCCTCCGGAGGCGATCTCCGAACGGGTCGTCACCCGCGACGACCTCAAGCAGGGGCAGACGTGGCTGACCTCGAGCTTCCTGGCCGGAACCTCGGATGCGCGCGTCGAGGTCAGCTTCGACGGCAAGAGCCCGAAGCAGTCCGAGCACACGCAGCCGGGCGAGGGCGAGGCCCTGGCCAAGGGCTGGGAGTACACCGATCCGTACACGGCCTCGCAGAACCTGCGCACCTCCGGCAACGTCGGGCAGTCGAGCTCTCACCTGTGGCGGACCGAGATCCCGTCGGACCTCGGCCTGGGCACCCACACCGCCGAGGTGACCGGAACCGACCGCTACGGCCGTGAATTCACTGAGACGATCCGGTTCACCGTTGTCGAGGACGAGGCCGCAGCCCAGTCCGAATCGCAGAAGCTGCTGCGCCAGGACGGCTTCGACACTCAGCAGAAGAAGGAGATCAGGGAGCCGAAGGGCCTCGACTCCGACGAGGCTCAGTCGGCTCGCAACGACTGACTCGAAACCGATCTGAGAGAGACGGCTGCGGGGCCCGCCGGATGGCGGGCCCCGCCTTCGAGTTCAGAGCGCGGTGAACGCGGAGGTGAAGTCCGGTGCGATCTCGGACAGGGTCGGTGGCTGCCGCCACGCGGCGTCGGCCGGCGCCGCCGAGGCATGCGCGTCGAGGATCGCCAGACTGAGGGCATCGGCGGCCGCGGCGGTGATGGACACGAGTTCGCGGGTCGAGGACTCGAAACCCTCGGAAAGCGGCCGTGCACCGGTGGCGATGCCGAAGACCGTGTCGCCGTCGAAGAGCGTGTGCGAGGGCTGTACGGCGCGGGCGATGCCCGCATGCGCTCCCGCGGCCATACGCGTCACCTGAGCGGGATCCATGGCCGCATCGGTGGCGACGATTGCGATCGTCGTGTTCCTGTCATCAGCCTCTGTGTTCGCCGCGGGCAGTCCGGTCACAGCTGGTGTGCCGAAACCGTAGGACCGCAGCAGCGGGTCCAACCACAGACCGCCGGCAGGCGAGCCGATGGTGCCCAGTGAGTTCGCTGCCACGAGGGCAGCGACCACGGTGCCGCCGGGCAGGCGGATCGCGAAGGATCCGAGTCCGCTGCGCAGGCTCTGGAATCCCGAACGGGCTCCGAGCCCAGCCCCGACACTGCCTCTGACAGCCTCATCGGCGGTGGCCCCGGAGGCCGCGGACAGTGCCGCGCGCGCGGCCAGAGCACCCTCATCCGGCGTGGGTGGGGAAACGGATCCGTCCCCGCGGCCGAGGTCGAAGATCGCGGCTGCGGGGACGAGGGGGATGACAGTGCCGTCCAGGCCTGCGGCAGGGAAACCGCGGCCCGCCTCGGCGAGGGTCCCCACGACCCCGCTGACGGCGCCGAGCCCGAACGCGGAACCGCCGGTGAGGACGATGGCATCGGCACCGTAGGAATGCGTCCCCGGTGCGATGACATCGGTCTCACGGGTGGCCGGGCCGCCTCCGCGGACGTCGACGCCGACGGTCGACCCCGGCGGAGGCAGCACCACACTCAATCCGGTCATCCGGGCCTGGGAGAACTGCCCGGCATGGCCGAGGCCGATGCCGGGAACTTCGAGGATCCCACGCGAGCGGACCGGACCGACGCCTGCCTCCGGCGCGCTGCCACCGCTGTCGGTCATCGTCCCTGGACCCAGGCTTCGACCTCGGCGCGGGTGCGGGGGAAGTCCGCGGACAGGTTCTCCACCCCGTCGGCGGTGACGAGGACGTCATCCTCGATGCGCACACCGATGCCGCGGAATTCCTCGGGCAGGAGCAGATCATCGGCCTTGAAGTACAGTCCCGGTTCGATGGTGAAGACCATGCCGGGTTCGAGTGTGGCATCGAGGTACATCTCCGCCCGCGCCTGAGCGCAGTCATGGACGTCAAGGCCCAGGTGGTGGCTGGTGCCGTGGACCATCCACCGGCGGTGCTGCTGGCCCTCGGGAGAGAGCGATTCGGCTGCGGAGACGGGCAGGACGCCGAACTGCTCGAGCCGTTCGGCGATGACCTCCATGGCCGCCTCGTGGACCTCGCGGAACTTCACCGGCCGATTGGCGTGATCGGCGGCGACGGCGAAGGCGGCATCGGAGGCGGCGAGCACCGCGTCGTAGATCTTCGCCTGCACCTCGGTGAAGGCGCCGGACACCGGCAGAGTGCGAGTGATGTCGGCGGTGTAGAGCGAATCGGCCTCCGCACCGGCGTCGACGAGGACGAGGTCGCCGTCCCGGACCTGACCGTCATTGCGGATCCAGTGCAGGGTGCAGGCGTTGTTGCCCGAGGCCGCGATCGTGTCGTAGCCGACTCCGTTGCCGTCGGAGCGGGCGGCGGTTTCGAAGGCGGTTTCGATCACGCGCTCACCTCGGCGGTGGTCGAGTGCCTGGGGGAGCGAGGCGACGACGTTGTCGAAGCCCGCCCGGGTGATCGCGACCGCTTCGCGCAGGGCGTCGATCTCATGGTCGTCCTTGATCAGGCGCAGTTCGGACAGCATCTGTGCCAGTTCCGCGTCCCCGGCCTCGGAGGTCTCGAGATCTGCTTGGACCTGGGTCCGGGCGAGATCGATGACACCGTCGACACGGGTATCGGCCTGGCGCACGAGGCGCACGGAGATGGATCCGAGGTCCTTGGTGATGGCGTCGTCGACGGTGGCCGAGTTCTCGGTGGCGATGCCGGTCATGGTGGCCATGGCCTCGAGGTCCGCCCGGGGGCCGACCCAGTATTCGCCGTAGCGGGAGTCGGAGAAGAACTCCTCGGTGTCGGCGCCGGCCCGGGGACGGAAGTACAGAGTCACCTCGTGGCCGTCGTCGGTGGGTTCGAAGACGAGGACGGCATCGGGTTCGGAGTCGGTCTCCAGGCCGGTGAGGTGGATGAAGGCCGAATGCGCACGGAAACGGTAGTCGGTGTCGTTCGAGCGGACCTTGAGGCCGCCGGCGGGAATGACGAGCCGTTCGCCGGGGAAGGCAGCGGAGACCTGAGCCCGACGTGCGGGTGTGAAGCCGGCTGCGGCGAGGGCCTCGGCGTGGAGCGGGGTGCGATCCCAGCCGGAGGCGACGAAATCGCGGAAGGCTCGCGAGTTGGGGCGGTGCGAGCGGTTGTTGACGCGGTCTGCGAGTGCTTGAGTCGTGTCTGGAGTCTCTGAGTTCTGCTCTGTCATGTCCCCAGTCTAGGCGGCCCGACTGACTCGGCGCCCGGATGTGGGAGACGGGACGACAGATGCCGATAGACTGTGACCATGGTCATCGATCTCCATGTGCACACCGCATTCTCGGACGGGACCCAGACTCCTTCCGAACTCATCTCAGAAGCCTCGATGGAGGGCATCGACGTCGTCGGCCTCACCGACCACGACACCACGGCGGGGTGGAATCCGGCCGAGGACGCAGCCCGGGTCTACGGGCTCGGCCTCGTCCGCGGGATGGAGATCTCCTGTCGCTACGAAGGCATCAGCGTCCACCTGCTGTCCTACCTCCACGACCCCTATGACACGGGCCTGGCCGCGGTCGTGCAGGAGACGAGGCGGGCACGTCTCGACCGGACCCATCTCATCATCGAACGCTTGGCCGAGGACTATCCGATCGACATGGATGCAGTGCTCTCGGTCTCCGGTGAGGACGCGACGATCGGCCGTCCGCACATCGCCGATGCCCTCGTGGCGGCCGGGGTCGTCGAGACGCGCACGGAGGCCTTCTCATCGATCCTGTCCAGTCGCGGAAAGTACCATGTGGCGCTGCCGACGATCGACCCGATCACCGCGATCGGTCTCATCCGCGAAGCCGGGGGTGTGTCGGTCTTCGCCCACCCGCGTGCGGCCATGCGCGGACGTGTCGTGCCCGATTCCGCGATGACCGAGTTCATCGCCGCCGGCCTCGACGGCCTCGAGGTCGACCACCGGGACAATCCGGCGCAGGAGCGGGAGACCATGCGCCGGCTCGCCCATGAGCACGATCTCATCATCACCGGCTCGAGCGACTACCACGGGACGGGCAAGCCCAACCGCCTCGGCGAACACGTCACCTCCGAGCACATGCTCACCAGGCTGCTCGACCGCGCCGCCTCCCGGCCGGGCGGAGTCGACTTCATCCAGGGCTGAGACCCCGCCCGGCCTCAGCCCAGAAGCCTGCGCAGGCGCAGACGTCCCCAGGTCAGACTGAGCGCGAAGGACGCTGCGGCCATGAGGATGAGGAAGCCGAGATACTGGACGACGAGAAGCCCCGGTCCGGCCTCGATGTCGAAGAGCCGTTCGAAGAAGAGCTCGAGGAAGAACACATGGACCAGGAACGCCCCGAATGAGGCCGAGGCGAGGAAGGCGAACACCTTCTTCGACCGGGCGCCGAGGCGGATGCGCGAGACGATGAGGATGACGCTGACGGCGAGCCCGATGATGAGCGGATTCGCGTTCTCGATCGGATAGGACCTCCTCGACTCCCACCACAGCACACCGAGGGCCGAGACCGCGAACAGCAGGCCGAGCGACCAGATCGGCGGACGCAGCTGCCCCGCGTGGTGGATGATGAAGGCGCCGATGACGAAGTAGACGACCTGATAGGTCGCGAACCCCCACTTCCATCCGTCGTATCCGACACCGATGACGTCGATGAGGAACGGCACCCAGACGGTCGAACCGCCGAGGACGAGGGCGAGTCCGGCGAGCCTCCACGGGCGCTGGCCCTGCCAGAACAGGACCAGAGTGCCGAAGACGAGGATGAGCGGGATGTACGCGTAGAGGTACCACAGGTGGAAACCGGGACGGCCGGCTTCGAAGACGCTGCGCACGAGTTCGTGGCGGACATCGACGGCGTCGGTGTCGAAGAGGTTGAATCCGAGGACGAAGATGACCGACCAGCAGGCGAGCGGAACCAGGTGGCGGACGATGCGGTCCCACATCTTCGCTTCGGTGCGCGGCGGTGCCCCGGCGAGCACGGCCCAGCCTGCGATCATGAAGAACATGGGCACGGCCCAGGGATTGACCGCCTCGGCGAAGTGACCGAGCCACCAGGCATCGCTGCCTTCTTCGGCACGGCCGATGAGCACGCCGCCGGAATGGCCGACCATGACCGTCAGCCCGGCGAGGACGCGCATGACGTCGACGTCATGCCTGTGGGGCCGCTCAGCCCGACCGGCCCCGGAATACGTACGGGAACGAGGCAGTTCGGGAACGGGGCGAGTCCGCTTCGGGCTCGATGGTGATCCGGACTCGGTCAGCTCGGCGGCCACCGGCATCGCCTGCGTTCCCGGTTCCGCCTCAGCCGTGGCAGCCGGCTGAGTCCCCGATGCTGACTGAGGCGCAGACTCGGCGGTGGGCAGGAGACCGGACCGGGTGGGTGCTGCGGGGGACTGTGCGTCCAACCGGCGTGGACCGAACAATGACTCACTCTCGTTCGTACTCGATGACAGGGACTCCGATGAGTATCGGTCACCGAATTGAACGAGATCGGCCGTCGAATTGAACGCAGAGTGAACGAGGGCCCCGACCGAATGGTCGGGGCCCTGTGAGTGCGGGTCAGCTCTCGTTCGAGTCGGCGGTCGGGCGACCGCCCTGCGGCCGGTTGACGGGCTTGCCTCCGCGTGTGCGGCGGCGCTGACGCCGACGGCGCGGCTTGCGCTCCTCATCACCGGAGCCCGCCGAGGCACCGCGACGATCCGAGGACCCGCCTCGGCGCTCGCCGGAGCGACCGCGGCCCGAACCGCGCTGACGCTCCGATCTGCGGCCCTTCCTCTCCTCGTCGGCCTCGCCTTCGGAGTGCTGACGCGGCAGGCGGCCCTTGGTGCCCTTCGGGATGCCGAGGTCGGAGAAGAAGTGCGGCGAGGTGGAGTAGGTCTCTGCCGGTTCGTCGAAGTCGAGTCCGAGGGCCCTGTTGATCAGGCGCCAGCGCGGCATGTCGTCCCAGTCGACGAGCGTCATGGCAACACCCGAGTTGCCGGCGCGACCGGTGCGTCCGATGCGGTGGACGTAGGTCTTCTCGTCCTCCGGGCACTGGTAGTTGACCACGTGGGTGACGTCGTCGATGTCGATGCCGCGGGCGGCGACATCGGTGGCCACGAGCACGTCGACCTTGCCCTCGCGGAAGGATTTCAGCGCCTTTTCGCGCTGCGCCTGGCCGAGGTCGCCGTGCAGGGCTCTGACCGCGAACCCGCGATCGCCGAGTTCGGCGGCCAATTTGTCGGCCGTGCGTTTGGTGCGGGTGAAGATGATGGTGCGTCCGCGTCCCTCGGCCTGGAGCATCCGGGCGACGAGTTCGCTCTTGTCCATCGAATGGGCGCGGTAGACGAACTGGGTGGTGTTCTTTCCCATCAGCGACAGGTCTTCGTGGTCCTGAGCGCGAATGTGGGTGGGGTGGTCCATGTAGCGGCGGGCCAGGGAGATGACCGCCCCGGGCATGGTCGCGGAGAACAGCATCGTCTGCCGGTGCGCGGGCACCGCATCGATGATCTTCTCCACATCGGGCAGGAACCCGAGATCGAGCATCTCATCGGCCTCGTCGAGGACGACGGTGCGGACACGGTGGAGTCTGAGGATCTTGCGCCCATAGAGGTCGAGGAGGCGACCGGGGGTGCCGACGACGACGTCGACGCCTGCCTTGAGACGGCTGATCTGGGGATCGAAGTCCATGCCGCCGTAGATCGTCATGATGTCGATATCACGCTGCACCGAGGCAGTGACGAGATCGGCTGCGACCTGCTTGGCCAGCTCACGGGTGGGCACGACGACGAGGGCCTGCGGCAGACGCGGCTCCTTGGAGTCGCCCGTGCTGTCGGGAGTCGACTCCGGGTCGGAGGTCACCGACGCGTCCTCCGTCTTGCCG
>Ga0209487_1001568_pt1 | contig 19155 bp, 18 predicted proteins | sample Poulit2012_FD_187524 | JGI IMG/M metagenome (GOLD analysis project Ga0209487, IMG submission 187524) | Agricultural soil microbial communities from Georgia to study Nitrogen management - Poultry litter 2012 (SPAdes) (version 2) | ecosystem: Environmental > Terrestrial > Soil > Agricultural land...
CGGTGGGGATTCGATTGGCTGCATCAGCACGAACTTGCCCACGAGTGGTGGTCGAACCTCGTCACGGCGGCCGATTGGAAAGACTTCTGGATCCATGAAGGATTCGGCACCTACATGCAAGCACTGTACACCGAGCACCTGCGCGGTGAAGACGCCTATCGCGAGGAGATGCAGACGTACCGCCGAACCATCTCCAACCTTAAGCCGATCGCGCCGAGAGAACCACAGACAACCGCCGAGATGTACTTCGCGGAAGACGACACCCGGTCGGACAGCGACATCTATTACAAGGGCTCGTGGGTTCTGCACTCGCTACGATTTCTGATGGGGGATGGCGACTTCTTCGAAATGCTGCGCCGTTTTGCGTATCCCACGGACGCGCATCGCGCGGCAACCGATGGGTCGCAGGTACGGCTCGTCGACACCGACGACTTGGTCGACATCGTGAACGAGGTGGCGGGCGACGACCTGACGTGGTTCTTCGAGGTGTACGTCCGCCGGGCAGCGCTGCCGAAGCTCAGCGTGCGGCGGCAGGCCGATCAGTTGCAGATCACGTGGGAGGTTGCCGGCGGTCTTGCGTTTCCGATGCCCGTTGAGATCGCGGTCAACGGCGCGCGGCAGCGCCATCTACTTCCCGGCGGCCACGCCACGATTGATCTACCGTCAGATGCACGTGTCGAAGTCGACCCGGACGCCTGGCTGCTGCGAGATTGATCTCCCGGAAACAATCACCACATACAAAAAGCCCCGGCCGAACGATGTCAGCCGGGGCTTTTGCGTACCGTTACGTGCGCTCGATCAGATGTTGATCGGCTCGCCGATGGCTGCGCGCGTGGCTTCCATCACGCCTTCCGAGAGGGTCGGGTGTGGATGCACGGCCTCGATGATCTCGTGCCACGTCGTCTCGAGCGTGCGCGCGGTGACCACTTCGGCGATAAGCTCAGTGGCATCGCGGCCGATAATGTGGCAACCAAGCAGCTCGCCATACTTGGCATCGTAGATGATCTTGATGAAGCCCTCGGTATGGCCGAGTGCCGTGGCTTTACCCGAAGCCGTGAAGGGGAATTTGCCGACTTTCAGTTCGTAGCCCGCTTCCTTGGCGGCCTTCTCCGTATAGCCGACCGAAGCAATCTGCGGCTGGCAGTAGGTGGCGCCGGGGATGCCGAGGCGATCGAGAGGCTGGACATCCCGCCCGGCAATTTTCTCGATGCAGATTACGCCCTCGTGGCTGGCTTTGTGCGCGAGCCACGGTGCACCGGCTACGTCGCCAATGGCATAGATGCCCTCGACGTTAGTGCGGTTGAACTCATCGACTACGATCGTGCCGCGCTCGGTCTTCACGCCGACCTCCTCGAGGCCGAGGTTCTCGATGTTGCCCACGACGCCGACGGCGGAAAGCACCTGGTCGCACTCGATCACTTCCACGCCTTTCTTCGTCTTAACGTGGACCTTGAGCGTCTTGCCCTTGGTGTCGACCTTCTGCACCTCGGCGGAGGTCATCGTCTTGATGCCCTGCTTCTTGAAGGAGCGGGCGAGCTCTTTGGAGACATCCTCATCCTCAACCGGCACGATGCGATCCATCAGCTCGACGATGGTTACTTCCGTGCCCATGTTGTGGTAGAAGTAGCCAAACTCGACACCGATTGCGCCGGCGCCGCAAATGACGAGACGCTTCGGCGCCGTCTTCTGGAGCATGGCTTCGCGGTACGCGATGATTTTCTTGCCGTCGACCGGCAGGGGCGGGATCTCCCGCGAGCGCGCACCGGTGGCAATGATGATATGCTTGGCGCTGACCTCACGCTTTTCGCCGATCTTCTCGCCGTCCATGTTCTCGGAAGGCTCGATCGCGACCTTGCCTTTGCCGGCGACACGTGCGCGGCCGTAGATGACGTCGATCTTGTTCTTCTTCATCAGGAACTCGACGCCCTTGTTCATCTTGCCCGCCACGTCGCGGCTTCGCTCGATGACCTTGTCAAACTTGGGCGCAACCTCACCCTTAAGCTCGAGTCCGTACGAATCCAGATTGCGCGCGTCTTCAAGCACTTCGGCGCTACGCAACAGCGCCTTGGTCGGGATACAGCCGACGTTCAGGCAGACGCCGCCCAGCTTATCCTTCTCGATGACCGCTGTCTTGAAACCGAGATGCGTGGCCCGGATAGCCGTCTCGTAGCCACCTGGTCCCGTTCCGATCACGACGACATCGTACTGATCATTCTTGGCCATATCCACAGTTGAATTACGTTAAAAGCGCAGAAGTGCAGCGCGGAAAATAACCGGACTTCAACTACGTTGCCAAAGATGGCCGCAACGGGGCAGGCAAACTTGTGTGAAAACGCTTCTTTTCCCGCTTCACGAGGTGTTACGATGACGCCGCAAGCCCCACATCAGCTTGTTGCGCAACGTATCGAAGTAGTGCTGATCCTCCAAACGGACTACGCGGATGGCGAAGTCGGCGCGCGTGAACATCACATCGACAGAGCCAGACGTGTACTCGGTGCTCGCGCCGTCACCCGCGAGTACGAACGCCTGCCTCTCGGTGTCGATGCGGGCGTGAATGCGGCAGGTGTCTTCGAGAACGATTGGCCTGACGGTAAGGCTGTGGGACGCGATCGGGGAAATGACGAAGACCTCCGCGCCGGGGCTCACGATGGGCCCGCCGACCGACAATGAGTACGCCGTTGAACCGGTGGGGGTTGAGATGATGATGCCGTCGGCCCAGTAATTATTGAGCGGCACGTCGTTTACGTCGACATCAACGGCGACGAGACCCGCGCGGCCGCTGCGCTCGATGACGAACTCATTCAGCGCAAAGTGGCGCTCCGTGCGCGAACCATTGGTGACGAGGGCCTCGATGCATGACCGATCCTCCACCACGTACCGGCCGCTTTCGATGGCGAGCACGGCATCCTGCATCTGCTCCGTCTCGATTCCGGCGAGAAACCCGAGCCGCCCGATGTTAACGCCGAGAATGGGAGTCCCGCGGTCCGCAACCTGACGGGCCGTATGTAGAAATGTGCCGTCGCCGCCGAAGGAGAGAATGATATCGGCGGCCGAGGCGAGGTCATCGGTCTGTGCGTCGCGGCACGCAGCCTCGGTAAGAAGCAGGCGCTCGAGCAGGCCGTCTGCGACCTCCGGCGTCATGCAGAAGTCGATCGACTCATCGATCATCCAGCGAACCAGCCGAGCCGCTGGTTCCCAAAGCTGGTCTTTCGTCGTGTTACCTGTGATGCCGTACGTCATGTGGCCGCGCTTGGATGGTTAGGGAAGCTATCTGCGGACTTCTCCATAAGCAAGCATGAAGGCTTTGCCGCGTCTGACAGCCACTTTCGCTCGTGATGAGGCGAGGTTACGGCCGTCGAACTCAGGCGTCTTGCGGCAAACGTGACTTCGCGAAAGATATGCTGGCACATGTTTGGAGTAGCACCCCCATCGGCGTGGACGCGCTTCCCGTTGAGGTGGAGGTCCACGCTCGTAATGGTCTGCCCAAGTTTCACGTGGTCGGGCTGCCGGACGGCGCCGTACGGGAAAGCCACAACCGCGTCTCCGCCGCGTTACGCACGACCGGCTTGCCCAACCCGCGTGGCGTCATCACCATTAACCTGGCGCCGGCAGATATCCGCAAAGAAGGTGCGGCATTCGATCTGCCGATTGCTATCGGCATGATCGGAGCGGCGTCCGGTTGCTATACGCCTGATGTGCTGGGGCAGTATTTCATCATGGGCGAACTGGCACTCGACGGCACGGTGCGGCCTGTAAAAGGCGTACTGCCAATGGCAATGCGCGCACGGGAGGAGGGGAAGCACGCCGTCATTGTTCCGTACGACAACGCGGCTGAAGCAGCCGTCGTCGAAGGACTGAACGTCTATCCGGTCCGACATCTGAGGGATGCGCACAGCTTGTTGATGTACCCAGGGCACGATCACGCTCCGTACCGACGAGATGTATCGGCGCTGTTCGAGTCGGCCGGGCACTATGCCGTCGATTTTGCCGACGTTCGTGGTCAGGAGAACGTCAAGCGGGCGCTCGAAGTGGCGGCAGCCGGCGGCCACAACGTTCTGCTGGTAGGGCCTCCCGGATCAGGCAAAACAATGTTGGCGCAGCGTCTGCCCACGATCATGCCTCCCCTGGTGGTTGACGAAGCACTGGAGACGACGAAGATCCACTCGGTGGGAGGGAAGCTGGCGGCCAAAGCGGGGCTCGTAGCGACGCGTCCGTTCCGATCACCACATCACACGATCTCGGACGCCGGGCTCTGCGGCGGGGGTGTGAATCCGGCACCCGGGGAGATCTCGCTTGCACACAACGGCGTGCTCTTCCTCGACGAACTGCCCGAGTTCAAGCGTCAGGTGCTGGAGGTACTGCGCCAACCACTCGAAGAAGGCTGCATCACCATCGCCCGAGCGCGCTCAACGGTGAGTTATCCGGCCCGCTTCATGCTCGTCGCCAGCATGAACCCGTGCCCGTGCGGCCATCTGAACGATCCGATGCGAGAGTGCGTGTGCGCGCCCGTACAGGTGCAACGTTACCTCGCGAAGATCAGCGGTCCTTTGATGGACCGCATCGACCTGCACATCGAGGTCACGCCCGTTCCGTTCGAAGAACTTAACCGGCGCGGCGACGGTGAGCCCTCGGCGGATGTCCGCGTCCGGGTGGTGCAAGCGCGGAACGTGCAGGGGCGCAGATTCGAAGGCGCATCCGGCGTTCACTGCAACGCGCAGATGGGCACGCGCATGGTTCGTAAGTACTGCGCGCTCAGTACCGAAGGGCAGCAGCTCATGAAAATGGCCATCGCGCGGCTGGGCCTGAGCGCACGAGCTTACGATCGCATACTGAAAGTCAGCCGCACGATTGCCGACATGGCCGGCTCGGCCGACATCCAGACCGAGCATTTATCCGAAGCCATTCAGTATCGCTCCCTGGACCGGAGCTGGTGGACCGGATAGGTCAGCGTTGGGGCCGGGTATCGTCTCGCTCCGTTGCCATCAATACGCGCAAATCCAGCGCTCGAGCTGTGGAGGCGACGGCAGCAAACTGTTCGACGGTGGCTTGTCGGTCGGCTCGCAAGACGACGGCTTCCCGACCCTCCCGACCTTCCCGCATAGCCTCGAGCAGATTCTCGCGGCTGGTGCGCCGCTGATCGACAAAGTACTCGCCGTCCTCCGTGATCACCACCGTAAGGAACTGGCCCTGCGCCGGCGCCGACGTGTCGGCCTCAGGCAGATTGACCTGGATACCGAATTGCGGGATGAAGTTCGACGTCAACAGGAAAAAGATGAGCAGCAGCAGCACGATATCCGTGAGGCCGGCCAATGAGTAGGCGGCGAGTGGCTTACGCGACGTAGAGAAATCGAACGACATGGTGAGGCGTAAAAGTGTACCTGATGACGTCGCGGCTCAATAGACGCGCTCTTCGTGCGGCCGGCGGGCCGGAACGGGCTCCTGAAGCAGATCGATGAAGTTGGTTGCCGAGCGCTCCATGTCGTTCACGAGGCGGCTGATGCGCGTAACCAGGTAGTTGTAGAACAGCAGCGCGACAATACCCACGGCAAGCCCTACCGCCGTCGTGATGAGAGCCTCCCAGATACCGCCCGCAAGCACGCTCGGGTTGACGTTCCCCTGCAGGTTCTGGATCTCCTGGAAAGCGCGGATCATACCCGTCACCGTGCCGAGGAATCCGAGCATCGGAGCAATACCGGCCGTAGAAGCAAGAAGGTCGGTCCGTTTCTCGAGTGCGAATGCTTCGTGCTTGCCCGCAGCCTGCACGGCATCCTGGATCTCAGTGATCGGCCGTCCAAGCCGCTCCAGTCCTTGTTTGAGAATTCGGGATATCGGCGTCTGCTGAGACTCACAGTAGGCGATCGCACCTCGAACGTCACCGGCCTGCACATAATCACGGATGGTCCGCGTGACGGCCTCCGGATCAGCAGCAGCCTTCTGCGTAGTGATCATGCGCTCCACGAACACATATATCGCGAGGATCGACAGCAGGAAGATGGGTATCAGAACCCATCCACCCATGACGATGGTGTCGAGGAGTGTTAGCGACTCTTGCGCCGGCGCTTCTTCGAGCGTTTCCAGCTGAAGACCGCTCACGTCTTGCAACAACAGAAATAACATGACGATGCGGAAAGGCGGTAAGGTTATTCAGATGAGCGTGCCGGGTATCGGTACACCCAGGTTCCTTCGGGAAGTTGTGACGCGATCTCGCCCGAGCGCGCGGCATCGGCGGCATTTATGGTTTCGAACTGGCCGATGCCTACGCGGTAGCGGGTGACACCATTGGCCGTCTCCGAAAAAATATCGGTGCGGAAGCCGCGGTTACGCCACTCCTCTGCGACTTCATCGGCAACGGCAGCCGATTGCAGCGATCCCACCACGAGCGTGTAGCGACTCACAGACCGGTCAATCCCTTCACCCCGAAGGGGAGACTCCGGCGGAGTTGGCGTGGCGGCGGGTTCGGCAGAGGCAACGTCGGGTTCCTCTGCTGCCGGCTCGTCGACGGGTTCGTCCAGTCCGGCATCGGCGGCGTCCTCGACTGTTGGAGGCGGCGCGTCTGCTTGCGTGGGACCCGGCTGCTGCGAGGCCGGCGGATTGTCAAATGTGAACGTGACCTCGTCGGGCGAGGTGTCCTGCTGGATCACGAAGAGCCCGGCGGCGCCCGCCATCACAACAATGATCGCAGCGATGAGCCAAGGTTTCGGTCGGCGACGTTCCTCATCGCCGTCTTCCGGTGCACTCGCCGCACGTCTGGCAGGCGGACGCAGGGGCTGTGGATCCTGAGCGAGATCAGGCCGACCGGTTCTCTCAACTCGATCCGGCTCGTCGCTGCCGGAGGGTGGCGCCGGCATTGGGGTGTCTACTATCTCGACGACTTCCGGCTCTGATTCATCAGCGAAATCCTCATCCGCGTCAAACTCGGTGCGTTGCACCGGCGGAACGAATTGCTCCGGAGCAGACGCTGCCTCCTCTACATCCCGCTCTTCTTCCCAAACGGCAGGAGCCTCATCGAAACGCTCTTCCTCGGATTCCATTCCCGCACGTTCGAGCCAGTCGTCGGCGTCAACGGGGGCTTCAGTCGGGTCATCAACGGCGGGAGGAGGTGCGGGTGGTGCTTCGAACGCCGCCGGCAGTTCCTGCGACTCGATCTCGATGGGTTCGAGACCGGCGTAACGAAAATTGACGGCCGTGGAGAGGGCGGGGTCGGGCTCGAAAGAAATGCCGTCACCTGCTTTACTGAAGCGGCCGATTCCGGGAATGACCGCATCGGAGCCGCCGTCGACGTGACGACGTAGCTGCTCGACGAAACTATGCAGAAGTGATGCCGCCCGCGCCTCGTCGATCTGGAGACGGGCAGCAAGCTCGCGGATGAGGGGCTGCGACATGCTATAGGCCAGTCTTCTCGTCGGTGAACGTGATGCGCTCCGTGGGTGGGTGCAGGACGATAGATCCATCCGGCCGTTCCTCATGCGTACTCGGCTCGTGCGTCACTTGAAAGCGCCCGAGGCCCGGCACAGTCACAGCCTGGCCGGTTGCGAGAAGCGATCGTAGAATGTCTGGGAAGGCCTCGGCGAGGCGCCGATGGAGATCGGAATCCATTTATCGCGAAGCGGTTGGTTTTCGGGCAAGATAGTGCATGCTTGCGGGGGAAGACAATCGCCCGACTACCATGAGATGCGCATACCGCCGGAGATTAATGTAGGCGGCTGGGGATATCGATCCCAGCGTTCGAGATGGCCGCCGCTAATATTCTCGACCGCCAGAACAATCCCGATGACCGGGTTGATGCGGTAAACGCCCGATACATCGACGGCAAAGTAGTCACCGAGCTCGCGCGTTTCCAATCGATCGCGGTAACGGGCGGATTCATAGCGGCCCGTTGCCGACAGCGTGATCCGGTTATCGAGGAGTGGAACGGCGAACATGGCGCGTCCGGTGATGGGCGAGACATTCGGGATGTCGACATCACCGTCATCTTCGCTCAATCTGCCGTTGCGCCATTCGAGGCCGAGTGTAGCCGTCATCCGATCGCGGAACGCGAAGGAGGCTTCGCCGCCAACGGTGAGGATGTTGGCCTCGCCGTAATTGACGGACGAGAAGCCTTCGGCGTACGGATATCGCGGAGCGTACTCGAAGTAGCGATAAACCGGCGCCTGCATGTATCCCACGCCGACGTCGATCGTCGCGGGGCCCTGGTAGAGGCGGACGCCCGCGCGGGCGTCGACCGTGCGAACCTCCGGCCTGAGCAACGGCTGCGCCACGATGTACGGGTTCTCGCGGTGGATCTCGGCGAGTGACGGATGGCTGACCGATGGTTTGTTCTCGGCGAAGATCTGCACTCCGGTGACGGGGAAGACGTCGATCCGGACCTCGGGCGACACGTAGATCGTCGACCGGTCGACCTCTGGCGTAGAGGCGTTCTCGTGCAAGATGCGCGCGATGGCGGAGACGGTCACCCCATTTCTGGTGACGATGCGCCCGCCCAGACCGGCATCCACGGTCATGATGTCCGTTCCGGCGACGGCGGCACGGTCCTGTCCGCTCATCATGAACTCGGCGTCGGCGAGAATAGAGGTCAGGTTGAACGGCACCTCGACCGAGCCCGATGCACCGAACGTGCGTAGGTTGCGGCTGAAGTCATCATCAGAACAGTTGGCCGCATTATCCCGGCAGATGTTCGTGTCGTAGCTCGCACCATCGAGTGTTAGCTGTGCCGAGCCGACGATCGGCGCGTCTTCGTTGGTGTGAAGCCACGTCGTGGCGCGCAACTGCTGCCCTTTACGCAATGGCCAGTCGCGCATCGACTGCGTCTGTCGAGTACCGGCGGCGCCAAAGAGGTCGTACGCGCTGTGGAGACCTTCCATCCCCACACCCCCTCGCAAGCCACGCGCCTGAAATCTGAAGTCGGCTCCGCCTTCAATATAATCGGTACTTGAGTGGGCATCCGGCTCGAAGTCAAACGGCTGGTGTCCATCGTGTCCGCGGTAAACGAGCCGCCCCGATACCGCGAGCTCAGGTTGAATGGTGTGCTCGAGCCGGGCATCGACATGGCGCAACAAGTAGCTGCCGGCGCGGGCTTCGATCTGACCTGTACGGCGCGGGATTCCCGACTGCCCGATGTGCAGACGCTCGGGCGGCTGCAGCGGACTGGCGGGAAGTTCTGCCGCGGAGATCCGATACGGCTCCATGTATGGAAGACGGTTCGTCAGATCGATGATGCGCGGCGGCGGGTTGAACCCGACAAGCGGCTGCCGCTCCAGCGCGGGAAAGTTGATCTCAAGCTGACCGCGGATCTCCACGGTTCGCGGTGCGATGTCCGGCAATGCCGGCGCTTCTTCCTGGTCCTGAGCCACGGCGCCCGCGACGAATACGAGCGACGCCGCGAAGCCGAGGATGAGATGACGAAAGTTCATATCTCGCAGATGAGTTGAGGGCGGCCGCGTAAGGGCGAAACTGTGGAAAGACGGCCGTTAGAGAGCATTCTTTTCGCGCGTGGCAGTTTCGGCGAACGGTGAGCCACGGAATTCCGCTTCGACGCGCTCGTAGATCCGCTGCGCATCGCCGTGCTGCCCGATCTCGCGGAACGCCCGTGCCTGTGCCAGATACGCCCGGGCGACCCAGTCTTCATAGCCGGGGAAGAGCGTTGGGATGCGGCTGAAGGTTTCAATGGCTGCCGGCATATCATTACGCCTGAACTGCTGCGCACCCAGCCGATACAGCGCTTCGGCGCCGATTTCGTCGCGGCTTTCGTCGCCCACTCGGCGATACAAACGTTCAGCCTCAGACGCGCGGCCCGTCTCCTCATATACGCGCGCAAGTCCGAGCATGGCGGGCAGTGCGTCAGGCGAATCGCCACGTGCCTCGACGATGTCGCGGAGCAGACGTTCGGCTTCGGGCGTGCGGCCGAGATTGATGAGCGAAACACCTTCGCCGTATCGAGCTCGGGCCACGACGGCCGGGTCATTGGGCCGGGTTTGCGCCATCTGCCGAAAGACGCTCAGTGCTTCCTGATACCGGCTCTGGGAAAGGTGGATGTTGCCGAGGCGCCACGCGGCATCCGATGCATTCGACGACGCCTGGTTGATACTGAGCACATGAGCGTAGTTGGTCGCTGCACGATCGAGCGCGTTGTTTGTCTCGTGGATGCGACCGATGTAATAAAACGCATCCGGTAGTTGCGGCGAGTCGCGGTGCGCTTCGGTGAAGCCGACGAAGTCGCCGAGCGCTTCATCCCGGCGGCCGCTCTGATATTTGACTTCGGCCTGGCGGAAGCGAAGCTGGGCCACCACGGGCGAGTTCGGATTCTGCGCTGCGAACGAGTCGATGACCGCCTCCATCCGCCTGTCATCTCCCTCGGCGGACAGTGCGTACTGCATACCGGCAGCGGCATCTGCGACGTACGGGCTCTGCGGATACCGCTCGAGCACGACCCGATATGCGGCGACGGCATCAGCGAGGCGGCCGGAGTTGAAGTAGGCATCCCCGATTCCATACTGAGCGCGCGCCGCGAGCGGATCGCCGGGATGAGCTTGGATCAGCTGCCGATAGGTGTCGATCGCCTCGTCGTACATCTCATTCTGAAACTGGACGTATCCGATCGAATAGAGCGCTTCTTCAACCCATTCGCCGTCCTCGAAATCAGCTATCAGCCGGCGCAGTGTGGCGACGGCTCGCCCCGGGTTGCCGCTGTTGTAATGTGCCTGCGCCGTCTGGTACATCGCATACTCAGATCCTTCCTCGACGGCTTGAGCATACGCCCCGATGGCATCCTGGTAACGCCTCAGCGCGTAGAAGCTGTCGCCGAGGCGGAGCTGAGCATCGGCGCGGTACGGCACGGCCTCATCCGACCCCCGGTAGTTCCGCAGGAATCGGGTAAACGAGTTAGCGGCATCCTGATAGCGGCCTTGCCTGAACGCCGTCCATCCCAATGCATAATGTGCGGCTTCGACATGAGGGCCGCTACTGTACTCGCGCAGATACCGGCGGAACAGCTCCTCAGCGCGATTGTGCCGGCCCACCTGATAGTGACTCTCAGCGGCCCAGAACAGCGCGTCTCCACCGCGATCGCCTCGAGGGAAGTTCTCGTAATGGCGCATGAACGCCGTGGCGGCTTCACCATAATCGCCCGTCCGATACGTGAGCCATGCGCGCTGGAATCGTACCTCTTCGGTGAGTTCCTCCGGCGCATTCCCCTGTGCAACTGCTTCGTCGAAGAGCGCGAAGGCTTCTTCGAAATCGCCGAGCGCGATGGCCGTGTTGCCCCGGTAATACAGGGCCTCACCGACGACCTCTGACTCCGGATATGCGCGCGCTACTTCCTCAAACGCCTCGTGCGCCTCGCGCCATTGCCGCTGTCCGTAGAGCGTCACGCCCAGCTCGAGCTGGGCGTTCGGCGCGAGCTCATGATTGGGCCACCGGAAGAGGAAGTCTCGTAGCGTCTCAATCGAACGCTGCTCCTCGCGGTTCAACTTCTGATTCACAGCCTGGTAGTACTTCGCGCGTGCAGCGAAGTCCTCGTCACTGGCTTCGGCGGCGAGCCCGAAATGCTCCTCCGCCCATTCGTAAATACCTTCGAAGTGATAATTCCACGCCAGGCCGTAGAGCGCGCGGTGGTAGAATGGACTATCCGTATTTCCCTCCGTAAACCGCCGGTAGTAAATGATGGCGTTTTCGGTGTCTCGGAGCTGGTTGTAGGATTCTGCAATGAGGAAGGTGGCGCGTTCGGCGGCGTCCGGACCGAGTGACGGCATGCGTTCTTCGAACTCACGGATGGCCCGCTGATAATCGCCGGTTTCGTAGTAGACCTCGCCGAGCGCAATGCCGACGATACGCGCATATGGTGAGTTGGGATGGCGCGCCGTCAGCAGTTCGAACGCGCGGGCGGCCTCATCGTAGCGATCGCGGCGCATCTGCGTGAACCCGATCGCGTAGAGTGCGACGGGCGCGGTCGATGTCTCGCGATAGCCCTCTGCCGCGCGCCGGAAGTACGCTACGGCTTCATCGTAATCGCCAGACTGAACCGATGCTTCTCCCATGCGATAAAGCGCCTGTGCCGCGAGATCAGCAGGAGGGCGTTGTGCGAGCACCTCCTCCAACACGCGCGACGCACGCTCATAATCGCCTGCATCGTAGAAGTGATCACCGAGCGCGACCTGCGCCTCAAATGCGAGGGGATGCGCGGGATACAGCCGTTGAAACTCATTGAAATAACGGACGGCCTGGTCCTCCGTACCAATCTGAAGCGCGATTTCGCCCTGATAAAACAAAGCTGTGGACGCGAGTACGTGGCTCGGGTGCCGCTCTCGAAAGCGCTGAAAAGCGTGAGAAGCCTCCTCAAGTAGTCCGTCGGCGCGGAGTGCCAACGCATCGGTAAAGGCTGCAGTCGGCGTAATGACCTCGGGCTGCGCCGCGCCGGCGGGCGGATGCCATGCCGATACTGCGCCGGCGAGGAGAACCAGGGTAAATATCTTGGAAAATGGGCTCAGGAGAGCGCTCCGGTCAGTCATATCAGGGAAGAAAAGAATGCCTCTGGCTTACACTAACTCACTCTCGCCGGCACGAGCGAACGCTGCTACGTGTCGACGAGCATGACGACCTGTTTATTGCACGAAATCAACTCGCTCGATATATGGCTACCAAGCGAAATCCTGAAGAACGTTCGGTCCACGCTGCACAGGCACCGGGCGCATCCGCAAAACCCAGCGGCAATGAGGTGTTCGACGATGCGGTTGGGGGCGGAGCCGCGGCGGCGCAAGAAACGAACGGCGCCGGTACGCCGGAAGAAGTAGAACATCAGCTCCGGACATTGGCGGCGGAATATTACGAAAACCTGTCTCAATCCGCCGAAGAACTCTCTCGTCATGCCGCTGAGTTGGTAGACTCCGGTATGGAGTATGTCCGCCGGAATCCGCTCGCGACAATCGGCATGGCAGCGGGCATCGGCCTCCTCATTGGATTGCTGATCGATCGAGATTGAATCATGGTCGAACACCGCATTCTTTACTCGCAGCAGACCGGCGCGCAGCGCAACGGAGTCGACGAGCGGCTGCTTTCGTCCGATTCATTTCCGGTCGAGTCGATTGACGCATGGCTGCATCGCAATCCGATGGCAGCAGCTGCCGGGGCTTTTGTGATTGGGCTTTTCATCGGTCTGATGAGCCGGAAGTAAGAGGCTTGTCGGACGTTTGAGACATAAATTTGGTGGTGTATGATGGCAGAAGAACAGAAAACGACAAATGACACGACCGAACTCCCCGAAGCGGAGGAGATTAAGGATCGCGCCGAAGCCGCAGGTGAGGCCGTCAAGCAGGAGGTGAAGGAGGTCGAAGAGCGGTACCGACGTGCCCGCGAGCAAGTCGACTCGGCCGTGAGCCGCCTGCGCGACCAGGTGGGGCGCCTTCACCTTGACGACTCCGGTACGAAGGTCAGGTCGTGGATTGAACGCAATCCAACGCTGGCCGCAGCGATCGCCATCGGAGGCGGCATCGTCATCGGGCAGCTTGTGCGCAAGTCTATAACGCCGACGCCTCCGCCGTCGGTGACCGAGCGGGCTCGTATGCAGGCCGCGCTGCTGGCATCGCAGGCCGGCGCGCTCGCACACGATCTTGGCGAACGGGGCAGAGCGGGCGCCGAACGTGCGGGCAAGTCCATCGCGAAGGCCTCGCACACGGCATCGAAGGAGGTCCGGGTTCGAGGCCAGCGGGCAGGTAGGGAAGCCGCGAAGATCTCCGGTGATCTCGCGCATCGCGGCGCTCATCTCTACGACGATCTGTCGGACCGGGCGCGTAAGCTGAGTCATGATCTGGCGCACTATGCGGCCGAGATTGGCGAGGATGTCGGCAAGCGGACCGAGCAGCTCGGTAAGGAGATGTCCAAGCGGGCCGCGGAGATGGCGGGTACCGTTTCTCATGTGGCTCGGGATGCCGCTCATTCAGCCGAGGACACGGCCGAGCGTGTCTCGAAATCGCTCAAGAAACAGTCGAAAACGCGCAAGAAGCAGTCGAAATCGGCCGTAGAGGATTCATCGGCGGCGATGGCGGCATTCAAGACGGCGATTGCCGCGCTCGTGGTCAAGCGCATTAGCGACATGGGCCGCCGCGTGACCCGTTAGTGCGATCTTTCTACGAAAGCCCTAACTTACTGGAACCGGCAGAGGCGTTATCACTTCGATAGCGCCTTTGTCGTGTTTACGCGAGTCTCATCAATTCCTGCCCGTCCGTGAGTGTACTTGCCGTTGGTACCGTCGCCCTGGATTCGATAGAAACGCCGTTTGGTTCGGCGGAAGACGTGCTCGGCGGCAGCGCCACGTACATCACGCTTGCTGCTCGCTTCTTTAGCGGCGACGTCAGGCTCGTCGGCGTCGTCGGCCGTGACTTCCCCCAACGATACCTGGACGAACTTAAAGAGGCAGGCGTTCGGCTCGAAGGACTCGAAATCGATCAGGACGGATTGTCCTTCGCATGGTCGGGCCGTTATCATTTCGACCTCAACGAGCGCGACACGCTGGCCACCCACTTGAACGTGCTCGAAACGTTCGACCCCAAGCTGCCCACTGATTATCGCGACTCGCGGATTCTCTGCCTCGGCAACCTCGACCCCACCATCCAGCGGAAGGTGCTCGCGCAGGTCGACGGGGCATCGTTCGTGGTGTGCGACACCATGAACTTCTGGATCGAGCAAACGCCCGACAGCCTGTTCGAAACGCTGCGGGTTGTTGACTGCCTCATCATCAACGACTCCGAGGCACGCCAGCTGTCAGGAGAGGCGAATCTGGTCAAGGCCGCGCGCAAGATTCGCGCACTCGGGCCGGAGACGCTCATCATCAAGAAAGGAGAGCACGGCGCGCTCTTATTCTACGACGATGTCGTATTCAGCGCGCCCGCCTTCCCGCTCGAAGACATCCAGGATCCAACAGGTGCAGGCGACGCATTTGCCGGCGGATTTGTGGGATGGCTGTCGCGCTTTGGTACGATCGATGCAGACGCGCTGAAGCAGGCGGTGATTGTGGGAAGTGCGACGGCGTCATTCGCGGTCGAGCAATTCGGGCCCGCGCGTCTCACCGAGATTACGCTGGATGACGTTCTGGAGCGCGTCGAAGCGTTCCGTGCGCTCTCGACGATCCCGGCGATGATCCCGCTCTCAACCGTCGCCGCCTGACGGCCGAGGAGACATGGCTCGAGGCACGGTACGGCTCGTCAACGCTGTTTTTTACGCGCACCACGGCGTGATGCAGGAGGAGCACCGCATCGGCGGGCGATACGAGGTGGATGTTGCGATGGAGCTCGACATCACACCCGCCGCAGAAAATGACGCGCTCGACAAGACCGTCGACTACGAACGCGTCTACACGATGGTGCGCGACATCGTCACTCGAAATCAGTTTTACCTGATCGAGCGACTGGCGTATCTGATCGCCAACAAAGTTCTCCAGGCGTATCCGCACGTCGCAGCGGCGGAAGTTGTCGTGCGGAAGCCGAATCCGCCCGTTGGCGGCACAGCCGACCGCGCAGAGGTGACGTACCGGCAAGAGCGCGGCAGTTGATCAACAGCTGATGGCGCTGGTGCGATGGTGGCTTTCCGCATCATTGCGGATATAAGGGGAGCATTTATTACCGGTTCGCTCCAAACCTGAGACCTCCGGCGTCATTTTAGACGTCCGTCAATCTCACCCATCACCCGCCGCATCATGTCCGCAAAATCGAAGGTACTCACGGTCGCGATCCTTGCGGCCATAGCGTTCGTTCTTGCCTACGTCATATGGATCCAGACGCGACTGCTGATCGGCTCATTGCTGATCCTCGCCGTCGTTGTTCTGGTGGGTTACTTCATCGTCAGGAGGTCCTGACGGCGAGCGGCACCTGCTGCGTGAGGCAATGGAAGGCACCTTGCCCCCAGATGAGCGTGCGGCAGGAAATCGGCACGACGTCGCGGTCGGGGAAGCACGTTTTGAGGATCGCCAGCGCCACGTCGTCGGCGGGGTCGTCGTAGGCCGGCATCAAGACGACACGGTTGCCGATGTAGAAATTCGCGTAGCTGGCGGGCATGCGCTCGCCGCGGATATACACAGGACGCGGCATCGGTAGGTGGATGATCTCGAACGGGCGGCCGCTGTCGTGACGCAGGGCTTGCAGCCGCTCGAGGTTCTCCTGGAGCGCGCGATAGTTATCGTCTGATGTATCAGCCTCGACCGCCGTGACGATCGTTCGCTCATCAACGAAGCGTGTGATGTCGTCGATATGGCCGTCGGTATCATCGCCCACGATGCCGTCGCCGAGCCAGACAACCTGCCTGACGCCCAGCATGCTCTGAAGCCGCTGCTCGATGTCATCTTTCGACAGACTGGGATTCCGGTTCGGATTGAGTAGGCATGATTCGGTCGTCAGTAAGACGCCGGCGCCGTTCACGTCGATCGCGCCGCCCTCGAGAATCATCCCGCCGTCGAACGTGGGCACGCCAAGTGCTGCCGCCATCTTATCCGATGCGGCGTTGTCATTATCCCATGGAGGATACTTTTCGCCCCAGCTGTTGAATCTCCACGATGTGGCCGCGAGCCCGCCTTCGTCGTCGACAACGAAGATCGCGCCGTGATCGCGAATCCAGGCGTCGTTCGTGGGGATATGGAAGAAGCGGACTTCGCCACGTACGCCTGCCTCGTCCAGAACCGTTCGTACGTGGCGCTCCTGGTCGAGATTGTTGACGTTGATGTAGACGGCTTCACCCGTTGCCAGCGCCTTCGCGGCGAGCGCCATCGTGTGCTCGACTTCGGCCAACTCGTCGGGCCACGTGTCAAGATTATGCGGCCATGACAACCACGTCGCCCGGTGGGGCTCCCACTCGGCCGGCATCCGGTAACCGAACTGTGCCGGCGGGTCGTCGAGGCCCCCACGCGAGGCTTCAGGCTTCATCATCGAGGTATCGCTTGGTGATATCTTGATAGGCATCGATCCGCCGATCGCGGAAAAACGGCCAGACGGTGCGCTGCTCGTCCAGACGCGACAGATCGAGCGTGGCGATGAGTATCTCCTCGCTGTCGGCTGCCGCGCGCGCGATCACCTGACCGTCGGGCCCGGCGATGAAGCTCTGGCCCCAGAACTCGATACCAGGGTCGCCGTCCGGCGCCGGCTCATATCCCACACGGTTTACCGCAGCGACGAAACAGCCGTTTGCCACGGCGTGTGAGCGCTGGATGAGCTCCCACGAGTCGTGCTGCGCCTCCCACTCATCCTTCTCATCATACATCCAGCCGATGGCGGTCGGATAAAACAAGACACCGGCTCCTTGCATCGCCGTCAGACGCGCTGCTTCGGGATACCACTGATCCCAGCAGATCAGCGTGCCGATGCGCGTGTCGTCGTGCGCAAACGATTTGAAGCCGAGATCGCCAGGTGTGAAGTAGAACTTCTCATAGAAGAGCGGATCGTCGGGGATGTGCATTTTGCGATACTTACCGACGTAGCCGCGCTCGGTGCTGATATAGGCAGCGGTGTTATGATACAGGCCTTCGGCGCGTTTCTCGAATAGGCTTACGATGACGTCGGTGCCCGACTCGGCGGCAACGACTTCGAAGCGCTGCGTCGCCGGCCCCGGGATAGGTTCGGCAAGACCGAAGCGCGAGTGGTCCTCGCTTTTGCAGAAATAGTGCGACAGAAATAATTCCGGCAGGCAGACCACACGCGCACCTTTCGACGCGGCCTCGCGCGTCATCTCGACGGCACGATCGAGGTTTTCCTGTCGATCGTCGGTGCAGCGCATCTGCACAAGACCGATCGTAAGTTCACTCATGACATCACAAGATTTCAGGCCGTTGAGGTATCGACCAGCCCAGTGTTTTGCGTCGTAGGCGCTTCGCGAAGTAGCCTTGGAGACGCCTCGGTCAACTCGATTCGTTCAGGCCTGGAGCACCGCGGAAACAGCAATCTGCTGATTGAAGCCGCCGCAACGTTCGAGACCCCTCGTAGATTCCGCAGGGCCGGGCGAATTTACGACGAGGGAGTCTCAACGATGAGATCACTGAATTCCGACTTGAGCGTCCGGTACAGCAGGTTCATCGGCAGACCAACAACGTTGTAGTAATCGCCGTCGATGCGGGAGACGAACAGGGCGCCGCGGTCGTCCTGAATGCCGTAAGCGCCGGCTTTGTCCATCGGTGAGCCACCGGCAACGTACGCAGCAATTTCTCCGTCGGATAGATCGTCGAACGTCACCCGCGTGGCTGCGGTGGCATTGACCATGCGGTCGGCGCCGGAGTAATAGAGGGCGATGCCGGAATAGACCACGTGTGTGTTGCCGCTCAACCGGCGGAGCATATGCCCCGCATCGGCTTCGTCCTGCGGTTTGCCAAGCACTTCACCGTCGAGAACAACGATGGTGTCGGCGCCGAGCACGAGGGCATCGCCGAGCTCACGGCCCACCGACAGGCATTTACGTGCGGCGATCTGCCGTACGAGCTCGTCCGGGGCGAGCGAGCCGTCGGTCGACTCATCGGCATGGCTCGGCTGAACGCGGAAGTCGATACCGATCAGTTCAAGCAATTGCCGCCGCCGTGGGGATGCGGAGGCAAGGACAAAGGGTACCCGAAAGCGCATAAGAAGAAGTGGCGAGAGAAGAAAACCGTGTGGCCGTGGCCTTGAGATTAGCGGCTGCCGGCCGATGCACGGGCATGAAACGAGTTGACAGCCCAGGTGCCCAAAGGTAACTTGGGCGCGCACATTGTGCACAGGCGTTACCACACATCGAGCATATGCACGTTCTCACCATTTGTAATCATAAGGGTGGCACAGGCAAGACGACCTCTGCGATCCACGTCGCGGCGGCGCTTGGCATGAGTGGCCGGCGTACCCTTGTGATCGACCTCGATCCGCAGGGTTTTTTAACGCGAACGATGGGCATCGCGGAGCCGCCGGAGGCCGAGTCATCGCTGGCGCTGTTCGATCATCAGGTCAACTTGCGAGACGTGCCGACCGTGTCGGTCCGCTCGTTTGACATCCTGCCGGCATCGTACGGACTGACGCGCTCGCTGCGGCGGCTAAACAAGCCGACCGATGTGTTCTGGGCGAAGGAAGCGTTGCAGCAAGGCCTCGACTACGACATCGTGCTCTTCGACACGGCTGCGGCCGTAACGGTCTACAGCCTGAACGCGCTCGTGGCGAGCCGCCATCT
>Ga0209487_1001569_pt1 | contig 19135 bp, 14 predicted proteins | sample Poulit2012_FD_187524 | JGI IMG/M metagenome (GOLD analysis project Ga0209487, IMG submission 187524) | Agricultural soil microbial communities from Georgia to study Nitrogen management - Poultry litter 2012 (SPAdes) (version 2) | ecosystem: Environmental > Terrestrial > Soil > Agricultural land...
CCCGACACCGTCGCCCCGGCGGAGAACACCAGCGTGGGCCTGGACGGCGGTCGTCTGTCCGGCTCCTTGCCGGCGATCTCCTGGTCGATGATCCGCCTGGCCCGCGCCGGAGCCTGACCATGACCGCCACCCCGGTCGCCCGCTCCCTGGCGCGGCCGGGGGTGCCACCTCGAGCAGGTAGCCGGGCAGGGCGCGGTGCGCCTGCGCGGCGCCTTCCTGCACACCTCGGCCTGAGCGGCACGCGCCGCCCGGCCAGCCGCATCAACCTCGTCGGCCCCATCGACCCCACCGACCGCATCAACCTCGTCGGCCCCATCGACCCCGTCGGCCTCGTCGACCCGACCGATCCTCGGCGATCCGATCGGCCCCGCCCAGCGGCCGGGCCGGTACCCGCCGACCCGACCAACAGCCACCGTCTGCCAGGAGAGAACCCGTGACCGATCCCGCCCGCTCGCTCGCCACTGGCCTGACCACCGCGCTCAGCCCCACCACCACCGGCTCCCACGCCACCGGCCCGGCCGGGCCGCGCAGCGGCCGCACCGACGGCCCCGCCCGCGTGGTCATCGACCTGGACCTGCCCGGCGCCACCATCAGCCGCCACCTCTACGGCCACTTCGCCGAGCACCTGGGGCGCTGCATCTACGGCGGCTTCTACGTGGGCGAGGACTCCGAGATCCCCAACACCCGCGGCATCCGCAACGACGTGGTCGAGGCGCTGCGCGCCCTGCGCATCCCCAACCTGCGCTGGCCCGGAGGCTGCTTCGCCGACGACTACCACTGGCGGGACGGCATCGGCCCCCGCGAGGACCGTCCCCGCATGGTCAACTCCCACTGGGGCGACATCGTCGAGGACAACTCCTTCGGCACCCACGAGTTCATGGACCTGGTGGAGATGCTGGGCACCGAGGCCTACGTCAACGGCAATGTCGGCTCCGGCACCGTGGCCGAGATGAGCGACTGGATCGAGTACCTCACCCGCGCCGACGACTCCCCGATGGCCTCCCTGCGACGCGCCAACGGCCGCGACGAGCCCTGGAAGGTGCCCTACTTCGGCATCGGCAACGAGGCCTGGGGCTGCGGCGGCAACATGCGCGCCGAGGACTACGCGGCGCTGGCCCGTCAGTACTCCACCTATGTGCGCGACCACGGCGGCAACCAGGTCACCCGCATCGCCGCCGGCGCGAACGTGGACGACTACGCCTGGACCGAGGCGCTCATGCGCGCCGCGACGAACCTCGAGGACCGCGACGGAGAAGCCGGCCCCTACCAGGCGATCTCCCTGCACCACTACACGATGAGCGGGCCCTGGCACGACAAGGGCAGCGCCACCGAGTTCACCCCCGAGGAGTGGTACCTGACCCTGGCCCGCGCCGCCCGCACCGAGGAGCTGGTGGCTCGCCACTCCACCGTCATGGACCACTACGACCCGCATCAGAAGGTCGGACTGGTCGTCGACGAGTGGGGCACCTGGTGGAACGTCGAGCCCGGCACCAACCCCGGCTTCCTGTACCAGCAGAACACCGTGCGTGACGCCCTGGTGGCCTCGATCCATTTCGACGGTTTCCATCGCCACGCCGACCGCCTGCTCATGGCCAACATCGCCCAGACCGTGAACGTGCTGCAGGCGATGATCCTGACCGATCCCGAGACCGGCGCGCTGGTGCTCACCCCCACCTATCACGTGTTCGCGATGAACGCCGGGCACCAGGATGCGGCCGCGCTCGCCGCGCATGTGCTGCTGCCCGAGGAGCCGGCCGAGATCGACGGCCGCGCCCTGCCGATGATCTCCGCCTCCGCCTCGACGACGGGGCAGACGGCACTGGTCTCGCTGTCCAACCTCGATGCCGACTCGCCCCGCACCCTGGTGCTGGACCTGCGCGGACGCAACGTCACCGGCTATTCGGCGCAGGTGCTCACCGGCGCCTCGACCGCGGCGCACAACACCCCCGAGCAGCCCGAAGCCGTCGCCCCGGCACCGCTCGAGGCCGTGCGCGAGCACGAGCGCGGCCTGGAGATCGACCTGCCCGCCCACTCCTTCGCGACCGTGGAACTGCAGCTGGCCTGACGCGCCGTCAGTGCGGAGCCCGGCCTCATGCCCTGTCCCGGGACACCGCGGGATACCGGTGGCAGAGCCATCGGGCGGGGCCTCGCGGCTGGCGCCTCGCGTCCCGCGCCTCGCGCTCTGGCTGCGAGTATCGACGTCTGCGGGCCGTGGGCTGCGGTGTCTGCTGGCTGTGGTGCCTGCGGGCTGTGGGCTGCGGGCATCGGTGTCTGTGGGCTGTGGGTATCGGTGCCTGCGGGCTGCGGGGATCGGGGGCCGCGGCATCGGTGACAGTTCCGCGCTGAAAACTTCCATCGGTTGGAAGTTTTCAGCGCGGTATCTCGGATGCTCCTAGGCTTCTCCCATGTTCTCGACACTCTCGCCCGGCGCGCTCGGCCTGTCCCTGGACCACCCCACCTCGATCGACCTCGCAGCACGGCACGGCTTCGGTGGCGTGGACCCGGACCTCGGCCACCTGCGCTCCCTCGGCGTGCGGGGCGCGGCCGAGCACGGCGATGCGGTGCGCGAACGCGGCCTGCAGTGGGGTATGGCCGGGCTGCCCGTGCCGCTGGACGCCCCCGCCGCCGAGTTCCGCCAGGCCCTCGTGGACCTGCCGGAATCCCTCGAGCTGCTCACCGCCGCCGGGGTGGATCGGGTGGGCACCTGGATCCGCCCCATGCACCAGGAGCTCGACCACCGCCAGAACTGGCGACTGCACCAGGGCAGGCTCTCCCTGGTGGCCCAGCTGCTGGCCGACGCCGGCATCCGGCTGGGCCTGGAGTACATCGGCCCCAAGACGCTCTGGTCCACCGAACGCTTCCCCTTCATCCACTCCCTGCGCGAGGCGCGTGAGCTGATCGCCGAATCCGGCGCCGGTAACGTCGGTCTGATCCTGGACAGCTACCACTGGTACACCGCCGGCGAGAGCGCGGAAGACCTCAACGGGCTGAGCGACGCCGACATCGTCTCGGTCGACATCAACGATGCACGCGACGACCGCGAGCTCGACGAGCAGCAGGACCTGGACCGGCGCCTGCCCTACGACACCGGAGTGATCGACCTGGTCGGCTTCATGGAGGCGATCCGGGCCGCCGGCTACAGCGGGCCGGTCAAGGTCGAGCCGTTCATGAAGGAGCTGGCCGAGCAGCCGGTCGATGACGTGCTGACCGACATCGTCGGCAGGATCGACCGGGCCATCGGTCGGGGCTGATCTGCTCAGGACCGACCGGGCTGTCGGCCCGGCCATCGACCCGGCCATCGGTCGGGGCTGATCGGCTCAGGCTCGGTGGGCCTCTGCGGCCGGGATGCCGCGCAGCAGCGGCGCCAACTGCTCGGCGACGATCTCGGCGATCGTGATCGCGCCCTCGATCGAGAAGTGCGTATTATCCTCGATCCCCTCCGGATACAGGGGGCTGGCACCGGCCGGGAGCTGAGTGAACAGTCGCCGTGAGGCCGTCTCCCCGAGGGACTCGATAAGCTCGCGGGTGCGGGCGTGCAGATCGAGCAGCGGCACCTCGAGCCGCTCGGCCAGGGCGATCACCGCGGCCGGGTAGTCCCCGTGGGTGTGCAGCAGCTGCCCGTGCTCGAAGTGGCGCCTGGCCACCGGGGTGCACAGCACCGGGTGCGCACCCCGGGACCGCACCTCGGTGACCATGTCCGTCAGCCGCGCGGTGAACCCACCGAACGCCGCCAGATGCTCATGCTTCTGATCGTTGTGCCCGAACTGGAGGACCACGAGGTCGTCGCGGCTCGTGGCATCGAGCACCGCCGCCCACAGGCCCTCCAGGCGATGGGACTCGGTGCTCGCGCCGTTCTTGGCCAGATCGACCACATGGACCGGCGCCGGGGGACGGTCGTCGGTCCAGCAGCAGCAGGAGGTCAGCGCAGCCCCGAGATGGGCTCCCCACCCGCACATCGGATAGGCGGTCGCCACATAGGGAGCGACCGTGGAGTCCCCCGCGAGCACCACGCGGCGTCCACGCTCAGTCGTGCTCATCTGTGCCACCCTCCCGGTCCGGGGCCTGATCCGGGCGCGGGCTGTCGCTGGTGGGGACCTCGGCAAGCAGCTCCTCGACCTCCGCGGCGGTCACGGCGTGGTCCAGGATCAAGGCGTGCACGCGCACGTCCAGCGTCTGACCGAGCGCCACCTCACGAGGCTCTGACCAGGCAAGACTCGTCCCGATCCCGATGTAATCGGTCGAACGGACGAACCACGGGTCGATCCGGCCCTGACCATGCTCGTCCTGGATCAGGACCAGGCTGGTCCAGTGCGTGCGGTGACGGCGCTGGACGATGAGGAAGCTGCTGGAGGAGCCGTGGGCGATGGGCTCACCCCCTCCTTCCTCCACCAGGATCCGGGTCTCGTCAGCGCTGGGCAAGCGCCAGAACAGTCCGCCGTACCCGGCCCCCAGCCGCCCCCGGTTGGCGGGGCTGGTCAGACGCAGCGGCTCGGCATCGGCCGTCAGACGGCTGTGCCAGGTCAGCCCCCAGCCGTGCTGCTGGGGGAGCAGGAACGCGGATTGGCTGCGCTGCTCCAGCAGCAGGTCACGCTCGTCATGAGCGTGCCAGCGCACGCGGGATCGCAGCTCGCGACCATTGCCTGAGACAGCCGAGTCGACGACCTCCTGCACCCCGTGATTGGACAGCAGGGTCGAGCCTCGACCTTCCACGAAGGTGCGTCCGCCCCAATACGTGGTCCCATTGACATCGGGCAGGGCGAGGGAGGCCCCGAAGTGGTGCCGGTGATCCATGGGCATGGTCACGGTCATCGCCTGTCCCTGCAGGGAGCGCACCGGATGCAGGTGCGGGCGCGGGCTGTGGACCGGGGGCATCGACGCCCCCGTCACCGCAGCTCCGAGCAGGGTCCCGCCGTGCAGCAGGGTCCAGTCCTGGCCTTCCTGCGCCCAGCCCAGCGGCTTCTTGGCCAGCGTCGCGGGCGAGTGGTCGACGTCGGTGCGGGCCGTGCCGGGCACCGGGGCCCGCGAGGGCGGGACCCTGCCGGTGCTGTCGCCGATCACCAGACGCGGCATCAGGACCGCGTCCTCGAGGCTGCCGCTCCGCGTCGATCCCTCGAGTCCCTCAAGACCTTCCGGTTCCTCGAGTCCCTCGAGCTGGCGGCTCAGCAGCCTCCAGGCCACGGCTCCGGTGTCCAGCTCCTCCTGGTCCACGGTGGTCAGGGCCGGCACCGCGTACCGGCTCAGCTCGATGCCGTCGAAACCGGTCACGGAGAGGTCGCCCGGCACGTCGACGCCGAACTCGTTGAGCCGAGCGAGGATGCCGAAGGCCACCAGGTCGTTGAAGGCCACCACGGCGGTCGAACCGGAGGCGAGCACCTGTTCGGCGATGCGGTACCCGTCGGTCATGGTGGAGCCGCCGCGGATCGAGTGCACGGTCAAAGAGGGATCGGCGTCCGCGAGCGCGTGCAGGGCGCCGAGGCGCGCACGGTGGGCAGCGCTGCGGACGGGCCCTGCCACGTACAGCAGGTCGTGGTGGCCGAGCCCGCGCAGGTGCTCGACCAGCTGGGACATGCCGCTGGCGTAGTCGATGCTCACGGCCGCGAAGTGGGAGGCGGGCGAGCGGCGGTTGAGCACCACCACCGGGGAGATCTGCTCGACCAGCTCCTCGAGCTCGAGGTCGTCCATGCGCGGGGAGACCAGCACCACCGCATCGCACTGGCGGCGCGCGTCGCGAGCGATGCTCGCCTCCTTCTGCGGGGAGAGGGCCTCGGCGACCAGGACGCTGTAGCCCTGGCCCTCTGCGGCGCGGGTCAGGCTGCGCAGGATGCTCTGGAACATGGGGTTGGACAGGTCCGGCAGCACCAGGGCGATGGTCATGGTGCGACCGGTCGAGAGGTTCCGGGCAGTGAGGTTCGGGCGATAGTGGAGCCGGTCGGCCGCCTCCTTCACGCGCACCCCGATCGAGGGGGCGACATTGGTCCGCCCGTTGAGCACCCGGGACACCGTGGCCCGGGAGACTCCCGCTGCCTCGGCGACCTGGGTGATGGTGGGTCCGCCGCTGCGTCGTGTCATCAGATCTGCCGTCCCTCGCGTCGCACCGTCACCGGGCCGAAGCGGGCGCTGCGTTCGTGCAGGGGATGGTCGACCATGCTCCCGGCCGTGGCGAAGAGCCCGATCTCGGCGCCGATCCAGTGGCCCTTCGTTGCCTGCCACTGCTCCAGCAGCACCTGCTCCTGCTCGTGGAGCATCCGGTGGCGGCCGGATTCTGTCTCGCGCGTCCGGATCCGGGAGGCGCTGAGCGTGATGCGGCCGGCCGCATCGACGTCGGCGTGCAGGACCACGGTGACGTCGGCGGCAGGGTCGGTGCTCAGCTGCTGATGCGTGTGCGTCTCCTCGTCGGACTCGTCCTGCGCCATGGTGGCATGGACCAGGGCGATGCCGTCCTCGTCACGGCGCAGTCCGGCCCAAGCGTAGCTGTGGCCCAGCACCACCAGTCCCGTGCGTTCGGTGCCGACGGGGCCGTGGGAGGGCGGGGGCAGGTGGAGGTCCACCGACCACTGCGACGGCTGGCCGGGCAGCTGCTGCCCCAGGACCGCTCCCAGGTCCCGCAGATCGCCGCGAGGGCTGGGCGCGAAGGCGAGGTCGACGGTCCCCTCGCCGGTGCGCCACCGGTGGGCGGCGGGATTGGCCTGCCAATGCCAGCGTGGGTGGAGCTGCGGGGTCGAGAAGTCATCAGAGCGCAGGGGCTCGGTGTAGAGGTCCGGGCTCGCGGTATCTGCGTCCGGGTCGAGCGGGGGCACCACGGCCACTGGCCGCCCCCGCACCTCGTCGATGCTCTCGCCCATGTGGGGCCATCCCTGCTCGTCGAAGCGGACCGGCTGGGCGTGGGTGACGCGGCCGAAGACACCGCGGTCCTGGAAGTGCAGGAACCACCACCGGCCGTGCACGTCGTCCACGAGTGCCCCCTGATGGGGGCCGTTGACCGCAGTCGTGTCCTGCTCCAGCACGATCCGGTGCTCGTAGGGGCCGTGGACCTCTCGGGAGCGGAAGACGACCTGGTACCCGTCCGCGACCCCGCCGGCCGGGGCGTAGATCCAGTACCAGCCGTTGTGGAGGTAGGCCTTGGGGCCCTCCAGGGTGACCATGCCGGGCAGGTCGTCACCGTCGATGATGGTCTGCGAGCAGCTCCGCGCCGTGGTCAGATCCGAGCTGACCTCCAGCAGGGAGATCCGGTTCTTGACTCCCGCGCGGGAGCGCGCCCAGCCATGCACCAGGTAGGTGCGTCCGTCCTCGTCCCACAGGGGGCAGGGATCGATGAGGCCCCGGCCCGCCAGCAGCAGCCGCGGGGCGCTCCAGGGGCCGGCCGGATGGGGAGCATCCAGCACGAAGATCCCGTGATCGGGGTCGGGGTAGGTGATGTAGAAGGTGCCGTGGTGCTCACGGAGGCTGGGTGCCCACACCCCGCTGCCTCGTCGCGGCAGCGAATAGTGCTCCGCGGGCACCAGCGCCGGCAGCGCATTGGTCACATGCTCCCAGTCCACAAGGTTGCGAGAGTGCAGCACCGGCAGGCCCGGCGCCCGATTGAAGCTCGAGGCGATCATCCAGTAGTCGTCGCCGATCCGGATCGCATCCGGATCGGGCCAGTCAGCATCGAGGACGGGGTTCGAACGGTGATGCAACTTCTCTCCTCCGACGGGGTGTGGTCGGCGTCGACCAGGTCGCGGCGCTCAGCGGAGCAGTCCCGCTCATGACACCAGAGTAACCGGTTTCTCAGGCCGCAGTCGCTCACGATATCAGCACCGGACCGGGCGCGAGCGGGTCCGGCGAAAACGCGGGGCGCATCGCCGGCGAGGCCTCCGATATCGAAACGTTACATGCCTGCTACCTGCGAAAACAGGGAGGGTGTGGGCTGTCGGGCCGGGCGGGTCGCTGGATTCGGGGGTCCGCCTCGTTGACAGGTGCGCGTGCCGGATTCACACTGATGCTCATGCGGGATACCGGTTTCCGATAGAGCGGTTTCCGACGCGACCACTCGACGAGGAGCAAGGATGGCCAATGGTGGCTGAACCCATGAACGACACCAGGCGGGCTGCTCCCGTGCCCGCAGTCGCCGTCACGGAGCCCACCGGTGGGCCTGTGCAGCGCCGCCATCGCTCCCTGGCTTCGCGCCTGTGGCAGTACCGTGCGCTGTACCTGATGGCCCTGCCCGGCATCGTGTACTTCGTGGTGTTCAAGTACGTGCCCATGGGAGGACTGATCATCTCCTTCCAGGAGTACAAGCCGTTCCTGGGCATCGCGGGCAGCCCCTGGGTGGGCTTCGAGCATTTCGTGCGGCTGTTCACGCAGGACACGTTCTTCATGCTGCTGCGCAACACCCTGGTGCTGTCGCTGCTGCTGATGCTGATCTCGTTCCCGGTGCCGATCGTCCTGGCGCTGCTGCTGAACGAGCTGCGCGGGATCGTCTTCAAGCGCAGCATCCAGACCGTCATCTACATCCCCCACTTCATGTCGTGGGTGATCGTGGTGTCCTTGTTCTACGTGATGCTCACGACCGACGGCGGAGCGATCAACAACATCATCGTCGCGCTGGGCGGCGAGCCCATCGGCTTCCTCACCGAATCCGAATGGCTGCGCCCGATGTACGTCTTCCAGCATGTATGGCGCACTGCCGGCTGGGGCACGATCGTCTACCTGGCGGCCCTGACCGCGGTGGACCTGTCCCTGTACGAGGCAGCGGAGATCGACGGCGCGAACCGGTGGAAGCAGACCTGGCACATCACTCTGCCGGCCATCCGCCCCACCATCATCGTGCTGTTCATCCTGTCCATCGGGGACTTCCTCGAGCTCGGCTTCGAGCACATGTTCCTGCTGCTGAACTCGATGAACCGCGACGTCGGGGAAATCTTCGACACCTTCGTGTACACGGCCGGCATCCAGAACGGCCAGCTGAGCTTCGCCACCGCCGTGGGTCTGTTCAAGGGGTTGGTCGGACTGATCCTGGTGGTGGGCGTGAACTCGCTGGCCAAACGGCTCGGCGAGGAGGGCGTGTACTGATGTTCGGCTTCGAGCAGTTCCTGACGCTGAACCGTTGGCTGACCGGGTTCTGGCGCCTGGCCTGGCTGAACATCCTGTGGATCCTGGTCACGGTCCTGGGCCTGGGCGTGCTGGGCATCGGACCGGCCAGCTACGCCCTGGCGAAGTACCTCCACCGCTGGTTCCGCCACGGGCGGACTCCTCCCACGACGCGGACCTTCCTGCGCGAAGCTCGCGAGCTGCGGTGGCAGCCCGTGCTGGTCGGCGGGATCCTGCTGACCGCCGGCGCGATCATCTTCGTGAACCTGGTGAGCCTGAGCGACTGGTATCTGCGGGCCGCGAACGTCGGGGCCCTGACCGTGCTGTGGATCATCACCGCGCACATCTTCTTCGTGATGGCTGCGCTCGACGTGAAGGGCCTGCGGGCTCAGCTCAGCAGCGCATTGCTGCTGGGCGTGGGCTCGCTGCACTGGACGATCCTGGGCACCACCGCGGTGGTGATCGGATACCTGCTCATGCTCCGCTTCGCCGTGCCGCTGCTGCTGATGTTCGGCATCGGCCTGCCCGCGGTCGTGTTCGCCGCGATCTGCGCACGCACCCTCAGGGACCTCGAGCCCGCCCCGGATCAGGCTGCTGACTCCACCCTGCGCACCCAAGCGCATCCCGCGGAGCGCACCGACGCGCTCTCGCGCCGCTCGACGTCGGCCCCCGACGGAGCGCACCCCCTCAGGAAAGGAATTCCGGCATGATCAACCGCAGAACTCTGCTCTCTTCCGTCCCCGCCGCTGCAGCAGGCGCGCTCGCGCTCTCCGCATGCGGTGGCAGCGGCGGCGACTCCGGCGGCTCGAGCGGAGGTGGCGGAGCGCTGACCTGGATGGCGATGCTGCACACCCCGACCACGCCCGACGCCAGCGGCCCCGTGCACTCCTCCCTGGCCGAGCTGACCGGTCAGGATTTCGACATCCAGTGGGTGCCCGATGCCTCCAAGGAGGAGAAGATGAACGCGGCCCTCGCCTCGGGCTCCGTTCCTGACATCACCTCGGTCACCAACCTCGACAACTCCTCCATCCGCGGCGGCGTGACCTCCGGTCTGTTCTGGGACGTCGAGCCGTTCCTGGAGGAGTTCGAGAACCTCAAGACCATCGATCCCAAGATCATCGAGGCCGCCCGCCTCGACGGCGTCCTCTACGGAGTGCCCTTCCAGAAGCCGCTGGCCCGTTACGGGGTGCTGGTCCGACAGGACTGGCTCGATGAGCTCGGCCTGGATGTCCCGCACACGATCGAGGACCTGGGCGAGGTCGCCAAAGCCTTCGCCGAGGGCGATCCGACCGGGACCGGCCAGTCCGTCACCGGTTTCATCGACCGCGAGGAGAGCTTCAAGGTCGGCTTCCGTTCGCTGGCCGGCTACTTCGGGGCAGGGGAGACCTTCCAGGTGGATGAAGCCGCTGGGAAGATCATCCCCGCCTTCATCTCCGAGCCCTGGAAGGAGGCGATGGAGTGGTACCGGGACATCTACGCCGCGGGCGGGGTGAACCAGGAATTCATCACCACCCAGAAGGAGAACCAGCAGCAGGCGATCGCGCAGGACAAGGGCGGCATCGTCGTCACCGGGCTGTTCGAGGCGAAGAACTACGTCGCCCTCGCCGACAGCATCAACCCCGACTCCGATGTCGAGTGGACCCTGATCAATGACATCACCTACGCGGACGTCCCGCGCCGGATCCTCTCCGACACCGGCGGCGGCATGGGCGGTCTCTTCGCGATCTCCACGCAGTCCGTGACCGATGAGGACGGCGTGCGTGACGTGCTCGCCTTCGCGGACGCGCTGATGGGCGAGGAGGCCCACAATCTGATGACCAACGGCATCGAGGGCACCCATTACGAGCTCGACGACGACGGTGCCGTGAACATGCTCGATCAGGCCCTGTGGGAGCAGGAGGTCCAGCCGTACTCCAGCTCACGCCTGGCCGAGAGCGCCTTCACCTACAAGGACACGAACGAGTACGTGAACCTCGCCAACGAGATGATGGCCGAGAACGACGAATACGCGATCACCAACCCCGTGCAGTCGCTGAACTCCGAGACGTTCAACACCCAGTGGGCCACCCTCGAGCAGAACCTCAACGACGCCTACAACAAGTTCATGCTGGGCGAGGCCACGATGGCCGACTACGAGGAGGCCATCGAGACTGCTCGCGGGCAGGGCCTGGACGACATCATCAGCGAGTACACCGAGGCGTACGAGGAGTTCAACGCCTGACGCACGGAGGGGTCGGAGGCGACGACTGCATCCGACCCCTCCGAGCCGGGCGCCCCGCGCCCTCGCCCGACGCCAGATGCTCCACCTCCCGCTTGTCCCGAAAGGCACGCCTCATGACCCTCACCAAGACCTTCCCCGACCCCGCCGCCACCGAGCTGGCGACGGCCCGGCTGCAGCGCGCCATCGATGAGGCCGCCGCCGTCGGCGGTGGACAGGTCCGGGTGCCGGCGGGTGTGCACCGCACCGGGGCGCTGCGGCTGCGCAGCGGGATCGACCTGCACCTCGAGGCGGGCGCGGTGCTCCAGTTCGTGCCGGACCCGCAGCTGTACCCGGTGGTCGATGCCCGCTGGGAGGGTGCTGTCGGGCACGTGCACTCGCCGTGCCTGTACGCCCACGGCGAGCGGGATGTGTCGATCACCGGGCTGGGCACCATCGACGGCGGCGGCCCGGTGTGGTGGGAGATCTTTCGAGACCGACGTGAGCAGCTGGCCCATCCGCGTCCCACGCTCATCGGGCTGCATGACTGCGAGCGGGTCACCATCCGGGACGTCTTCCTGCGCAACTCGCCCGCCTGGACGGTCCATCCGGCGCTGTGCGAGGACGTGTCGATCACCGGGGTGCGCATCGCCAACCCTTCTGATTCCCCGAACACCGATGGCATCGACCCCGAGTCCTGCCGCAATGTGCGCATCAGCGACTGCCATATCGATGTCGGCGATGACTGCATCGCGATCAAGGCCGGCACCGAGGCCACCCCGGAGCGCATCGCCTGCGAGAACATCGTGATCACGGGCTGCACGATGGTCCACGGGCACGGTGGGGTGGTGATCGGCAGCGAGATGAGCGGCGGGGTGCGCAACGTCGCCATCAGCAACTGCGTCTTCCAAGGTACCGACCGGGGCATCCGGCTGAAGACCCGGCGGGACCGCGGAGGCGTGGTGCAGCAGGTGCGCGTGAGCAACGTGGTCATGGACGACGTGCTCTGCCCGGTCACCGTGAACCCCTTCTACTTCTGCGGTCCGGAAGGGAAGGAACCCCATGTCGGGGACCGCTCGGCCCGCCCGGTCGATGCCGGCACCCCCCAGATCCGGGGCCTGCAACTGGCCCACCTCACCGCCACGAACGTGCACGCCTCGGCCGGGCACATCTTCGGTCTGCCGGAGGCGCCGCTGACCGGCTTGAGCATCCACGACCTGTCGGTCTCCTTCGCCGATGCTCCGCGCCCCGGTGCCCCCGAGATGGCCTCCGGGGTCGAACCCCGGACCCGCTCGGGGATCGAACTGGGATTCGTCACCGGCGGCGAGCTGAGCCGGGTGCGGGTCAGCGGCGCCGACGGGGAGGTCGTGACCGCCGGGTCCTGCACGGAGCTCGCACTGGATGTGGGGGGGACCGATGACCATCATGTCTGAGCGGCCCCGCGCCAGCCAGCGGGCCGGTGGCGAGCAGCCCCCGCCACGAGTGCGCCGCACCCTCGAGCTGTGGCTGGTGGGCATCGGCATGGCTCTGTCCCTGGTGGGCCTGGGCGGCTTCACCCTGGTGATGAACCAGGCCGATCAGGCCACTTTCGAGTCCGTCATCATGCCCGCCCTGACCGGCACGGATCCGGGCATGCCCAGCGCCGAGGCCTACCAGCTCGGTCGCACGTTGGCCGCCTGGTTCGGCGTGACGCTGATCGTCCTGCTGCTGCTGTCGGTCATCGGCGTCTTCTTCGCCCGCCGCCGCCCGTGGCGCCGGTCCTCCGGCTGGTGGTTCCTCGCCGCCGGTCTCGTGTGCCTGCTGGGCAGCCAGCTGATCCTCTTCCCTGTCGCCTTCGTGTTCTTCGTGGCCGCGGGCTGCTTCGCCCTTCGCCCGACCTCGGATGGGAGCCCTTCATGACCAGCACCTCCGCCCCCGCCACCGACACGGTCGCCAAGGCCGTCCTGACCACACCGCCGCGTCGGCGTCGCAGATCGAAGAACGGACTGCGGCCGCTGACCTACGGCGAGCGTGTGTTCCGGGTGGTCAACGTGATCCTCCTCAGCGGCTTCGCCCTGATCTGCCTGATCCCCTTCATCCATGTCATCGGCAGCTCCTTCGCCAGCCCCGGGGAGCTCGCGACCACGAACTTCCTGCTGATCCCGCGCGAGTTCACGCTGGACGCCTACCGGTACATCCTGTCCACCCCCACGATCTTCCGCGCGATGGGGGTGTCGGTGGTCGTCACCGTGGGCGGCACGCTGCTGAGCCTGGTGGTGACAGCGCTGATGGCCTACGCGCTGGCCAAGCCCTACCTGCTGGGCCGTCGGGCCGTGAACTTCATGGTCATCTTCACGATGCTCTTCTCCGGCGGCATGATCCCCACCTTCATCGTGGTCTCGAAGCTGGGGCTGCTGGACTCGTTGTGGTCCCTGGTGCTGCCCGTGACGGTCAACGCCTTCAACTTCGTCATCATGAGGAACTTCTTCCAGGGCATCCCCGACAGCCTCGAGGAGTCCGCCCGGATCGATGGCTGCTCAGAGCTGGGAGTGTTCCTGCGCATCGTGCTGCCGCTGTCGGTGGCCTCCATCGCCACCATCGGGCTGTTCTACGCGGTGACCTACTGGAACACCTACATGCACGCGATCCTGTACATCAACGACTCCTCGAAGTGGCCGATCCAGGTGCTGCTGCGTCAGATCGTGATCGTCTCGAGCGGTGTCAACGCCGACGCCTCCGTGGTGGACGTGGTGCCGCCTGCCCAGTCGGTGAAGATGGCCGTGATCGCGGTGGCCACGCTGCCGATGCTGATGGTCTACCCCTTCGTCCAGCGCTACTTCGTCAAGGGCGCCATGATCGGCTCGGTCAAGGGCTGAGCCGCCACCACGACCAGTCATCCCACGAATCCACCCGTTGGAAGAAGAGATCAAGGAAGATCATGTACACCATCTCCCGTCGTCGTCTGTCCGCTGTTGTCGGTGCCGCTGCCGGAGCAGCGGTTGTCGGAACCACTGCCGTGCCGGCTGTTGCTGATCCGGGGTGGGGGTCGGAGGTGCCGCGTCGGCGTGCTGATGAGCTGTTGCGGTTGATGAAGGTGTCGGCGGGGGAGGAGACGGCTGATGGGCCGGTGTGGTCGCCGGTGGCGACGGGGTTCGCCTCGGTGGCGACGGAGGATCTGCCTGAGGGGGCGGTGGGTGGTCTCGGTGGGCAGATCGTTGCCGTCGGTGATGGGGCGGAGCTGGCGGAGGCGCTGTTGCGTGAGGGGCCGACGGTGGTGCTGGTGGAGGGCACGATCGAGCTGCCGCTGGGGGAGATGTTGGATGTGTCGGCGGATACGAGTGTGCTCGGGGTGGGGCGGGCTGCGGAGATTGTCGGGGGTGGGCTGCGGCTGCTGGAGGTTTCGAATGTGGTGATTCGGAATCTGACGTTCCGGGATTCGTTCGTGCCTGGTGACTGGGACGGGGATTTCGATGACAACGACAACGATGGGATCCGGGTCGATACCTCGGATCGGGTGTGGATCGATCACTGTGAGTTCGTGCGGCTGGGGGACGGGCAGGTCGATGTGCGCAAGGACGCCACGAATGTGACGATCTCTTGGTGCATCTTCCGGGATCACAACAAGACCCTCGGGGTGGGGTGGACCGACAACCTGGTCACCACCTTGACCCTGCACCACACTTGGTTCTCCAACACCTACCAGCGCAACGCGAGCATCGACAACGTCGCCGCCGGTCATGTGTACAACTGTCTGTTCCAGGGGCAGGGCCAGTACGGCACCATGTCGCGCGGGGCAGCCCAGCTGGTCATCGAAGGGTGCGTCTACGAGCACGGTGAGGACGCGATCGTCGCCAAGGACGAGGACTCCCGCGTCCACTCACGGGACAACGTCTTCACCTCGATCCGCGGGCGCAAGGACCACACCGGCCCCACCTTCGACCCCTTGGACCACTACGACTACACAGCAGACCCCGTCGACGAGGTCCCGGCGTCGGTGCCGAGCGGAGCCGGGCCGTCCCGCCGCAAGGAGTCCACGGGTCGGCAGATCCGTGTCGCCCAGGACGGCACCGGCGACCTCGCCAGCATCAGCGCCGCCGTCGGGGCGGCCTGGAGAGCCGGCCACCCGGCCGAGATCATCATCGCCCCGGGGACCTATCGGGAGATCGTGCGGATCTGGCCCGGTATGCCCGAGGGGCTGGTACTGCGCGGAGAGAGTGGGGACCCCACGGATGTGGTGCTGACCTACGACCTCGCCGCCGGGACCGAGAAGTTCTATGGCGGAGACTTCGGGGCGACCGGGGCCGCCACCCTCGCTGTGCTGGCGAACGACGTGACGCTGCGGGACCTGACCATCGAGAACGCCTACGACGAGGCCGCCCACGGCCCCAGCCAGGCGCAGGCGCTGCGCACCGTCGGCGACCGCATCACCCTCGATGGTGTGCACCTGATCGGCAACCAGGACACCTTCCTGGCCGAGACCCCCTCCCGGGACGAAGGCGCGAGAGTGTATGTGACCGGCTCCCGCATCGAGGGCGATGTCGACTTCATCTACGGCCGCGCCACCGCCGTGATCGAGGACAGCGAGATCCACTCGGTCGACCGGGGAGAGGAGGTCAACGGGTACGTGTGTGCCCCGAGCACCGTCGGCGGAATGCTCGGCCTGCTGTTCACCGGTTGCCGCTTCACTTCGGGCGCGGCTGATGGCACCGTGTTCCTCGGCCGTCCCTGGCATCCCAGTAGCGACCCCGATGTGGAACCGTCGACCGTCGTGCGCGACAGCCACCTCGGCGGGCACGTGAGCACACCGGCCTGGTCTGACATGGGCGGCTGGCCCTGGGAGGACGACTTCCTGCGCGAGCACGCCAACTCAGGCCCCGGTGCGGCACCGGACGGGGAGCAGATCCCCGGCCGGCCGCAGCTGACACCGCAGGAAGCCCGTCAGCACACCCGCGAGACCTACCTCCAGGGCGAGGACGACTGGACGCCCTGGTCCTGACCACGAAGAACCCAGTCGACCCTCCGAGAGATCAAGGAAGATCATGTACACCATCTCCCGTCGTCGTCTGTCCGCTGTTGTCGGTGCCGCTGCCGGAGCAGCGGTTGTCGGAACCACTGCCGTGCCGGCTGTTGCTGATCCGGGGTGGGGGTCGGAGGTGCCGCGTCGGCGTGCTGATGAGCTGTTGCGGTTGATGAAGGTGTCGGCGGGGGAGGAGACGGCTGATGGGCCGGTGTGGTCGCCGGTGGCGACGGGGTTCGCCTCGGTGGCGACGGAGGATCTGCCTGAGGGGGCGGTGGGTGGTCTCGGTGGGCAGATCGTTGCCGTCGGTGATGGGGCGGAGCTGGCGGAGGCGCTGTTGCGTGAGGGGCCGACGGTGGTGCTGGTGGAGGGCACGATCGAGCTGCCGCTGGGGGAGATGTTGGATGTGTCGGCGGATACGAGTGTGCTCGGGGTGGGGCGGGCTGCGGAGATTGTCGGGGGTGGGCTGCGGCTGCTGGAGGTTTCGAATGTGGTGATTCGGAATCTGACGTTCCGGGATTCGTTCGTGCCTGGTGACTGGGACGGGGATTTCGATGACAACGACAACGATGGGATCCGGGTCGATACCTCGGATCGGGTGTGGATCGATCACTGTGAGTTCGTGCGGCTGGGGGACGGGCAGGTCGATGTGCGCAAGGACGCCACGAATGTGACGATCTCTTGGTGCATCTTCCGGGATCACAACAAGACCCTCGGGGTGGGGTGGACCGACAACCTGGTCACCACCTTGACCCTGCACCACAACCGATTCTCCAACACGCATCAGCGCAACGGCAGCATCGACAACGTCGCCGTCGCCCACGCCTACAACATCTGGCACACCGGGCACTCGTCCTACGGGATGAGCTCCCGGGGCGCGACCCAGCTGCTCATCGAGAACTCCCTGTTCGAGCACGTGCGCAACCCGATGATCGCCAGCGAGGACGAGTCCCGCATCCACCAGAGGGGCTCCCTCTTCGACGGCACCTGGGGCAGCCACGATGACACCGGCGTCGACATCGATCCGGCCGATCACTACGCCTATGAACCCGACCCGGTCGAGCAGGTCACCGAGCTGCTGACCCGTCACGCCGGGCCGTCCCGCCGCAAGGAGTCCACGGGTCGGCAGATCCGGGTCGCCCAGGACGGCAGCGGGGACGTCGCCTCGATCCACGCCGCCATCGGCGCGGCCCTCCGTGCGGACCATGATGTGGAGATCATCGTGGCACCGGGCACCTACCGGGAGGCCCCTGTGGTCTGGCCGGGCCTGGACGGGCTCATCATCCGTGGCGAGAGCGAGGACCCCGCCGACGTGGTGCTGACCTACGACAAGTCGGCGCAGGACTGGGCCACCTTGACGGTGCTGTCCTCACAGGTCACCCTGCGGGCCCTGACCCTCGAGAACACCTTCGAGGCACCGCCCGGCAGCGGCGAGGCGCTCGCGCTGCGCCGGATGGATGACAGCACGGCGCTCGAGGACGTGGTGATCAGCGGCGACGAGGTGGTGGAGGACCCGCGTTCATGACCACCAGGCAGCGTCTGCGGGAGCTGCTCGGGCTGGACCGCCTGGAGCCGGCCACGCCCGCGCACCTCGAGGGGGCCGAGCCGGCCGGCACCGAGCCGCCGGCACCCCAGGAGGTCGGCCTGCAGCTGGCCGACGGCACCTCGATCCCGTGCTTCCTGCTCCGCCCCACCCCGCAGAAGGACAACGGCATGGGAGCGGTGCTGATCGCCGGCCACGGCCGCGGGATCGACAGCCTGGTCGAGACCGGGGCATCGGAGGAGTTCAACACCGGCACCGCCTATGCCTTCGTCGATGCAGGATTCACCGTGCTGTGCCCCGAGGTGCTCAGCTTCGGCAGGCGCCGATTCCCGCGCCCCGAGGGGGCACCGCCCTATGAACCGACGGAGAACTCGTGTGGAGTCGACGCGACCCGGCATATGATGCGCGGGATCCCGCTGATGGGGCGGCGGGTGGCCGACGCGGCCGCCGCGGTCGATGCCCTGGGAGGGCTGCCCGGTATGGACCCGCAGCGCGTGGTCATCGCCGGTGGCTCCGGCGGGGGAGCGGTCTCCCTGCTGCTGGCCGCCGTGGAGCCGAAGGTCGCCGCCGCCCTGGTGGCCTCCTACTTCTGCACCTTCGAGGCGAGCCTGTGCTCGATCCGCCACTGCCCGTGCAACATCATCCCCGGGATCCTGCCGGAGATGGAGATGGCCGATATCGCCTCCCTCATCGCGCCGCGTCCTCTCGTCCTCGAAGCCAGCGAGCGCGACCACATCTTCCCGATCGCCGCGACCCGAGCGTCCTTCGAACGGCTCCCACCGGTGTGGGAGGCGTCGGACGCCCCGGTGCCCGAGCTCGTCGTCACCGGCGGCGGGCACGCCTTCCGCGCCGAGCGGTCGCTCGAGGCACTGGTCCAGCAGCTGGCCGGGGAGACCGGGAGGACTCGACCGGGCGGACCCTGAGCGACTGCGATCGCCCCGGATCCGAGCCACCCACCCCCGGAAGGCCTCCACCGCGCCCGCCGGGATGCTGCCCCTCCACCCACCGGAAGGTTGCGGGGCCGGCGTGACAAAGGTGGTGGTTTCGCGTCTGGGTGCGGTGCGCAGGCCTTTCCTGCCGTACGGTGAGTGCCGTGCCCGCCGCTGCGACGCCCGCCGTCGCGCGCGACACCTGATTCCTTGAGCCCCTGACCCGACGACGATTGAGACTCCGCCATCTCCACCCGCACCCGTAAACTCTCCCCACCCCCGCGCCTGGCCAAGAACGGCATGCGCATCACCGCGCTCGGCGGCCTCGGCGAGGTCGGCCGCAACATGACGGTCTTCGAGCACGCCGGCAAGCTCATGATCGTCGACTGCGGCGTGCTCTT
>Ga0209487_1001570_pt1 | contig 19134 bp, 25 predicted proteins | sample Poulit2012_FD_187524 | JGI IMG/M metagenome (GOLD analysis project Ga0209487, IMG submission 187524) | Agricultural soil microbial communities from Georgia to study Nitrogen management - Poultry litter 2012 (SPAdes) (version 2) | ecosystem: Environmental > Terrestrial > Soil > Agricultural land...
TCGGTGGATACCTGTCGGCGCCAGGGCCCCACCGGCAGAGACTTGAACCAGTGGCTGATGATGCGGGCGATGTCCTTGCGGAAGTACACCAGCACCGCCGCTTCGGTGCCGATCTGGGTGATGGCGGTGAACGCCGCACCGGGGTCGGCACCGCTGGGCAGCAATTCGCCCACGATGCGCAGGTGCGCGCTGGAGGAGATGGGCAGGAACTCGGTGAGTCCTTGCACCAGGCCCAGAAGGATCGCTTCCCACCACGTCATGGCTTCCAAGCCTAAACCTCATCGGCCGGTAGCCTTCACTGCCATGGAACTTCGGCGTGTGGGCGACAGCGGGTTACGTGTTTCCGCCATCGGATTGGGCACCCTGACATGGGGTCGGGACACCGACGAACACGAGGCGGAAGAGCAACTGCGAGTATTCCTCGACGCCGGCGGCACGCTGGTGGACACCTCCGCCACCTACGGCGATGGTGCGGCCGAGGAGGTGATCGGCACGTTACTCACCCGCAGTGTGGACCGGGAAGAGATGGTGCTGTGCTCCAAGGCGGGGGTGCGCACCGACGCGGCCGGCACGCGGCCGGACACCTCTCGCGGTGCGCTGCTGGATTCACTGGATGCCTCCCTGGAGCGGCTCGGGACCGACCATCTGGATCTATGGCTGGTGCAGGCCCCCGACGGCCACACGCCGCTGCGCGAAACCGTCTCCGCCTTACGCGCGGCGGTGCGTTCCGGGCGCACCCGGTATGTGGGGTTGTCGAACTACCCCGCCTGGCAGGTCGCACGGGCGGCCACGCTGCTGGAGTCCGATGAGACCTTCCTCACCGCGGCACAGATGGAGTACTCGCTGTTGCAGCGCGGGATCGAGCGGGAACTCATCCCCGCCGCACAGGGATGCGGGGTGGGCGTGCTGGCCTGGTCCCCGCTCGGCCGCGGGGTGCTCTCGGGCAAGTATCGCCGGTCGGTACCGGCCGACTCCCGGGGCGCATCACCGCACCTGCGCGGTTTCGTCGAGCCGTACCTGACCAGCGAGGCCCGTTCGGTGGTCGAGGCCGTCGTCACCGCCGCGGAAGGCCTGGGCCGCGCCCCGCTCGAAGTAGCCCTGGCCTGGGCGCGGGATGCACCCGGGATCTGCTCCGCCGTCGTCGGCGCCCGTACCCCCGCACAATTGCGCGGCTCCCTGACCGCGGTGGATCTGGAACTGCCTGACCAGATCCGGCAGGTGCTGAACGAGGTGACCGAGGTGGAACTCGGGTATCCCGAGCGCCGGTAGCCGGTCTTAGCGCTCGGAGTCGTCCTGGTCGAGATCGTCCTGGTCGAGATGGGCTCGGTCGGGGCCCCCGGCGCCTGGTTCCAGGTCCTCTACGTCGTCGACGTCGTCCACGTCGTCGTCCCAGTCCTCGTCGTCGTCATCGCCGTCGTAGACCACGAAGGGGGTGTCGACTTCGTAGGTGTCGTACAGCGCCTCGTCGTAGGTGTCGAAGGCGTCCATGAGGGTGTCGGCGGCATCCAGCACCGAAGGGGCATCGGCGTCCTGGGCGGTGGCGGCCGCGTCCAGGTGTGCGGTGAACGCAGCGAACAAGCGGTCCAGTGCCGCCCGAGGATCGGTAGCCATATGCAGACGGTAGCGCGCATCCGTGATGGGCAACAGTGCTATCCGGGGCCACGCGCCGCACGTGCTCAACACCACGCGTGGTCGCCAGTATCCGGCGGCGGAGCGCTATACAGTGTGGCCTCATGCAGGACCTATCGCTAGCGACGAGCCACCACGGCTCGGCTCACTACGAAACGCGGGTGTTCACCCTGCCGCCCCGCTCCAGCCGCCAGGAAGTGCGGCAACTGCTCACCGAGCAAGCCGAGTACGGCCGCTGGGAGTTGGCCCGGCTGCGGCTGTACGCCGGTGGGGAGCGCAAGGTGTGGTTACGGCGCAAGATCTACAAAGTGCGCTCCACGCTCTAAGGCCTCGCGCGGCGCATCCGACAGTGCTGGCGCGGCGCACCTCGCATAGTTCGGCGCACGACCCCGCCGAGTTCGCACGGCGCCCGACCCACCCTTGTCAGCAGGTGCGCAGGAACCGCTCCAGCACCCGGACGCCGAACTCGAGGGACTCCACCGGCACCCGCTCGTCCACGCCGTGGAACATCCCCGCAAAGTCCAACTCGGGCGGGAGTTTCAACGGGGCGAAACCGTAGCCGGTGATGCCCAGTTTGGACAGGGCCTTGTTGTCCGTTCCTCCGGAGAGCATGTACGGGAGCACGACGGCGCCGGGGTCCTCGGCGTCCAGCGCGCCGATCATCTTGTCCACCAGGTCGCCCTCGAAGGGCACTTCCAACGCGGTGTCGCGGTGAATGGGCTCCACGCGCACGTGCTCTCCGGCCAGTTCCTCGATGGTGCCCACGGTGGCTTCTTCATGTCCCGGTAGGAACCGCACGTCGATGGCCGCCTCGGCGCTCCCGGGGATCACGTTCGCCTTGTACCCGGCCGTTAGTTGGGTGGGGTTGGCGTTTCCGGACAGCGTGGCACCGACGAACTTGCTGACCCCGCCCAGGGAGTTGACCAGCGCCATGAGATCCTCAGGGTTGTCCGGGTCGATGGTGGTGCCGGTCAGGTCGGCCACACCGTTGAGGAAGGCCCGAACGGTGGGGGTCAGGGTGACGTCCCACTTGTGCGCCCCGATGCGCGCGACGGCGGCGGCCAGGTGTGTAACGGCGTTTTCCTCATTGATCTGGGAGCCGTGGCCGGCACGTCCCTCGGCGACCAGCCTGGTCCAGGCGATTCCCTTCTCCGCGGTCTGCAACAGGTAGGCCCGCCGACCGTTCACCTCGATCGAGAAACCGCCGACCTCGCTGATCGCCTCGGTAGCCCCCTCGAAAAGTTCCGGGCGGTTGTCCACGGTCCAGTGCGACCCCCACACCCCACCGGCTTCCTCGTCGGCGAAGAACGCGATGATCAGATCCCTGGGGGGCTGCCAGCCGGTGCGCTTCATATCCCGGACGACGGCGAGGATCATCGCGTCCATGTTCTTCATGTCCACCGCGCCGCGGCCCCAGATCATCCCGTCCATCTCATCCCCGCCGAAGGGATCCATCTTCCAGTCCTGGGCCTCGGCGGGCACCACGTCGGTGTGACCGTGCACCACGAGCGCCGGACGGCTCCGGTCGGCGCCGGGGATGCGCAGCACGACGGTGGCGCGCCGGTCGGCGGACTCGAAGTACTCGGGGCCCCAACCGACCTCGGTGAGTTTCTCCATGACGTACTCGGCCGCCTCCCGCTCCCCCGGGCCGCTGCCATCGCCGTAGTTGGAACTGTCGATCCGGATCAGTTCCCGGCACATGGTCACCACGTCGAGTTCCGGCGTTATGTCTTTCACCAATCCACCTCGGGTTGAAGGAGTCGAGTACGGCGCCCGCGGCCTACTGCTGTCGTCGGGAAGCCACCTGCTCCACCGTATCGGGCGGACCGCGTGCGGGGTCCGGGCGCTGGGGGTCCGGGTGGTGGGGTCCGGGCGCTGGGGTCCGAGCGGGTGGAGCGCCCGGATGAGGTCGACGGCGGAGAGTAGGCCCGGGTCAGCCGTCGAAGCGCGGGGACTGGTCCAGCGGATGGGCGGGTTCGCGCCGCCCTCGTCCAGTGGCGCGCCCGCCCGCATCGGGGCGCGACCATGAGCGCGACTATGCCCCTCGGTTCGGCGCCTCCAACGGGTTGCAGGTGTGAAACACCACACGATCGAGCAAGCCGGCTGGCAAGTTCGAGGCGTTATTTTCATGAACATTTTCAAAGCGTTGGAACGGTGCGGCTTGAGGCTGTTGTGTCGTCGCCTCCCGGCTTATTGCGGGGCGGAACACGGGGCGCTGCTCATTGGTCACGAGGCACATTCCTTGTACACTTGAACCCGTCGGGAAAGAGTCCCCGTCCCCCTCGGAGACGTTGAGATCCCGACGAAGTCGCGCCGGCCGAACGGCCCCCCTCTGAACGGCCGAGCGCGCGACGGCCCCGAGGCTCCCCGCCTCGGGGCCGTCCCCTTTTTCACGCCGGCAATGGCTTGGGAGGTCACCCCGAGACAGTCGGGGCGCACCTCCGGGGCGCCTGCTGGCCCGTAGGTGCCGAGGGACGTGTGCGGAACCACGTCCGCACGCCCCGGTCCGGTAGCATTGACAGTGCTTACGCGTGATATCTTGGCGGGCGTCGTCTGGTGCTCACAAGGCGCGGGCGACACTCATGTCCAGGTGGCGGAATTGGCAGACGCGCTAGCTTGAGGTGCTAGTGCCCTTTACCGGGCGTGGGGGTTCAAGTCCCCCTCTGGACACTCACCTCTAGGCACTTCCAGGCCCCTCCCGTAGCAGTAAACCGCATGATTTGGCGGTTCTCGCGGTCTTGGTTTCGCATCCTATGACACGTAGATGCGCGCCGATACCCACTACGCAGCACAACAAATGGCACAACACATGGCACAACACCTCGTGCCGGTGACTGACGTGCGCACACGTTCGCGGGCGTGCATGCTGCGCACACCGACCAGGTTGGAGTCCAGATGCATGCTCGTGCCTCGCGGGCCACCGGCCCTGCCATGCCCCGGGCGAGCGGACGATGAGTGGCCTGTGGGGGCCGGTGGAGGTTGCCCTGGCCAAGGCCACCGAGACCATCCCCGCACCAACGGCCCTGCCGGGGCGGACCCCGTATGAGATGAAGTGGGACGGGTTCCGCATCGCCGTGGTGCGCACCGAGGACCACACCGCGCTGTGGTCGCGCCAAGGCTCCCGGCTGGACAACCAGTTCCCGGACCTGCTGGCCGCGGCCGCTGACCAGTTGCCCCCGGGAGTCGTCCTGGATGGTGAAGCAGTCATCTGGAGCGGGGACCGCCTGGACTTCTCCGCGCTGCTGTCGCGGATGAGCAGTTCGGCGTCCTCGGCCAGACGTCTGGCCAACCAGCAACCGGCATCCCTCGTCGCCTTCGATGTGTTGGCGGTCGCCGGCCAAGATGTCTCAGGTCTTGTCCATCATTCCGATCGCGGAGTGCAATACCGAGCGGTGCGCTACACCGGGCGGCTTGCCGAAGCCGAGGCGGTCGCTTCCGTGGGGTCGCGGGGCGATTCATACGATAATGCGATGGCCGAGGCGTTCAACTCACTATTCAAGGGCGAGCTGATTCACAACCCGCTCAAACGGGGACGTGGCTGGCAGTCGATCAACGACGTGGAAATCGCCGTGGCCGAGTACGTCGACTGGTACAACCACCGACGCGTCCACGGCGAGCTCGCCCAGCGCTCACCCGCCGAGGTCGAGCAGACCTACTGGGCCGCACGCTACGATCAACCCGCCGAGCTCACCCGGACACGGTGACAGACAACGAAGCCTGCATCAGACCCGGGGCGCAACATAGAGCCGGTAGCGCTCGTCGTGGATGACGTACCCGGCCCGGGTGATGAGGGACTCGTTCTTGTTGAAGTGGTGGGCGCACAACTCCAGCGCCCCGCTGGAGGTGAAGAACCGCACGTAGGCCCGGCTGGGGCACCGGTCACACCGGTCGGCGGCAGTCAGCAAGGGCTGGCCGGTCTGGGTGGCGGTGGTCATGGTGCCTCCTTCGTGATGCCCTGGTTGGCCAGGTTGCCCCTGTCCTGGCTTCTAGCCCGGAAGTGGGTCTCAGCGCTGCGCACGGCATACACCATGTGAGACCGCGATTGTCGGCTAGGCACGCCAGGGCACCTCGTAGGTGATGTAGACCCCGGCCGGTGCGGCCCGGAAGGCCACGATGTCCAACGGTCCGTCGTGCCCCAGACGCTCGCGGGCCACCTGCCCGGCCTCCGCGGGGCCAAGGCCGTGGGGTACCAGCAGCATGATGCGCCCGGAGTCGAAGATGTAGGAGCCGGCGGCCATCGCCTTGATCTTGGCGGCGCGCACCCGCTCGGCGTGCGACTGCGCGGTGGTCGTGTGGGTGTCCATGCCCGCCAGGTGTGCGTCAGGGACCACCTGGTGCCACAGTTCAATCAGCCGGTGATGCCGGCGAGGATCGCCCGTCCCAGCGCGGACACCGAACCAGGGGCGAAGGTCTCGGCGATGATGCACGCCAGGTAGGCGTTCATCGCCACCACCAGCACCCACTCGCGCCACGACCCGGCAGTGCCGAGGACGGGCAGGGCGAAGTGGCCGTTCTTGGCCCACAGCGGGGTCTCCACCAGCGGTTTGGGCCGCAGCGGCCACAGCAGCGGGCAGCCCTGCGTGGTCAGCACGTCACCGAGGATGTGGATGGCGCACCCCATGCCCACCGACAGCGGCAGCCACCACAGCTGGTCGGGGGCGAAGTACACCGCTGCGGTGCCGCACAGCATCGAGGTCAGCCAGGCGGTCTTCCATCCGCGGATGATCCGCAGCGCCTTGAAAGCGAAGGACACCATGAACACGATCAGCAACCACGCCCCGATCTGGAAGTCATCGGCCAGACCCCAGGGCAGGTCGATGCGCAGCGGCGCCAGCAGCCAGGCCAGGGCGAAGGCGACCAGCACACCCACGATGGAGTGGGTGCCGTGCCGGTGTCCTCCACTGGCTTGACCCACTACCCGGGTGACCACGTTGGACACCGGTGGCAGGGAGTGGGCGATGGTGCCGTTGTGGTGGTCGGCATCGGGCAGCAGTGCCGCCCCGGCCGTGACCAGCGCACCGGCGGCCACCTGTGCAGGTGCCATCGGAAGCACCCCCAGTGCCCCGGCGGAGGTGGAGGTCAGGGCCACCCACCCCACCGCGCCCATCGTGGCGTGCCCGTGTCCCATCATCAGAGCTCACCCGCCAGCATCTTGGCGGCCTCGGCGTGCAGCCAGTCGGACACCTGATTGCGGCTGACCAGGTCCCGGTTGACGTCCTCCCCACGGCTGAAGCCGGGGGATTCCTGAGTCCGGTTCATGAGGCTTGCCTCGCGGGCTCGGGGTGGTTGACGCGGCCCACGGGGGTGGGTCTGATGCGTCCGTTCACGGCACGTCCTGCCGCATACCCCGGTGTGGGGAGGGTGGTGATGGCGCGGGCCAGGATGTTGTGGGCCGCGTTGAGGTCGGCGTGCGCGGTGTGTCCGCAGGACTGGCAGGCGAAGAGCGCTTGGCTCTCGCGGTTCTCCGCTGCCACGTGTCCGCAGGCCGAGCACTGCCGGGAGGTGTTCTTGGGGTCGACCGCGATCACGGCGGTGCGGTGACCATCTGGGGTCTGGGCTGCCTTGTCGGCCAGTCGCTGGGCGAAGGTTCCCCACACTGAGGCGTGGATGGAAGCGTGCATCGCCAGCCCGGCCACCTGACCCGGCTTGGGATACAACCGCTGCTTGATGCTCACGACACCCAGGTGTGCGGGCCACCAGCGCTGACGCCACGCCCACGGGCGCCCAGTAGCCCGCCAAGCACCCGCTCCGGGCGGTGGGTAAAGAGTTTTTACCTGCCCCGGTTCGGCCTCGAAACCTCCTCCTGGACCCCTCGACGGGCCTGCGTGACCCACCTGGCACCCCTCGACAGGCCCCTGAAGGGGGTCCGGGGACGGCTTCAGGCGACCCGGCGATGGCGTTTGGGCACCCGGATCTGGGGTGCGGGCCAGGGCCTGTAGTGCCCGTTTGGGTTCGGATCGGGGCTGAGGTGGTTGCAATTGCAACCTCCTGGGCGCGTTTGCAACCAGGGTGGTTGCAAAAGTTTTTGAGCGTTTGCGCAGGTCAGAGGGGGTGCGGAGGTCGAAAAAGCCCTGTTTGCAACATTGCAACCACTCCCAGCACATACGTAGGGAGCAGATCGGTATATATGTCTGGGGGATGAGATATATACCCCTGTGCGCGCACGTGTATGTGTGTATGTGTGTTGCAATGTTGCAAAAGGTAAGTAAGTAAGTAAGTAAGTGCGCTCTGACCTGCGGTTTTGACCATCTCTTGGCTTGCAACCACTCGGGGTGCCTCTGGTTGCAATGTTGCAAACGCGGCCTGCGGGGCCGACTTTTCCGCATGATTCCAACGATCCTGATCCCAACCAGGTGGTTGCAAACGCAGATCTGGCCGATCTCGGGCACCTGGTGAGGGCGCCGGTGGGCTAGAAGCAGCAGACCTACGCCTTCCCACCCCGAGATGACCGATGAACGCGCCGACCAGAAAGCAACGCCTACAGGCCCGCCGTGCAGCGCGGCGACTTCGGCGCGCCCGGATGGTCGGGGCCTCGGTGGCGATGCTCCTAACGGCCGCGGTGGTCACCCCCGTCGGAACAGTGCCACCTCCTTCCCCGCAGGAACCGGTCGAGGTGGTGGCGGCACCGATGGAGGTGGACGTGGTCTCCGACGACGGGCACACGCTGGGCCCGGTGGGGCATGTCTATCTCGATGACCGCACCCAGCAGGCGTTGTGGGTGACGGCCAAGACCGGGCTGTTCGGGTTCCGGGAGGTGTTCGTGCCGTTCGTGGGCGCCCGGATCGAGCCCGATACGCTGAAGGTGCGGTACACCAAGGACTACATCCTGGATGCCCCGCGGATCTATTCCGACGGGCACATCAGCGATGCCGAGCAGGAGGAACTCCTGCGATATTTCCGGGTGACCCGTCCCGGTGTGGCGCCGGGGGCCGAGCCGCCCGCGGACGAGGCTGGGCAGCCCGGGGCAACGGCGGACGAGGTGCCACCGTCGCAGGTCGGCCCCGACCCCGATCTCGACGAGGACCCCGCCGGCCGTGGTTGATCACCCCGGGATCCGGGTCGGTGCCGATGGTCTGATCCGCCCGGCGTGGGCGGCCGAGGACCCGCTGTTACGGGAGTACTACGACACCGAGTGGGGCATGCCGGTACGCGATGAGCGCGGCCTGTACGAGCGCCTCACCCTGGAGGGGTTCCAGGCCGGGCTGTCCTGGGCGCTGATCCTGCGCAAACGCCCCGCGTTCCGGGCCGCGTTCGCCGACTTCGACCCCGAGGTGGTGGCCACCTACACCGACGAGGACGTCGACCGGCTCGCCGCTGATACCGCGATCGTGCGCAACCGGGCCAAGATCCGGGCGGCGATCACCAACGCCCGGGCCACGATCGCACTGCGCCCCGAGGGCGGGCTGTCGCAGTTGATCTGGTCGTTCCAACCCGCAACCACCCCCACCCCGCGGACCCCGGAGGAGATCCCGACCCGGTCACCGGAGTCGGCGGCGCTGGCCCGGACGCTGCGCTCCCGGGGCTTCACGTTCGTGGGGCCCACCACGATGTACGCGCTGATGGAAGCAATCGGCATGGTCGATACCCACCTGATGCAGTCCCACCGGCGCGGTTCCTCCGGGCTGTGGCCCCACTAGGTCGGCACTCCAGCCCGGGCCCTGCGCATCTGAAGCGCCGCAAGGACGCCGAGCAGGGGCCCCAACCAGAGGCCCACCAGCATCCGGGTTCCAATGATTCCAGGCCACTGCTGCGACAGATGGAACGTGGGCAGCCAGAGCACGAGGATGCTCAACGGCACGTACGCCGCGGCTGCGGCGGCCAGGGCCAGGAACGTTGTACCGCACACCCCAAGGAACACACTGCCGGCCGTTGCCGAACCCCGGACCACCACTCGGAGCAACGGATACAACACCGCCAGGAACACGACCGTGAGCACGAGGGCCATCACGATCGGCTGAGGTCCGCCGCCCAACGGCACCGTGCTGGTCAGCGGCACCGCGAACATCATGTTCCACCCTTCCCTGAGCAGCATGGTCTGCACCAGGCCGGCGAGCAGCCAGAGGGTCAGCGCGCTCAGGGTGAGTACACCGGCGGTACGGGCAGGGGATCTGATGACCATGACCGCGCAGATTACTACAGCACATGACCGGATGCCTGCACAACCGCCGTCGGACCTGCCACGGCTTACTCGCCGTCGGCTCCCCAGGGTGGGGTCGGGGACCCGGGCTCGCCGTCGCGTCCGGCGGGCGCCTACTGACGCGGCTTGCCCACCACGGCGACCGGGCAGGGGGCGTGGTGCAGCACCCCGTGACTGACAGAACCCAGCAGCAGCGAGCGGGCGACACCGCGCCCCCCGTTGCCCACCACCAACAGGTCCGCACGCTGGGCCGCCAGGCGCAGGGCACCGGCGGGGTGGCCCATCAGCGCCTTGGCGTCCACCTGCACGTTCGGGTACTCGTTGCGGAACGGGGCGACCTGCTCGGCGATCATACCCTCGGTGGCCCGGGTGGCGTGCAGCATGTACTCCCCGTACCCCCCCCCGGCCGGCCCGTACCAGTTCGGGTCGGACATCACCCGCACCCCGCTGGTGTCCAGGTCGGCCAAGCGCGAACCAGTGGCCCTGCTGCTGCCGGGTGAGGTCAAGGTCAACCTCGGGCTGCCCTTCGACCTCGACGCCGAGCAGGACTCCTCACAGGTGTGCGTTGCCCTGCCGATGGAGCGGGGCACGTTCCGCATCAGTTCGGCCTACGGGTACCGCACCCACCCGATCCTCGGCGGGCGGGCGATGCACGCCGGCACCGACTTCGCCGCCCCGATGGGCACACCGATCTACGCCGTGACCGACGGCACGGCGGTCTACCGCGGGGCCGGTCAGCAGGGACGCTCCTCGGAGTTGCTCATCCTCTCCCACGAGGTTGATGGCCAACGGTTCTACTCCTGGCATGTGCACTCCTACCCCTCGGGCATCCATGTCAGCGTGGGTGACGAGGTGGTCGCCGGCCAGCACATCGCCGACGTGGGTGACAACGGGATGGCCACCGGACCGCACCTGCACTTCGAGATCCACACCGCCTCGCCCTCCTTCGCCCCTTCTGCCGGGCAGGCCGCCGGTGGGGTGGCTCGGTTCGGCCTCACTGGAACCCTTGCCCTGATGTCCTCGCTCGATGAGCAGGACACCGAGCCCCTGCCCGACCCGTCGCCCTCCAGCACCACACCCGCCCCGGACCCCGAACCGGAGCCTGAGCCCAGTTCTCCACCCCAGCCGGAACCCGACCCCGAACCGGAACCGGAACCGGCGCCGGAGCCGGAGGAACCCGTGGAGGGCGAACCGGAGCCCTCCTCACCGGAGCCGACCCCGGAACCGGAACCGGAGCCCGAGCCATCACCCGAGCCGGAGCCGGAACCCAGTCCCTCCCTCTCGCCTGAGCCTGAGCCGGACCGCACCGAGCGGCAGGAACCCGGACCCGGAGAACCCTCCCGGCCCACTACTCCGCTGCCCCCGGGTGCGGTGGGCACCACGGTGGACCCGGTGCCGTTCCTGCAGAACCTCGGCTACGGGGTGGTCAACCCTTCCCAGTGCTGAGCCCCGCCTGCTGCGTGGCCCAATCCAACATCGCCGCCGCCCTACGCTGGACCGCCCGCGATCACACACATCAGGCCTCAACAACCTCGGCATCACATTGAGCTTTGCCGGGCCCCTGGCCGCGCACCCATGCGTGCGTGGTGCCTCAGGTCAAGGTGCCCGCGAAATCCGCGTCCGTCCGTCTTGACAGACCCTCACGAGCCCACTACCATCTGTGGACCAAGTTTCAGGGGAGGTTCAGGGATGAGCCAGCGGATAAGCGCGATGGTGCGTAGTGTCACAGTCCTTTCAGCAGTTGCTGCACTCGCCGCTTCTGGCGTGGGGGCAAGCGCGGAAAGTTGGGCTTCAGACGACAATGATCGCGGGGGGCATGATCCATTACGAGTTTGATGCTCATTCCCTGCCTGGTGCGCAGCAGAAAGAGGTGCAAGGAACACTCGGAGAACAGGAGTCCTGCGAGTTCGAGTTCGGAAGTCTCGCAAACACTCCTGAAGGTCATGTGGAAGTTGGCGCCGAGGTTTCGTTCAAGCCAGATGTTTGCGTGATCACGTATGCGGTGGCTGTCTATGAAATCGATGAAGTCCCTGATGTCGTGATCGAGGAGCACTTTGATGGCGAAGATCGCTTCGACTCCTTTACGGCTGGAGCGGTTGCCGAGCGCGAGGCAGCAGAAGCGTCGAAGGATGCTGAAGTAATGCAATTGCACTCTGCTAGCCTGGCAACAAGGTATCGTGATCCTCTCTTCATCACTGTGACCCGTGCGACGACGACTCTAGACTGGACCGGTACAAGTTCCTGCATCTCCGCCGCTACCCCAAGCCACGACACATACCATCTTGGGGCGACTGGATGGTCTCGAACGTCGATGACCCCAACGTTCACCTTTGATTGCGCGCAGGCGTACGCCAACACCGATGCTCGATTCATGAACTCTGGGTTCTGCCCAACGGGAAATACGTTCACCAATCACACCGGGACTCGCGTCTACGGGTATCCAGGTGGACCTTCCGACTATTCGATTACGATGACGAAATCCGGTGGCTGCAACGATCTCCTGCACTCGAACTATACGTGGACGCCGTAATAGGCATCTATCGGAGGGGAGCCGCAGTGGTCACACAGCATAGAAACGAAACCCGGAATAAGAGGATAACCGCACTTCCTACTGTTGGCACCGGGATACTAGCCGCCGTTCTCTGTCTCATCGGGCATGCCTTTGCACCGATCTACGCAACCGGTGCAAGCATTCTGGTCGCCGTCGTCACGGGAACCGTAGTTTTGACAAACAAGGATATGCGTAACGCAGTCCGCTCTGCGCTCGTTGGCGTCTTTCTAGGTGTCATCGTTGTGCTCGCGTTCTACTGGATCAGCGCCCTCGTGAACCTGGAGTAGCCCCGCGCGACCCAGGTGCGGTGGCTGCCGCTCACCCCACCAGCCGTGTGACGAAGATCGGCCACCGCCGGAAAGCACGGTCAGGGGTGGGTCATGGTGGTGACGTCCAGGGCGGTATCGAGTTGGGCGGCGGTGACCTCACCGCGCTCCACGTATCCCAGGGCCTCCACCGCCTGGCGCACGGTGATGCCCTCGGTCACCTCCGGTCTCCGCACACCTTGTGCCCATGAGACTCGATTCGGACAACTACCCCACCGAGGACATCTTGGAGCAGATCCGGCAGTGGAAGGGCACCGCCAACGCCCTACTGGATGCGGTCATCGACATCTGGCCGCACTACGGCACCACCACCGATTCCACCGTCAGGGGTGGCAGCACGCGCCGCGTGGTGCTGGTCACCGGTGGCTGGTCGGGGTGTGAGGATCTGGTCGATGCGCTGCGGACCACGCTGGTGTGGACGCTGGCCTGGAGCGAGTCGTCCAGCGGCGGCAGGCATGTGCTCGAACTGCCCCACGCCCTTGCCGGGTTCGACCTGACACCGATGGTCCGGCCCACGCGGCACGTCCGCGGTGATGTTCGCCAACTGGTCGATGCTGCTGTCGGTGGGGGTATCTCCCGCCAGCAGGCCCGGGCACTGATCAGCCGGATCTACGCCGCCCCGAGGCTGTGACCGCATCGATCTCGCCCGCACACACCACGGGCATGAGCATCAACGCCCGTGACCGTGCCCGCCAGCCCCAAGGCCGCCCCACCGGGGGCCAGTTCGCCGAGGAGACCAAGGCCGCCTCGGGGATCGCCCTGCCCGCCGGGCAGGCCGACCAGCATGTCCATGAGGGCAGGACCGCCGCGCAGTGGCGCCAGGAGGCGGCCCAGGCCCGCGGCCGCTCGGCGGACTCCTGGGAGCGTTCGGACAACGACGGCTTCCTAACCCAGTGGGCCGCGGACACCATTGCCCGCAAGTACGACCTGCAGGCCGAGATCGCCGAGCAGGGCGGCACCTGGCAGTTCCCGGCGCTGCTGGACACCGACGGCAACCTGGTGCCGGCCAAACTGGTCCAGACCCGGTACGGGATGGCGTGGGGCCTGCTGTCGGACCCCAGCGACCCTCATTCGGACTTCACCGGATTCGTCAATCCCTCCAACGCACGCACCCCGGCCAGGCGGGCCGCGGCGATGGCCAAGAAGGGGTACCGCATCGGCGCCGTGCGGGCACCAGCCACCGCGGCGCTGAGCGACGGACTCGCCCCGATCGCATACCCCCGCCGCACCGATGGCGGGTTCGACCCGGGCGCCGAGGTTGTCGACGATGGGGCCAACCCCAGCGACTAGGTGCGACACGCCGAGAGTTACAAGTTGAGTGTGGCGCGAGCCACACCGGCCCGCACACATATCCCCCAAGCCCCGGGCAGCCGGTGAGTTCATACCCTGCTACTCGGGGCTAGCCAATGCCCGCCCCCACCTGAGCAGGGTTCCGGGCTAGATGAGGCATGGACACCATCACCGTGGACATCGACGGGCGCATCGCCTCATGGCGGGCCGGACAGTTCACCGGTGACCCCGAGGTGGTTGCGGCGGCTGGGTTCGCCATCGAGCACGGGCAGACCGTCGCAGTCTTCGACCAGGTGCCCATCGAGGCCCGCGCCGATGAGCCCCTCGGCGCCCTGGCCGCCCTGTCAGCGTTCAACCCCGGGCGGGTGTTCGTCACCGAACTACCCGAGGCGGTCGCCAACTGGCTCACCGCTGTATTCGACCAGGACCAGTGTGGGGCCAGCGCGGCAAGCGGCCATTGAACCCATGAGCCCCTGGCCCGGACACACCTGGTGCATGAGCAGCCAGATCCTCCGTCGCCAACCCAGGGGTCGGCCCACCGGGGGCCAGTTCGCTGAACACCAGCGCGCCAACTCCGGGCTAGCCCTGAGCGACGCCGACGATCCGTGGCTGGATCTCGACCCGGCGGATGACCCGTGGGCGAGCGACGCCGCGAACCAGCAGGATGCGGAACTAGATGACCTGATCAAACTGGCCGACCAGGTCGCCCGGGCCACCACCTCCCCCGCAGCCATCGGCCGGGATGAGGTCGAACAGGGCCACGCCCGCTGGGAGGCATTCCGCACCCTCAACGATGAACTCACCGATCGGTTCGGCAGCGTTGAGCAGGCCGCCACCACGGTGGGTGCCAGAATCGCCGCCCGCGCCGAGACCCACGCCGGCATCAGCGCCGAGGAGGTCGCCGAGTCCTACCAGCAGCGCCTGCAGTCCGCGAAGGAGGAAGCCGAGCAGGCGCAAGAAGCCAAGGAGCAGGCGGTCAAGGAGGCCCGAGAGAAGTTCGGCGACACCCGACAGATGCTGCTCGACGCCCGCAATGCCACCGATGACCAGCAGCGGGCACGGTTGCGCGAGGCGTACAACCAGGCGTGGCAGGCCACCGATGAGTACACCAGCGAAGCACGATCGAACGCCAACCGGGCCATGGTTCACCTCAGTGAGGTGTCCCAAGGGTTGGATGAGCAGACGATGGCCGACCTTCGTCGCCTGTCGGACGGGTACACCGCGGCGCTGTCACAGGTGCGCGATATGGGTGGCGGGCAGATGCGGTGGCATTCCAAGACCGCTAAGAAGGCGCGCACCGCGTTCGATGAGGCCGCCACTATCTTCCCCACCGACTGGATCGAGGCATCCAACAACCGCATCACCTCCAGCAACGAGCGCGGTGGGGCACCGCTGGCGAAGATCTCCCGCCGGCGAGCCCACTACATGGACCGCCAGCTGCACCGGTCCACCACCTGTGGCCCGGACCGGTCACTTGCCACCGGGTTCGCTTACATTGAGGAGGACATGAGCACCTACGGCCGCTCGTCCTCACCGCACCGGGAGTTCACCGAACTGACCTCCGAGGAGTTGGAGGCCAACGGCTACACCCTCGCCACGGGCAACGGCAAGCCGTACTGGCACACCCGCTACACGGTGGCCAACCGCTTCGATCACGGCACCTTCGATGAGGACACCCCGCCACGGGGCCGGGGGTGGGAGAAGTGGGTCAACCCCGCCGAGCCCACCGACGTGCGTTGGCGTCGTCCCAAAATCCGGGTGCGTACCTCCTCGTTTCACTCCGCACCAGAGATCACCACCAACGCCATGATCCCCGCGGTGCAGGGCCGATCGGCCACGTTCGCCGTGTGCGCCCACGAGTTGTCCCACCGGTTCGAGTACTCCGTGGAGGGAATCACCGGCCTGGAGCGGGAGTTCTTGAAGCGACGCACCACCGACCCGGCCACCGGCCTCCAGCAGGAGCCGCGCCCGCTGTGGCGGGGTTCGAAAGAACGGGCACGGGCCGGCGACTTCATCAGCGCCTACACCGGCAAGGACTACGGGGAGGAAGCCTTCGAGGTGCTGTCCACCGGGGTGGATGCCCTCTTCGGGGGCCGCCGCGGCGGGCTGGTGGGCACCGCCGGTATGAAACAGGATCTGGACCACCGCAACTTCGTGCTCGGGGTGATGGCCACCGCGGGGCGCCAGCCCGACAGGAACCTGACCCCTTAGCCGGGGTACCCGAGAGCCCGCACGTTCAGTGCCGCGGGTGGACGGTTCCGGCGAAGTCGACGACCTGGCCCTCGTCGTCGACCACCACGCGCTCAACGGCCAGCATGCCCCGGTCGGGAAGACGGATCACCACCCCGGTCTGCGCGTGCTGGCGGCCATCATCTCCGGCACGCCACCGCAGCCACCCAAGGTCCCCGGTGCTGTCGCGCACCACCCAGCGGTCTCCCTCACGGTCCACATCGAGGCGGTCACCGATGCGCACCTGAGCGACCCGCTCCGAGCGCGGGCGGCGTGAGTCCAGACCGTGCGCCGGCGGGGTACCGGCCGCGTACAGGTCCTCGGCGAACGGCCCGCTGTGGCCAATCAGGCGGTCTCCGTTCGCGCGCTGTGAGATCACGGGGAACTGCTCCCACCAGTCGGCCATGAGTCGAACCGTATCTTCCCTCGCCTGCCACCGCCGCGCCTTTGGTGACCCGGTCTGCCGAGGCGACCACCGGGGCATGCCTGCGCATGGGTCTGGGTATGAGCAACAAGGGACAGGACGACATCAACCAGGCCCTGAAAGGCAAGGGCGGGATCGCTTTCACCATCGCAGCCGGGGTGCTGGTGCTGGCGTTCATCATCTACGGGTTCATCCTGTGACCGCCCACGTGCAGCCCCCGGGGCGGGTGATCGGCCAAGCCGGGTTCGGCCTGTCCGAGGACGCCTCGTGGGCCACCAGCCAAGGTGCCGCCGAGGCTGGTGCCAAGGGTGAGGCCCGCACCGCCGAGGTGCTGGGGCAACTCGCGGCTCGCCGCGGTGGTCCGACGGTGCTGCATGACTTGGCGATCCCCATCCCAGGGTTCACCGCCAACATCGACCATGCCCTGGTGTATGGCAACCGGGTGCTGCTGATCGACAGCAAGTGGTGGCGCCCGGGGTTCTACTGGACCATGGCCGGGCACACCTACCGGGGCACCCAGCGGTTTGAGGCCGCGGAGAAGCAGACGATGGCCATGGCCACCGAGCGCATCAGCGCCCTGCTGACAGACCGAGGCATCACCCACGCCGTGCTGGACGACCCGGTGGTGCTGATCTGGCCTTCGCGCACCGCCCCGGTGCTGCGCACGTGGGCACTTCGGGTACCCGGTGCCCGGCCAGTGAGCGCCCAGGCAGGTCTGCGCCGACTGCGACGCCGACGCTTTCGCCGCAGTGCTGATGCGTCGGTGGTTTCAGCCCTGGTGCCCCTGGTGGCGTCGGTGAAGACAGCCCGGGGCGCTCCGTCGCGGGCTAGTAGCAACGAGGAAGAGTTCCACTTCGACTAGGACAGGACCGGTTTTGGCACGCGCAACCGCCCAGCCAGCCACCTCGATCGCATGGCTGATCATCACACTCGGGGTGGTGGGTATCGGGGTGGCCACCTACTACGGCTACCCCGGGATGGCGGCGCTGTGGTTGGCGGTGGTGGCCGCCGGATGGGCCGAACCGACACCGGTGTTCACCGGCCCGAAGGACACCTACGGCGCACCTACACCCCAAGGGGCACGGGAGCACAAGAACAAGGCCCGCTACCTGCTGCTGAGCCAACTGAAGTGGCGCATGCTGCTGCCCAGCGGGGACTGGTTGCCCGGCTGGCCCCCGCTGGCCTCCTGGTTCATCGCCGTGGCCTGTGCAGCGCTTGCCACCGCGTTACCGGTGGATGACTGGTGGGGTCCGTGGGCCAACGCTGGTGCCACGTTCATCCTGCTGACCACCGTCCCGGCCGCCAAGCGGCGCACCAGCGAGCCGGTGGACCCTCACCCGGGGGTGCGGGTGAACACCTTGGGGCAGGTGCAGGCGATCCGCCCGGTCATCATCGGCGCCGCGGCTGTCTTCGTCGTGGTCGGACTGTTGACCCTGGCGGTCATGGGCGGACCGCTGACCGATGGGCTCACCCTGCCCCTGCCTGGTATCGCCTACGCAGTGTCGCTGTCGGTGCTGGCCGCCATCGGGGTGTGCTGGCCGCAGTGGCAGCAGGCGGCGCTGACCACCTGGCGCGACCGGGTGGCCTCCCGCAAGGAGTGGGAACCGCGCTGGCAGGTCGTCATCCCCCAGGTGTCCAAGACCGGTGCCCCGTCCCTGGTCTCCCACCGCATGGTCGGCGGGTTGCGGGTGGACACCTTCGATGCCCCGCCCACCCTTGGTGCCCCGGGGCTGCTGGGGTTGAAACCCAAACTCGTGCAGGCCATCGGCGGGGGTTACTCGGTGGCAATGCTGGCCACCCCGAACCTGGACTCCTCCGGCCAGCCGATGCCCGGCACCGAACATCCCCTGCGGGTGGACGTGGTGACCTACCCCAGCGAGACCCCACCGGACATCACCGACCCGGCCACCACCCAGGAGGAGGCGGCCTACATGATCACCGCCGCGCTGTCCCAGGCGGTGGACGCTTTCGGCGGAGGTGGGGCGCAGTACGTGTTCATCGACATCGAGGCGATGCACGTGGTGGCCCCGCCCGATGATGCCCCCACCGGGTGGGCCAGGTTGTGGGCCACCAAGAAGGCCAAGGCACCAAAGGGCAGCGACCCGACCCCCGATGTGGGCGAGTCCGGCACCGAGGCGGACCGTGGCCAGGGTGGGGATGAAACAGACCAGGTCTCGGCCGGGGCGGTGTGGGCGGTGCGGCTGGGTGGTGCAAACACGATGGGGTATGCCCGCAGCCAGTACGCCGCCATGATGCCCTCCTCACACTTCAGGTGCCCGTTAGCCGAACGGTCACCGGGCACTTTCTACCTAACTCGCCACTGGCGTGATTGCTGCGCTCAGCGGTGCCCGGTAGGGCCGCCCGATATTCTGCCCGGTCAAGGCCCCTATTTGAGACAGTGGTGCCCATGGGTTCGATCAATGTGGCCTTGGCCGTTATGTGGCGGGGTTCTGTCGCCGCTTCGTGAGTTCCCTGATGATCGGGCGAATCGTCCCGTGGGTCGATCCCCAACTGACACAGCCTCGTTCGCACGCTTAGCGACTCCGGG
>Ga0209487_1001571_pt1 | contig 19127 bp, 15 predicted proteins | sample Poulit2012_FD_187524 | JGI IMG/M metagenome (GOLD analysis project Ga0209487, IMG submission 187524) | Agricultural soil microbial communities from Georgia to study Nitrogen management - Poultry litter 2012 (SPAdes) (version 2) | ecosystem: Environmental > Terrestrial > Soil > Agricultural land...
CACATTAATGAGACCCATCACACCCGTCACGCTATTTTGTGCCCCAGAACACCATTCACCCCCTCCCCGCCGCACCTAACTGCATAGTACGATTTGGTAAATGGGTGTACACCGTTCACTCAAGATTTGTGGGAGGAATACCAACGCGATGTCACCAACACACAGGCAATTACACGAGAACTGGGAAGCCGACGTCATATTGAACGACGGTGGGATCGCCTCGCTTCGCCCTATCCGAAGGTCAGACACTGAAGAACTTCGGCGATTCTATTCTCGCGTGTCCGACCATTCAAAGTACCTGAGATTCTTCGCAGCACACCCCGTGCTCACGGATGCAGACATCGAGCTGTGGCTTGATACCCACGGCTACGACAAAGTCACCCTGGTAATGATTGAGCGCGAGAATATCATCGCGGTTGCCGGTTATGAATTGGTTGATGCTTTCCTTCCCGCGCGCGTTGGTGATGTTTCCTTTTTAGTACAGGACTCCCACCAGGCACGCGGTTGCGGAAACATTCTGCTGGAGCACCTTGCAGAGATCGGTAGACAAGGTGGCATGGAACGGTTCTATGCGGAAATGCTCACGACAAACCGCCAGATGTCCCAAGTATTCATTCGCGCTGGATATTCTGCCGCCCCCGAACTCGAAGACGGTTACCTGACCGTTGACTTTGAAATCGAACCAAATCTCAAATCACGCGAAGTTATGGAACGGCGCGAAATGCGAGCAGAAGCCAATTCGATTGCTCGCATACTAAACCCAACTTCCGTAGCCGTGGTGGGATCGATTGAAGGCCTTGGATCTGTTATCCCTTCGCTCGTGCAGGGCAATTACCAGGGAAAACTTCATATCCTTACGACCAATTCCAGCGAGGACTTCGCGTTAGAATCGCTGGAAAGACTCGACGAAGACGTCGACCTGCTGCTAATCGAACATGCTCCAGAAAACCTCGGAGCAATCATGGCGGCGGCCGCACAGCGCAACGCCAAAGGAATCATTGTGGTCGCAGGCCGCCACAATCCAAACCTATCTTCCAGTGACAGTCGTGAATTGGTTCTTACAGCGCGTGACTTTGGACTGCGTGCACTAGGTCCGGCAGCGTTGGGTGTCATCAACACCGATGCATCGATAAGCCTAAATGCAACCCCCGCCCCCATGCCACCTGCTGGAAATATTGGCATCTTTACCCAATCTGCCGGGGTCGGGACGCTGGTTCTCTCCCGTGCGCTTGAACGTGGCCTTGGAATCAGTTCATTCATTGCCGCGGGCTCTTTTGCCGACATCACCGGCAACGATGTTATTCAATATTGGAGTACCGATGACAACACATCCGTTTGCCTACTTTCTTTAGATTCCATTGGCAATCCTCGAAAATTCTTCCGCGTTCTACATCGACTCGCTTTGGAAAAGCACGTGGTGGTATTCATTCCCTCCCGAGCTCTCAAATCTTCACGCTACTTTGCTGACGATGCTGGGTATGAATTAGAAGAAGTAGATCCACAAGCCTTGGATGAAATAATTCGCGACACGGGCTCCATGGTCGTAACTCGCAGGGAAAGCATGTACGACATCGCGCATTTACTTACCCGGCAGCCCCTACCGCGCGGCGACCGAGTTGCACTCATCTCCAATAGCGAGGGACTGGCCATGCACATGGAACAAGCCGCCGCTAGATTTGGACTCCAGCCTCATTCCATGACGGTATATGAGTCCCCCATAAACAATCTTGCCAAGCAAGCACAGCACGCGCTAGCAAACCCAGCTATCGATGCAGTTTTGGTAACCGTCGTCGAAGTCGGCACTGCCCATATCCTAGATTCGCTGACCAAAGAGTTGGATGAAATCGCTGCGCAAGCTCAAGACACACCGCTTATTGGGTCTTTCGTGGGGTTTAGAAAGCCAACCGTTGCCGCTAAATACTTGCCAGTTTTTGACACTTACGCTGATGCTTTGGAAACTCTGCAGGTCATTTTGAGCAATGAGCACAGACGAAGCGCAGCGCGCCCCCACCCCGACGACGAGCTGGCTGAAGGAAACTATCCGCAAGCAATGCAAACGGTCGAGAAGATTCTGCAGGATTGTCCCGATGGACGCTGGGCAACTGATAGCGAATGCGCAGAAATCCTCGCCGCCTATGGCATCGAACTTGTCCCCTGGTTTGCTGTCCAAACCGTGGATGCGGCAATCGCAGCCAGCGAAGGTTTGGGGTGGGATGTAGTCCTTAAATCTGTAAGTCCGATGGTGCGCGGTAGATCTGAATGGCCTACGGTTATCCGACACATTCGCGATGAACACGGCATGAAAGAAGCATGGAATACCTTGCGTGAAATGGCCGTTGAATTAGCACTCATTGATGAGGCAAGTGATGACATCACGGAACTAAAACCCGTAGTTCAGGCCAACGCCGCAACGGGGGCTTCACTTACAATTCGCGGCGTTGAAAGCACCGTAGTTGGGCCCATTATTTCGGCAGGCATCTCTGGGATCGCCAATGATTTACTCAATGACAAGGCATGGCGCGTTCCTCCCATGCGCCGCTCTGACGCTAGATCGATGCTTCATTCGTTAGCATCAAGTCCCTTGCTTACCGGATATCGCGGCGCCAAACCTTCCCAGATGTCAACCGTAGAAGACATCGTCATGCGCCTTGCGCGTCTGAAAGACGATATTAGCTCCGTCGTAGAAGTCGAACTCACGCCGGTAATCGCCGGAGTAAACTCCACTGACGTTGTTGGCGCAAAGATGCGTATTGCCCCGATCGACGCGCAGCGCAGTCCACTCGCGCGCGCTTTTTCGCAGTAGGTGGGGTGACTGTGAAGCTACTACTAATTGATACAGACGAAATTCACCGATACAGCCTCGGAGCAGAGCACCCAATGGGCCCAAACCGCGTTGATGCTGCCTTAAAGCTCTCACATCAGCTCGGAATCCTAGCGGCGTTTGAAGTATCCCAACCGGAGGGAGCTACCGATGAAATTCTTGAACTTGTCCATAGCAAGGCCTATATCCAAGCCACGCGCGCTAATCAGTCGAATCCACAATTTGGAATCGGTACGGTAGATAATCCGGTGGCGCCAGGGCTTGCCGATGTTGCAGGTCGCATCAGCAGCGGTACTCTCGATGCGACTCGCGCGGTGTGGGAAGGTACGGCAGATCGTGCGGTTAATCTTGCTGGTGGCCTGCACCATGCATTTCCTGATTCTATGTCGGGCTTTTGCATGTATAACGACGCTGCGATAGCCATTACTTGGCTACTTGAGAATACAAATATCGAGCGCGTCGCCTATGTAGACTTTGATGCCCACCATGGTGATGGCGTGGAAAAGATCTTTTGGGATGATCCACGCGTATTGACCATCTCAGTGCACGAATCAGGGCTATATCTCTTTCCAGGTTCCGGGCATGCTCATGAAATTGGAGGCGTGAGTGCTGCAGGGACAGCAATCAACATCGCGGTATCAAAAAATGCCCGTGACCATGAATGGCTACAAAGCATCCACGCAGTTGTTCCCGCAGTACTGCAAAAATTTGCGCCCGAGCTAATAATCAGCCAGCATGGCGCCGATCCCCACCGCTTAGACCCCTTGACTGACTTGGAGCTCAGCATGGACGCGATGGCTCTTGCCTATCATTCCATGAGTGCATGGGCTGAACAGTTCGCCAATGGAAAGTGGGTTGCTTTAGGCGGCGGGGGCTATGAACCCTCTGGGGTGTCCAGGGCATGGACGCACGTATTGGGCGCGGTGAGCAAGCAGCTTATCGATGCCACCACAAAAGTCTCACCGAACCTACATATGGGTGATGAAGGAGTAGATCTGGGGGCCTTGGAGCAGTTCAGTCCCTGCCACGTCACAACCAGTCAGCCAAGCCCTGCACTGGTTGCGACTTCACGGGCTGTATTTCCGTATTGGGGTTTGCGCCCTTACGGCTAGACAAATGCTGAGACGCCCGTAATAGCTCGTCCCACGATGAGGGAGTTGATTTCATATGTCCCCTCATAGGTATACAAAATCTCCGCATCATTCATCATCTTTGACAGGTCATAATCTGTAAGAATGCCGTTGCCTCCGCCAATATTGCGGCCCGCAGCAGCAGATTCTCGAGCCAAACGGGTTGTGGTTGCTTTCGCCAAGGCAGCATGCGGCATTTCTAATTCACCAGCTTCTTGCTTCCTTGCGATTTGAGACATCATGGATAGCGACACGGTGGCGTTACCAAGAATTCGCGCCAATGCCTCCTGGATAAGCTGGAATTTCGCAATCGGCCGCCCAAATTGTTCACGGGAGACCGCGTATTCACGAGCTTTATCAAAGATTCCAAGCTGCAGACCAGCTCCTTGCCACGCAACCCAAGCTCTAGAACTGCACAAGAAATCATTGGTATTTGCAAAGGACTCTGCCCCGGGAATGAGATTGTCATGCGGGATCACAACGTCATCGAAGTGGATGTTGGCGTTCTGCATGATGCGCAAGCCCATTTTTCGGGAAATTTTCTCCGTAGTAACGCCCTCTCTATCCATCTCTACGATGAAGCCCTTGACCGCATTATCCTCGATATCCCGGGCAAAGCAGATGGCGAAGTCAGCAAAGGTTCCAGCCCCAATCCAGCGTTTTTGCCCATTAATTACCCAACCGTCTTGGGTTCGCTGCGCTGTAGTAGCCAAGCCCCCGGCAATATCCGAGCCGTGGTCAGGCTCAGTCAGAGCAAAGCACCCCAGCTTTTTAAATGATCGCAGACCGTCTAACCACTTATCACGTTGTGCTTCACTGGCTAAGGCATCAATCAACGCCACCACCAATTCATTATGAATTCCAACGAACGCTGAAATGGATACGTCTGCTCGGGTAACTTCCGCGTATGCCAAACCACGGTACAAGCGTGAAGTCCCAGACATTGCAATTTCACCGAGTCCAAACTCAGCAAGTCGTGGCAGCAATTCAAATGGGAATTCTTCGCGGTCCCAGTACTCTCCTGCTACTGGACGTATTTCGGTCTGTAGGAACTCATGGAGCTTATGCAAGCGGTCAGACTCTTCGGCGTTTAGCTGGTCAGCAACACCGAGAATATCTGCGTGCGGAAATGGAATAGCATGGAACGAGTGCTGCGTTGTATCTTCAATATTTATAATCGGCGGCATGGATATACTCTCCAAACTTAACGCGGCTAGAGCCCATCCCCCAGCCTGACAGTACGATTTAACTAAATACCGTACACGTAAATTTTTACTGTGTCGCGGGTTTTTAAACTTTAAAATTAGCCCTAAGGAATCCCATGTCGTCTAAATCGCCACTAACCCCCCGTCAACGAGAGCTCTTCAACTCACTATTGCGAGACTTCTTAAAGGAGGGCTTCGAGTCGTTTACCATCGACAATGCGAGCAAACGCTACCATTGCTCAAAGTCGACCATTTACGGACTCGGAACCACGCGCGATGAGATACTGTCACGAATCCTGGTGAGTTACTTCAAGGAAGTTACGCGACGAACAACCCCAGATCTCGCCTCCACTAAGTCATACCGAGACGCCTTTGTCGAATACTTTGACAACATCAAGGACTCTCTTTCCGCAGCTAGCCCCAAATTTATGCAAGACCTAGCCAGCGATCCTGTCGCGCATGACATCTATACAGTCAATACACAGGCCGCAACTCGGATCATTCACAACCTCCTCGAACTCGGAGTTGAGTCTGGGGAATTTTCCATCGATTCAGTCGAGCTTACTTCCCGCATCATTCAGCAGTCGATGGACAGCATTCAAAAAGGGACTTATTCCGACATCCTTAAACCACAGGAGACCTACCCACACCTCGGCCGACTCATAATTAACGGCATAAGCAGAAAATAGTTTCCTCAGAATCGCTAGCATTTACTTCGGTTTCGAAGTAAAGTCACTTAAGACACACATCACATCCGGACGTGATACGTAGTTCAGCGCACAAATCTGTGCCGGATCTACGGGTTGTGTCCTTGACTTATCTTGAGGAGTCTCATGAATCCGGTTACCGAACAATTCCTAGCAGCGCGCGACTTTCTCGTGGCCAACCGCGAAAATTACACCACAGCAGTAAATGAGTTTGAGTGGCCGCGGTTTGATTCATTCAATTTCGCAACTGATTGGTTCGACTACCTGGCAACACAGTCGGCATCCGAAAACCGTGAAGCTATCGTTATTAATGAACAAGACGGTAGTAGCACGCGTCGTACATATAGCGAGATGTCCAAGCGCTCCCAACAGCTAGCAAATTGGCTAACAGACCAGGGAGTCAAGCGTGGGGATCACGTCATGCTGATGCTCAACAACCAGCTTGAGCTCTGGGAGAGCATGTTGGCATGTATCCGCGCTGGTTTTGTGATTAATCCAGCAACAGCCATGCTTGGCACAGATGATCTTCAAGACCGCACCGAACGTGCTGGAGTCTCTTGGGTCATTGTTAATAACGATGACGCCCAGAAATTCCAAGGGGTCAACGGTGATTTCTCTGTCATTCAGATCCAAGACGGTGAACCCGCTCAAACGTCACATCCCACCTTGTACTACTCTGACTCGCACACTGCCGCAGTCGAGTACACCCCGACTCAGCAAACCCGCGGCGATGAAACTCTCCTGCTCTACTTCACCTCAGGCACCACTTCAAAAGCCAAGTTAGTAGAACACACTCATACGTCCTATCCAGTTGGACACCTCAGTACCATGTACTGGATAGGCATCGAACCTGGCGATGTTCACTTAAACGTTGCTGCTCCGGGCTGGGCCAAGCACGCGTGGTCCAACTTTTTCGCACCATGGATTGCCGGCGCAACCATCTTCATTTATAACTATTCTCGCTTTGATGCCGCTGCGCTCATGGCACAGATGGATAAAGAAGGCGTGACCAGTTTTTGTGCCCCACCAACTGTATGGCGCATGCTCGTACAGGCAGATCTTTCCTTGATGAAAAAGCCCCCGACAAAAATCGTGGGCGCTGGCGAACCACTCAACCCTGAGCTGTTCAATGCCATCAAGCGGGGTTGGGGCGTCGAAATTCGCGACGGCTTTGGCCAAACTGAGACTTCCGTGCAAATTGCAAACACCCGTGGTGAGCAAGTCAAACCAGGTTCCATGGGCAAGCCGCTCCCCGGATTCAACATCGCGTTAATCGATCCCGCCTCTGGTGAAATCGGAGATACCGGAGAAATTTGCATCAAACTCGACCCCCGCCCCGTTGGACTCTTTAGTGGATACGTCGCATCTCCTGAAAAGAATGATGAAGTGTTCCGTGACGGCTACTATCACACTGGCGATATCGCAGAGCGCGACGAAGACGGCTATATCTCCTACATTGGCCGCTCCGATGATGTTTTCAAAGCTTCAGATTACCGACTCTCCCCCTTTGAGCTGGAGTCCGTCGTGATTGAACATTCCGCTGTAGCCGAAGTTGCGGTTGTGCCTTCGCCAGATCCAATTCGACTGGCGGTTCCAAAAGCCTACGTGGCATTGGCCAAAGGATTCGAGCCAGATGCCGAAACCGCAGAGTCAATCCTCAAGTATTGCCGAGATGGACTTGCACCTTATAAACGTATTCGTCGACTGGAATTCTTCGAACTTCCAAAGACTGTTTCCGGCAAGATCCGCCGCGTAGATCTGCGCAAGCGTGAGAATGAAATCCATGCTGATGATGGTGGTGAAAATAAGGCATCTACTGAGTACGCAGATTCTGACTTTCCAGCGTTGAAAGGATAAGGTAGGAGCTTAATCAGTCAAGCAGCAGCCAAGGGGGAGAGTATGTCACCATATTCCGGGGCTGCTGCTTCTTTTGATTCCATCGCCGAAGGACATCGCCAGTGGGAAAAGCATCATTCGCTTGAAAGTGCCGATGGCATCGCCGTTTTATCCTCGGCAGCGAGAATGACTGAAATTCTTTTCCAAGGCGCAGAAAAAGTTCTGAAGCCATATGGGATCACTTTCGCACACTTTGAACTGCTTACTATGCTGGTGTACTCCCGCCGGGGCGGCTTACCGATGTCAAAGATTGGTGCACGTCTTCAGCTACCACCAGCATCATTAACGCATACAGTATCGAAACTCGAATCTGCTGGACTTGTGGAACGCAGCCGTGACCCAAAGGATAAGCGCTCAACACTTGTCAGCATCACGGATCAAGGGATCGCGCTCTCAAGCACCGCAACCCCAGCATTGAACGAATATTTCACTAATCTACCGATGGACAAAGCCGACCAGGCTTCCGTCCGCCGCATTGCAGCGGAACTCAGAATCCAGGCCGGCGACCAGGTACTTAATAACTTTAAGAATTCTTAAAGTTCGGCTCACGCTTTTCGGAAAAAGCTGCCATTCCCTCCTTTTGGTCTTGTGATGCAAACAGTGAATGGAAGGTGCGGCGTTCAAACAACAGTCCCTGAGACAGTGATGTCTCATAAACTACGTTGACTTGCTCTTTGATCATCGACGTCGTGACCTGCGACTTGGATGCAATTAGGTTGGCAGTCTCAAGAGCTTTATTTAACAGCTCTTCTGGAGCGACAATCTGCGCAACTAGGCCACTTCTTTCTGCTTCTTCGGCATCCATCATGCGCCCGGTTAGACACATTTCCATTGCTTTAGCCTTACCGACCGCACGGGTTAAACGCTGGGATCCACCCATCCCTGGAGTAATCCCCAAATTGACTTCTGGTTGCCCGAACTTGGCCTTTTCGCCAGCAATAATAAAATCACACATCATTGCTAGTTCGCAGCCGCCGCCCAACGCATATCCGTTGACCGCAGCAATGACCGGGGTCCGAACCGCTACGAATTGGTCCCAGTTTGCGAACCAGTCTGCCTTGTACATTTCAACGCTGGACTTAGACGACATCTCTTTAATGTCAGCACCAGCTGCAAAAGCCTTTTCAGAACCTGTAAGAACGATGGCGCCAATAGCTTCATCTGCATCAAACGCTTGCGCTGCTGCGATGATTTCTTCTTGAGCTTCCTTGTTCAAGGCATTGAGAGCTTTAGGCCGATTGAGGGTAATCAGCCCAACATTCTCACGAGTTTCAACGATGATGTTGTTGTATTCCATGGTCTTTCTCCTTAAAACTTAGGTCCATTAGTTCCTCGACGGTCCAGGATTTCCAGCACCGCACCTGCATCCACATCTTGAAGATGAGAATGACTCCACTTCGGATTTTTGTCTTTTTCAATAATGAGTGCACGCACGCCTTCTAGGAAGTCGCCATCTTGGCGCATGTTCAGTGACATCCAGTACTCCGTTGTTAAGGCTTCCCCCAGAGTACCGACGGAAGCTCGCTCAAGCAGGAGTTCAGTTACTTTCAACGATAATGGAGGATGGTTGCTGATCTTCTTAGCTGCTTTAACCGACCAGTGATCATCAGGTTTGCCTTCGGATAGATCCTGCAGTCGCTTGAGAGTCTCTTCCACACTGTCCGCTGAATAAACGTCAACCATCTCTGCGCGATCATCAGCAAAACTCTCACCAGGGTCTGAGGCAAACTTCTCGATCTCTGTCACATCACCGGAGGATGCTAGTACTTCAACCAACTCGTCCAACTTGTCATCGGTGACGTAAAAGTCGGCAAAACCCAAATCAATTGCTTCTGCAGCTCCCACGTGAACTGCGGTATACGCTAAGTGGTAACCAAGTCGGTCTCTTGAGTTCGCCAAGATATAGGAACCACCTGCATCAGGAGCAAATCCGATTCCCACTTCTGGCATTCCTAAGCGTGTTGAATTTGTAACGATTCGGTGCGATCCGTGGGACGATACACCAACTCCTCCACCCAGGACGACGCCCTTCATAAGCGGAACATAGGGTTTAGGGTAGGAAGCAATGAGGTGATTGAGCTCGTATTCTTCTTTGAAGAAAACTGGGCCCAATTCCGCATCTGCGTATAACGCGGCAATGTCACCACCCGCACAGAAAGCTCGATCTCCAGCCCCGCGTATGACTACAAGAGCAATATCATCATCACTCTCCCAATCTTTGAGCGTTTGCGACAGTGCCCGAATCATCTCCAAGTCCAACGCATTAAGAGCTGAGGGACGATTCAAAGTAATAATGCCAGCGTGCCCGGCCTTGCTAACTAGGACTTTTTCGGTCATTTTCTTTTTCTCTACTTTCCTTCTAGAAGCAGTGCTTCACCTTGACCGCCACCACCGCACAAAGCAACACCGGCCTTCTGCGCTCCATTAGCCAAAAGGTGCGCGGCATGGACCACTAATCGGGCGCCCGATGCTCCAATAGGGTGGCCCATTGCAATTGCTCCGCCCTGTGCATTTACTTTGTCCGGTTCTATCCCCAATTCTCTGGCAGAGTGGACCACGACCGCAGCGAAGGCTTCATTAATCTCGATAACGTCGAGGTCTTCAACCTCCCACTGCTGCCGATTCAATGCTGATTTGAGAGCATTAGCCGGCTGCGCCTGCAAAGAACTATCTGGACCTGCAACCTGTCCGGCGGCGCGCAACGTCGCCAAAGGAACCCATCCGTTTTCTTGAGCCTTTGCACGTGTCGTCAGCACTACAGCTGCTGCACCATCTGAAATGGGAGAAGCATTTCCAGCGGTAATCGACCCATCCTTTTCAAAGGCAGGGAGCAAATGACTTAAGGATTCTTCGGTAACGCCCTCACGAATACCTTCATCCGCTTCGACTACTTCGACACCGTTTCGACTCTCGACCTCGACTTTTACCAATTCATGCGAAAAATCGGCAATCGCCGCCCGTTTATGCGATAGCACAGAGCAATGGTCTTGTTCTTGCCTCGTCACCGGGTAGCGGTCTGCATATTTCTCCGAAAGGCTGCCCATCGATATCTCCAAATCAGCGGCTCGGAGTCCATCATGATCCATATGGTCGATCATCGGTGTAGGACCATATTTGTGACCTTTGCGTAGACCCCGCAACAAATGCGGAGCCTGCGACATCGATTCCATGCCACCCGCTACCACTACCTCAGCCTCTTGGGATCGTAATAAACGGGAAGCATCGATGATTGCGCTCAAACCCGAGAGACAGACTTTATTTACGGTTGTTGTGTGCGCACTAGGAGGCACTCCAGCACCCAAGGCGGCTTGTTTTGCCGGGTTTTGGCCAGCTCCAGCTTGCAGAACCTGTCCCATTATGACGGCATCCACTAACGACGCATCAACACCACCTTTTTCTAAGGCGCCACGTATTGCAAGCGCACCAAGCTCGGTCGCAGCCAAGCTAGAAAGCCCACCCAGGAGTTTTCCAAATGGTGTTCTAGCTGCTCCAACAATGACAATGTCTGATTGTTCCATCGATACACCTTTGCGAGTTCTACGAAGTAAACCAATAGTACGATATTGCAACCAATCGTACACCTTCACAATGGTGCGCGTCACCTAACTTCAATTCATGACCCAGAAGTTTCAAAGACGTGACTTTTGCCATATGGTGGATTGGTCGGTGGGGCAAAACATACGATCGCCGAAATCACTTTGGCTTAACTGCACAACAGCAAGGAGCATTCGATAAATGTCTGATACGCAGGTCACGCAAGAACCTGAAACTAAACATTCGGTAAATAGTTCTTGGGTGATTACGCTTTTCGGCACCGCAGTGGGTGCCGGAATTTTGTTCTTGCCAATCTCTGCCGGCAGCTTCGGCTTCTGGCCACTGCTCATCGCAACAGTGCTTATCGGCCCGATGACCTACTTCGCGCACCGGGCTTTCTCGTGGATGATGAGCTCTTCTCGTCTCCAGGGCGAAGATGTGCTGGTAATCCTCACGGATTATTTTGGCAAAAAGGCCGGCATTGTTATCGCGATTATCTACTGGTTCACATTTTTCCCGGTGGTATTGATTTACGGCGTTAGTATCGTTAACACCGTAGACAGTTTCGTCGTCAACCAGCTCGATGGCCCCTCCATCTCCCGCTGGATTCTGGCTCCACTCCTTGTCGGCCTGATGACACTGGCTCTGGCATTCGGCGACAAGATCATGCTGGTTGTCGCGCAGTTTGTGGTCTACCCACTTATCATCGCACTGGCTGCAGTTTCGCTATACCTGATTCCACAATGGGACATCGCATCTTTCATGGAAGCAGGTCCAAAGGATGCCGGCGGAATGGTGAGCGCCATGATCCTCATCTTGCCGGTTTTGGTTTTCGCATTTTCCTTCGTTGCTGCGATTTCACAGTTCGTGCTGGATATGGAAAATAACTACGGCCAAAACCACACGAAGCAGACCACCAAAGTCATCCGCAATGCCGTTGTTTTGCTGACCGTGTTCACCATGTTCTTCGTCTGGTCCAGCGCGCTGGCCATGGGCGCAGACGGCATGAACACTGCCAACGAGCTCAACCTCCCGGTTCTGTCTTACTTCGCCAATGTCACCGGCACACCATTTATGGCTTACATGGCTCCCATCGTCGTTATCTGCGCGATTGCTTCTTCTTACTTTGGACACTCCTTGGGCACCGTGGAAGGCACCAAATACCTCGTGGGCCTCGTTGCCCCTTCGACCAAGGACGTTCCTGCGCGCAAGATGGATCTGTTGACCTACCTGTTCATCTTCGCGGCTACATCGCTAGTCGCAGTTCTTAACCCGTCCATCTTGGACATGATTTCCGTGGTCGGCGGAATCTTCTTCGCACTGATGACCTACCTGCTACCAATGTTTGCGATTTACAAGCTAGATGCACTCAAGAAGTTCCGCAGCCGCAAGACCAACTACTTCGTGATGGTTATGGGCGTCATTGTCTTGCTCGCAACCATCTGGGATATGGTCTCTTAATCCTTGAGATTACGACCTGTCACACCTGCGTGTAAGGCAACGCCACGTCCGAAGACCTCGCCAAAGTTGATGCAATCCTCATCGGTGCCGATACTGCAACAATAAGGAACGGTTCGTTGGCAAGCGCCTCGTTGCCACCGGTGTTGATGCCGCTGTCAAACTGCCCGAAGAACTTATCTAGAAATCGCTCGAGGCCCCGTTTTACGATCAGGCGGCAGCGCCAAGCGAAACTAGCGATGAAGACACCTCGTGCTTGAGCTTTGGCCAATCGCTGTATAAAACCTTGATGAATGGTGTCTCGCGCATGATTCCATTCGTTGTCGCTCGGCGGCACCGCCACGGCAGAAGGCCTAGCCATTCCCGGCGATTCACCCTGGATGATCATCTCCCAAATCGGTGAGCTGGCCTTTGCCCGTATAGTGCCAGTACTTTCCGGGTTTATCGCGCCCATTTGGCCGATTACTGTCATTCCGATTATCACCACGGTGGCCGTTGGGCTGCTGTTTATCTATCTCATCGGTGCACCAATTGCATCGCTTTTCGATGCCCTCACCGTCGCCCTCGCCGGCATGTTCAGCGTCACAGACAAAGTCACGCACGGCGGCCCCATCGCCGAATTATTTGGATTCTTCATCGCCATGGCCGCCGGCATCGCCGTCAACGCCCTGCTCATTATTGTCCTCGTGGGAGTTTCCAACAGGGGCAATAAGGAAAACAAGGAACCCCGCACTGAGACTTCACTCACTGCTGAATACATCGTGCTCCTAGACGCAGAATTTCAATCTCGAGACGGAGCAATCACTGCGCTGGTTGATACGGCAGCCAATGCCTGAAGAATCGATAATTCAAGCGACGCTATCTCGGCAAACACTTGCCCGCGCAGAACAACAGTTCACTGGCGTCCATCACCGGGTCGCAAGCCCACACGCACGAAGCAGTGCGGTCACCCAACCGACCTTAGCGTTAGCACGACTGCGTGAACGTGGGGTCGTGTGGGCTGAAGGTTAAGAACCAGCACGTCTCATCTTCCTCATCGCTGTCCCCGAGGATGCAGGCAAGGCGCATCTCAAACTGTTATCGAAACTCACGGAACGGGATGAAGACAGAATTCCGGGAGGAACTTTATGCAGCTACGACTCCCTCATATGCGGTCCATGCGATTGAATCCAGGCTGGATTACCAGTATTTTTCACGTAAAGTTGGGAGAATGAGACTCACCCGCATCGCAAGCGCCCTCGCACTGCTCATTGTTTGGCTTGCCATTGCCGGCGTAGGTGGCCCGACTTTTGGAAAAATTTCAGAAGTTAGCACCAACGATAAATCCACATTCTTGCCTGCTACTGCGGAATCAACGCGGGCGGGTGAACTGGCCGAAGAGTTCTCAGATAACCAAGGCATTCCTGCAATTATTACGGGCAAGGTCAACGAGGTCGACGACGCTGCTTTGGAATCTGGGATGCAAGCTCTGGACTCTGTCGAAGGCATCCTGCAGGTCATTGGACCAGAAATCTCCGAAGACGGTGAGGCTGTCGAATACATAGCGCTCATTGATACAGAGTCCGCAGACCCAACCGAGGTGGTTGAAAAACTATCTGCAGAGGTTTCTGACCAGGGATTTGAGCCATCCCAATACGGTGATTTCTATGTTTCTGGCCCGGCCGGTTTTAGCGCTGATCTGGCCAATGCTTTCGCGGGCATCGACGGCATCCTATTGTTAGTCGCACTTGCCGCGGTGCTGGTTATTTTGGTGGTGGTCTACCGTGCCGTGCTATTGCCACTCCTTGTCATTTTCACCGCTGTCGCTGGTTTGTGCGCAGCTATTTTGGCCACCTACTGGATGGCAAAAGCCGGAATCATTGCCCTTAACGGCCAATCCCAGGGCATCTTGTCCATTTTAGTTATCGGCGCAGCTACCGACTATTCGCTGCTTCTGGTGGCACGCCAGAGAGAAGAATTACAGCACACAAAATCTGTCGCGGATTCCTTGAAAGCCTCGTGGAAGGCCTCTTTCGGTGCTATCACCGCATCAGCTGCAACTGTGGCCATCGCACTGCTGTGCTTGTTGGTTTCTGATCTCAATTCAAACCAATCCTTGGGCCCTATCGCCGCCACCGGCATCTTCTTTGCATGGGTCGCCGCATTAACTCTGCTGCCGGCACTGCTGTTTTTGTGCGGACGCGCGGCATTTTGGCCCGTCACTCCGAAGATTACTGGGGCCGAAAGCCCACATAAATTCTGGAACAAAGTCGCTGCGTTCGTGGAAGGTAGCCCCCGCAAGGTCTGGACTGGGACCTTAATCATACTTTTCGCCGGCGCCGCGTGGCTGCCAATGCTCAACGCCACCGGAGTCTCGAACTCCGATATTTTGCTCTCCGACACCGAGGCCAAGGCCGGGCAGGAAATTCTCAATGAGCACTTCGATGCTGGCACGGGCTCGCCTGCTTCCATCATCGCACCGGAAGAACTAGAAGATGATGTCATGGAAATCTTGGATAAGCATCCGGAAATCTCTCAAGTGACATTGACTTCAGAGTCAGGAGCACCAGCGAATACTCCGCCGATGAACTTGGAACCAAATGTGGTTGATGGCCGGATCTATTTCCAAGCCACGTTGAATCAGGAAGCAGACTCACTCGAAGCACAAGATACGGTTGCACAACTTCGCGATGAGTTCGCTTCCCTTGACGGCGAAATCCTCGTGGGTGGGGAATCTGCCACGTCCTTGGACTCGAACCTCACTGCTGAACGAGACCTGCGAGTCATCGTGCCACTGGTCTTAGCAGTGGTGCTCGTCGTGCTCATTATCTTGCTGCGTGCATTCGTGCTTCCGGTGCTGTTGCTGCTTGCAACAGTAATCAGCTTCGCTTCCGCAATGGGTGTATCCGCACTGGTCTTTAACCATATCTTCGGTTTCTCTAATGCTGATCCCACCGTGCCGCTCTATGGCTTTATCTTCCTCGTCGCGCTCGGCGTGGACTACACCATTTTCCTGATGACGCGTGCCAAGGAAGAAACCCCTGAAAAGGGCACGAAGAAAGCCGTACTGCACTCGCTCACAGTCACCGGCGGAGTTATTACCTCAGCCGGTGTTGTCCTCGCGGCGACCTTCGCTGCACTTTCTGTCATTCCGCTGATGTTCATGGTGCAGCTAGCATTCATCGTCGCCTTCGGTGTCTTATTAGATACCTTTATCGTGCGCACCCTGCTGATTCCAGGCCTGGTCACTGACATCGGCCAGAAGGTCTGGTGGCCATCGCGTCAGAGTAAAGAATCTCAAGAAGAAGTTTCTGAAATCTCTTCATAGCCCCATAGTCTGAGCAAGGCGGGAGAACGACTTAACAAATTCGTTCTCCCGCCTTTGTTGTCCGAAAAAGTCTCTCAATGCCATCAAATTCGCCCAGCCGTTGAAGTCCACTGGAAGATTCAACAAGAGTACGTAATTGTCACATTTCGTACTCTATCGTTGAGGATATCCACCAAAAACAGCTGAATTATGAACTTTTCCGCAGAAGCTTCAGGTGATTAAGCCACGCCAGCTCCATTCGAGTATCTACTTCAAATAACGATCGACTCGTCTTTTCTTCAAACTTGGAAATTCGATAGCGCAGTGTGTTTTCGTGCACGAACAACACCTCGCTAGCCTTGCGGTAGCTAAATCCGGATTCAATAAATGCCCACACAGAGTGCAACAACATATCTCCCCCATCAGGCTCATCCGCCAGTGGCTGCAAGTAGTTTGTGTGCACCAACTGTTCAATCGCAGGCATCCCCGGAACAGCAAGACGCCAAGATTGAGACCGGATATCATGCCAACCAGTAGCGTCTTTTGGCAGCGATCTTTTCACCAGAATGGCTTCAGCCATCGACTCCGGCAATCCACTCAATGTCCGCGGGTCCCCTACCGCAAATAGCCATTTCAAATGGCCCAGCCGAGCTGGACTAGCTGGCACCACGGCAGCCAAAAGTCCATCAAATTCCCCAGCAATAGCCGGAAAATCACCAGTTGAACAGGACCTTTCAACCAGGTCAATCCACTCTAATCCACCACTGTCCCCCACTATCACACGGTATTGCGACGCTGGGTCGAGGGAAAGATTACGAGCACTATTTACAACTGCAATTGAATCTGGCTCAGCCGATAGCAACAGCATAATCAGCTCATTCTTCTCGGCCCTACGGTGCATAATCTCGCCCGCGGAATACTGCCGATAATCACGAGCCACATCGGTCATAAGTTTTTCACTCATAGCCCAGAAAACCTCCAGGACCTCTAACCGGTCATCAAACGGTAGCCCCATTTCAGCAGAGCACTGCTTGAACCTGTCCTGGGCCGAAGCAAGGGTTAAGCGATGCCCTCGCATAACCGAGTCAACGCCGATATTCTGCCCGATTCTGCGCGTCACGATTGATTCCAAAGGCAGGCTAGAGGCCCAATCTGGTACGGTACCGACCCCAATTTGGTCTAGCACAAGGTCGATAATCTCACCCACGGTGTTCACCAAGTCAATTCTCTCAACATGGGCATATTCAGGCATTTCTTTGTAAATGCGGTTCACCGCGGCGACCACTATTTCTTCATGTTCTTGCCTTAGTCGCGACAAGACCGAACTAATAGTTGAGTAATGAATATCCGACATGACAGTGATTGTAGAAAATTACAAACAGTTTTATCAGAGATTAGAGCTTTATCCATTGAAGTCATTTGTGTCGCCCGTCATAGTTGTCACATCGGCGAATATCGCCGCTTCTACATTCCCCACCCCAATACGCAAAGGGTTTCGCTCATGACTCAAACGATTCGACCGACCACAGAAGCCATTCAGCCCGAAAGGACAAAGAAGCAAAAACGCAAAGCTTTCATCGGAGCTATCGCTGGGCACCTCATTGAATGGTATGACTACGGCGTCTATGGTTTTGTAGCCGTCTACGTCGGTACTGCCTTCTTCGCAGCGTCTACCCCGGCGATTGCGCTGCTCTCATCGTTTGCCACTTTCGCACTTTCCTTCTTCATGCGTCCACTCGGGGGGCTCGTATTTGGTCCACTTGGTGATCGCATTGGACGTAAGAACACTATGGCTCTAGTCATGTTCTTAATGTCAGGGTCCACCTTTGCAATTGGTCTTATGCCAACTTATGCATCCATCGGCATCTTCGCACCGGCGCTGCTGATTCTGGCTCGCTGTCTCCAAGGCCTCTCAGCTGGTGGCGAGATTGGCACTGTTACCTCGTACGTTGCCGAGTCCGGTGGCGAAAAGCGTCGCGGCCTCGCCACCTCTTTGCTTATGACCATCGCCGTATCCGGTCTTCTGCTCGGTTCAATTGTCGCGAATGGTCTCGCAGCAATCCTAGGAGAAACTGCAATGCAAGACTACGGCTGGCGTATTCCGTTCCTTATTGCTGGGCCGCTCGGCCTCATGGCGGCGTACATCCGCTCACGCCTCGAGGACTCCGCACAATTTGAAGCCATTTCGAGCTCCGGTTTCCAGGAAAAATCACCTATTCGTGCATGCTTCGCGTGGAGCCGCAATCTGCTCTTAGTTGCCTTCTCCATTGCCCTTCTCGCGTCCATGTTCTACATGATTCTCACCTACGCATCCACCTACTTCGTGAATACTCTGGGCTTTAGCCCCACTACTCGCTTCTGGTTTATCACTGTCGCAGGCTTGACTGCCGCATGCCTGATGCCTCTAGGTGGACTGCTCTCAGATCTCTATGGGCGTCGGCCACTGCTCATCACCACATCAGCTTTGACTATCCCTGCATTGTGGTGGTTCTTCAGTACAGCACCTGGCGCAACACCAAGTTCGATTTTCTTGCCTTTCATGTGCTGCGCAGTACTGTTTGGGCTATATTCCTCAATGCCATACGCCATCATGACCGATCTTATCCCGACACAGATTCGTTCTACTGGCATCTCCATGGCGTACAACATTCCGGTTGCCGTATTCGGCGGTTCTGCACCATTTATCGCAACCTACCTGGTCAATCTCACTGACGACATTCGCTCGCCGATGTACTTCTTTATCGGTACGGCAGTACTCTCCCTTATCTCCTCCATCATCATTTCTCCACGCCACTACCAAGAGGTTAAGGTGGCAGAAAAGAATCTTTTTGACCGCATCGCAGCGCACAAAGCCGGCGACCGCGAAGAAGAGCTTTCCCCTGAAGTTACTCCTCCGGCACAGTAATACTGTTCTTCTTTAGTTGCCCTTCAACACGTTGCGCACAATCTCCGCAATATGTTGAGGGGCAACACCTGTGCCCTGGTCGATGTGGGTGCGGCAGGAAAAGCCGTCGGCGATGACAGCGTTTCCGTCGGCTCCAGCCTCGCGGACTTTGGGGAAAAGTTCGCGCTCCCCCAGTGCCATGGACA
>Ga0209487_1001572_pt1 | contig 19116 bp, 18 predicted proteins | sample Poulit2012_FD_187524 | JGI IMG/M metagenome (GOLD analysis project Ga0209487, IMG submission 187524) | Agricultural soil microbial communities from Georgia to study Nitrogen management - Poultry litter 2012 (SPAdes) (version 2) | ecosystem: Environmental > Terrestrial > Soil > Agricultural land...
AATATGAACGTTCAGGCCGTAATCGCAAAAAAGTAAGTGTTTATCCAGTAGCTGAAGAAGCCTAAATGATAATAAAAGCTCCAAACCACTCGCTGGTTGGAGCTTTTACTTTTAGTCCCATATAAGAAAGTAAGTATGAAGAGCATCATATGTCACATCGTGTAGGATTGTATGTGAATATATCGTAAGTATCTGCTATAATTCACCACATATGGGAGTGATATGATGGATGAACAAGAAGTAATACAGCTACTCAGATATTATCAACATGACTTACTTAATGAATTGCAAATCATTCAAGGATACGCGAGTATGAACAAAATCGATAAGGTAAAAGAAAAAATCACGGCATGTGTGGATGTTTATAATAAGGAACGCCAACTAATGTATTTAAATAGTCCAAAATTCGCATTATGGATCATAGAAGCACAACATAATCAAAAAAACATCCGTATATCATATGATATGAAACTTGGACAAATCGATTTATCGTTGGTAGATCAAGATATGTTTGACATAGGCACATGTATTTTTGAACATATTAAGCAACACGGGAGCGCATTTTCTCTTTATGAATTACATATTGACATGTGTCCTGGGCCAGACAAGGCTAAAGTTATAGTCGATTGGCAAATTACAGGTGAGCTTGAGGACATTGAATCATTGCAATCGAAATTAAATCATAATTTTCCTCAAATATTGATAAACATGCAAGCAGATTCAAATCATGTGAAATGTGAGTTTTACTTTACAGTGGTATAAGGGTAAACACTGCCACTGAAAGACGTTTCATTTAATAGACAAGGGGTGTGTGTGATGTTTATAGATCAGGTGTCTATCTATGTAAAAGGTGGTGATGGTGGTAATGGTATTGTCGCCTTTAGAAGAGAAAAGTACGTCCCTATGGGTGGTCCAGCAGGTGGAGATGGTGGCACTGGTGGTGATGTTATTTTTCAAGTTGATGAAGGGCTCAATACGCTTATGGATTTTCGTTACAACCGTCATTTTAAAGCAGAACGTGGTGTTAATGGCAAACATAAAGGTCAACATGGAAAAGATGCTGATCCACTCATCATATCTGTTCCGCCAGGGACAATTGTAATTGATGAGGAAACAGACGAAATGATTGCAGACTTAACGGCGAATAAGCAGCACACTGTAGTTGCTCGTGGTGGTAGAGGCGGACGTGGTAATACCCGATTTGCCAATGCGAGAAATCCAGCTCCTAATATTGCCGAAAATGGAGAACCTGGTCAAGAACGTCAACTGAAAGTAGAATTGCGACTTTTAGCAGATGTTGGGTTAGTTGGTTATCCGAGTGTTGGCAAATCAACCCTTTTATCAGTTGTGAGTGCCGCCAAACCTAAAGTAGCAGATTACCATTTTACAACACTATCTCCAAATCTTGGTGTCGTTGAAACTGAGGACCATAGAAGTTTTGTTATGGCTGATTTGCCTGGTCTTATTGAGGGAGCACATGAAGGAATTGGGCTTGGGCATCAATTTCTCAAACATATTGAACGGACAAGGGTCATTGTTCACGTTATCGATATGGCTGGTACGGAAGGCAGAGATCCTTTTGAAGATTATCAAACAATTAATGAAGAACTAGCTAAGTATGATGACAAACTGAAACATAAAACACAGATTATTGCAGCAAATAAAATGGACATGCCTGAAGCTGAGGAAAACTTTGTCACATTTAAACAGCATCTCCCCGACGATGTGCAGGTTTATCCAATTTCAACTTTAACAACATCTGGTTTACGCGAGCTTTTATTTGCAATTGCGAATAGGTTAGATACAATTCCAAAAATACCGTCACTGTTTTCCGAGGTTGAGGATAAAGTGGTTTATAGGCATGAAAAAGCAGAAACACCATTTCACATTACCCGTGCTTCTGATGGTGCATACATACTATCTGGAGAAAAAATAGAAACATTATTTAAAATGACGGATTTTACAAGTAATGAGTCTTCACAACGCTTTGCTCGGCAGTTACGTAGTTTAGGTATCGATAAAGCGTTACGAGAACGTGGTGCACTAGATGGTGACATTGTTCGTTTGTTAGATTTTGAATTTGAATTTGTAGAATAGTAAAACGTCCCTTTTGCTCACACATATAAACAACAACAGGACGTAAGAGGAGGTAATAAATTTTGACAAAAACAATAGGCTATTTAGGACCTAAAGGGACCTTTACGAAATTAGCAGTTGATCGTTTCTTTAACGGGGAGGATTATGATGGGTTTAAAACCATCCCAGAATGCATTGATGCAGTTGATAAGAATGAAGTCGATATTGGCGTTGTACCGCTAGAGAATGCTATTGAGGGCACCGTTCAGCTTACAATTGACTATCTCGTTCATCAAGTCAGACTACCTATTTATGCTGAACTCGTTGTGCCGATTCAACAACATTTATTGGCACACAACAGCTTTTCTGGTGATTTAGAAGATATCAAAGAAGTTCATTCACATAGCCATGCCATTGCACAATGTCATCAGTATTTGCACCAACATATGCCAAATGCGAGTTTACACTTCAGTTCCTCAACCGCAAAAGCAGCTGAAATTGTAGGTGATAGAGGAAATGGCACAATCGCTTCCATCGGAAATACGCTGGCGGCAAAGGAATATGGGTTACAGATTGTCCAAAAAAACATTCATGATTATCCGAACAATCATACACGTTTCGCAGTGTTAGCAAATGATCCAAATGATGTTCGTATTCAACAACCAAAAGTAGGAGATAAAACAACATTACTGATTACGTTACCAAGCGATCATGCGGGTGCACTGCATCAAGTTTTATCAGCCTTTTCTTGGCGAAAAATGAACTTATCTAAAATAGAATCTCGACCAATGAAAACAGGATTGGGAAATTACTTTTTTATCATTGATGTGGAGCAACCTTTTGATGATGTACTGTTTCCGGGACTAAAAGGCGAATTAGAGGCGCTCGGTTGCAAAATCACCCTACTTGGTTCTTATCCTGTTTATAAAATGGAAGAATAAATGACATGAAAACAATCATTTGTCACTTTAAAATGGCAAATGATTGTTTTTTTAATTTACAAATCATTGATAAACTTTCAACATTTTTAGAAATGCTGCATATGTTGATAAGGAGGTAAACGCCCAGTTATTAGAAACGAGAGGAGTTTGATTTAGATTGAAAATTCATATTGTACAAAAAGGGGAGACGATCTGGGAAATCTCTGAAAAATATGGCGTGGATTTTGAAACGGTTAAAGATGTTAATCCACAAATATCCAGTCCAGATATGATTATGCCTGGTATGAAAATTAAAATACCGAGCAGTGCAAAACAAGTGAAACATAAAGAACAGCCTGTTAAGGAAACACCGAAAGAAATGCAAAAAGAAAATAACAACATGCAACCGAAAGAAACGCCGAAAATTGATGAAGATGATGTGAAAAAACCAGAAAAAATAGAAGTGAAGCCACCTACAGGACACAAACCAATTTTACCTATAAAACCAAGTCCACACTTAAAAGTAGAAGAGAAAAAGCCACAAAAAATGGAACAACAACCTATGCAAAAGGAAAAGCCAAAAAAAGAAGAACAAATGCTAAAGGAAAAAAAGCAGCCTCAAATGCCTTCCTTTAATGAATTACCAGAACTTGAGTTGAAGGGAACTACAAAGATGAAGCCAAAATGTGAGCAAGCTGAACATATGTCGACGTGCTGTTGTTGCTGTTGTAAAATGCAACATCATTGGCACATGCCAAGTCACATGATGGGGTGTCACCCGTCACATCATTCAATCCCACATATGCATCCTGGACAGATGATGATGCAGCCACAGCAACATATGGGAGGACATCCAGGGTATATGCGGCATGAACCTCAAAGGATGCAGCCTAGTTACTATTATGGACCTTCTCCTCAGCCAAATCAGCCAGCTTATGAGCAACCGAACAATATTCAACACATGCAAAGCCAACCCAGAATGATTTATGATGCCCAACAACATATGGGAATTCCTGAAAGACCGTTTCCAAGGGAAGAATCAGGACCAGATATAGGCGTACAGCAACCCCCTCCTAATTTGCAAAGGACGTCTAATCATGACAAGAACGTTTCGATGTCATATCCTCAGCCGCCATTGTATCCAGAGCACCCACAAATTAATAACTAAAGAGATTAGGCGCAATGTGATCATAAAAAAGACGATTTCAAATCGTCTTTTTTATTTGTGATATCGTGTAAAACTTACAATATTATAGTATTAAGAGGATAAATGATATTTCATGAATATTTAAAATATTAGATGAACTAAAAAGATGCGAGGCATAAAACAATGTTAAGAAAAGTATTTGATAGGGATATTAAAATTAAGAATAAAATTTTTTTCATCACACTGTTATTATTACTTGTTTTTAGTTTAATTGGAATCATCACATTTAATTATTTTTCTAATTTATATGAAAAAAGGATTTATGAGGAAGCAGCGGAAGTGCTGAAAATAACATCGACAATACTAGATGAAGAAATTAACAAAGCCGAGAAGTTATCGTTTCAAATTGCAACAGATGATTTTATCCAAAGAGATTTGCAATCAATTAATGAAAATAAATATAGCTACGAAATGTATCGCATAAAGGCCGCATTGATTAAAAGACTTGAATCAATTGTAAATTCTGAGCAATATATAACATCCATACAGATCGAAGATTCAAATAATATAAAATATACTGCCGGTTATCAAACAAAAATATATCAAAATCAGAACGATGATGATCTTGAACAAATTTTCCAAGCTCAGGGTGCCAACATTTGGTTCAACTTAGGCGAGGAAAATTTATTGACATCATCTAGGTTAATGAGAAATAAACAAAATCTTGATTTGACGTTACTTGGTGTGTTAAACATTACCATTGATTTGTATCGCTTAATTGACTCGAATGTAAATTTTTCTCCTCATAAAAACTTTATTATTAAAAGAAATAATGAACTTATCTATTCAAAAAATGATGACATATTAATTGATGATCATAAATATACGAGTAAAAAAAGTGGATATGATGTTGCTAGGATAGAAGGTAACGATTATTTAATCGCATATACACAATCTAGACACTCCGATTTAACATACTATAACATTTTGCCTTATGAATATATTTCTCAACAAACTAAATTTTATAAAATTTTAATGATTTTTGTTTTTTTAGTCATGCTTATACTCACTATTTTATTAAGTTATCGTGCGGCAAAAGGCATTTCCGAACCTTTGGAAAAATTAACACACAAAATAAAACAAGCTCAGCAGACAAACCCAAATGTCGATCATGCTAAACACTCACATAATGAAATTGAGGATTTAAGTGAAAACTTCCACACAATGCTTCAAAAAATTGATGAGCTCAATAGAAAAAATTATGAAAAGCAAATCATCATTAAAGAAACAGAATATAAAGCACTACAGGCACAAATAAATCCACATTTTTTATATAACACGCTAGACTCAATCAATTGGCTTGCCCAAATGAATGATCAAAGTAAAATAGCAAAGATGACAGAGGCATTAGGAAACATGATGCGAAATATTATTAGTAAAAAAGCGCCCTTAATTTCTCTTAGAGAAGAACTGGAGATTGTGAAAAGTTATATTACCATTCAAAAGCATCGTTACTATGATCGATTAACATTTTCTATAAATGAAACATCACGTTATGAAGACAGCAACATTCCCAAATTATCCATACAACCAATTGTAGAGAACGCTATTCAACATGGATTAGAAGAAATGGCTAAACCATGTCACATCAACATTAATATTTCAATTAAACATACATTTTTGGAGATATTAGTTGAGGATAATGGGCAAGGGATGAGCAAGGAAACCATTCAAGCAATCTTTAATAATACAATTAAGAAAAAAAGCACTGGCATTGGTTTATTCAATATTTTAGAGAGAATTAAGTTGATGTTTGGATCGGAATATGGATTGGAAATTGACAGCATGCCTGGTAGGGGCACAAAGATCAAAATAATATTACCTTTTACAGGGGGCTGATCAGCTGTGTACAAAGTCTTATTAGTAGATGACGAAATAAATATTATTGAAGGAATCGCTAAAATCGTTAATTGGAAAAATTGTCATGCTCAATTAATTGGTAAGGCCTATCACGGAGAGATGGCTTATCAAATGATTAGAAAGAATACACCCGATATCGTATTAACCGATATTAAAATGCCCGAACTAAATGGAGTCCAACTCATTGAAAAGGTACATGTTCATCATCCGAATGTTAAGTTTATTATCTTATCGGGTTATGATGAATTTGAATATGCTAAGACAACGATGAAGTATGGTGTTAAACATTACCTATTAAAACCAACAAATTGGCAGCAAATTGAAAGTGCATTAAAAAGTGTCATCAAAGATTTGGAAGCTGATAAACAAAGAGAAGCATTTTTTTCTAAAATTAAAGGAGATTTAAAAAGTGTTTTACCGATAGCAAAAAAACACTTTTTGAAAGAATTTATAATGAATAAATCGTATGGTGTTCGCGAATGGGACCAATATAAACATCTCTTTAATATGGCATCTATAAAACAAAGATTACGTTTAATCGTAATGGTAATTGATGATGATCATGACTTTGAGCATTTATTTGCACTCAATGAATTGGGCATAGACATGTTACGAGGAGATGTTGTACACCTTTCTACAATGATTGGTAATAAAGTAGTTATCTTACTCGAAAACCAACCAACAGTAAATTTAATTAAAAAAATCAAGAACATACGTAGCTTATTTTATAACTATTATGAGTTGACTTTTACAACCGCTATCAGTAGTTCTGCTGGAATTGAACAGGTGCAAAAATTATATAAGGAGACAAATGATTGTTTAACACAACGCTTCTATTTAGGAAGTGGCAGTATCATTACCGTAAAGGATATTCGTAAGTATAAACATAATGCTACAACACAATTTAATTATGAAGATATCATTTTTTCAATTAGAAGTGGAAATGTTAACCATGTGAACTGTCTGCTTCAAGATTTTTTTCAACAAATTAAGCAGGAAAACCTCGAGGTCGGTATGGTTAAATCACACTGTTTAGAATTATTGATGTATATTATTAGACAAGTTAAAAAAGGACAGATTGATATCTTGCTTCAACAAATCATATATTTCCAGGAATTCGAAACATTACATGAAATCAAATTGTTTATTATGAAAATTGCTGAAGAAATTACAAGGGGACATTATGATGAAACAAGAAAGACGCAACACAAAATTATTCAAAAGGTAATTTCTCATATTAAGGAACATTTGGGTGATGAAAACTTATCATTACTAAAGGTAGCTGACGAAGTCGTATATATGAATCCAGATTACTTAGGAAGGTTATTTAAAAAGGAAGTTGGTAAAAAATTTTCCTCCTATTTAATACATGCGAGAGTCCAAAAAGCCGTTGACTTAATGCATGAAATGGATGAAGTTAAGGTATTTGAAATTGCTAGTCGAGTAGGATTTGGTAACAATCCAAGATACTTTGGTCAAGTGTTCAAAAAACATACAGGTATAACCCCTTCAGAATACAAACACAATTCGTTTTAGATAATCCAGTCAATGATACAGGCGCATAGTAATCTGTATCTTTTTCTTTTGGCAAATATAACGCATTTAAAAGGTATTTACTGGTACTTCAAAATGTAGAAAGTTATCTGATTTTATAAAAAGTGTCCGTTTTTTTTACATCAATGTCTGTTTATTTTATTCTTATATTAATTTTTTTAAATATAATAGTTATAAGTAAGCGTTTACAAAAGGGAGGGTTAATAGTGAAAAAGAGGGTCGTTTTTCTAATGTTCATGTTGTCCGTTATTTTGATGTTAGCCGCTTGTTCTAATTCGGAAAATGAGGAGGATCATAATAATACACAAAATAATGATCAGGAATCAGCGGAAAATGAAAATCAAGAAGATGTGGCTGATGATGACCAGATTACGTTAAGAATGACATGGTGGGGGTCACAGAGCAGACACGATCAAACAAAGGAAATAATTGAACTCTTCGAGGAGCAAAATCCTGATATAAAAATCAATACGGAATTTACAGGGTGGGACGGTTATTTCGAAAAGATGTCTGCTGCTGCGGCTGGAAACAATCTTCCAGATATTATGCAACAAAATTTTGGTGAGTATTTAAATCAGTATGCCGATAAGGAATTACTTACAGATTTAACCCCATTTATAGATGATGGAACAATTGATTTAGAAGGTGTTAGTAATACCGTTATCGAATCAGGCACTCAGGGAGGCAAGGTACTTGGAATACCAACTGGTACAAATGCACTGACTGCAATATATAATAAAACAATGTTAGAAGAAGCAGGCGTTGAAGTTCCAGATCATGATTGGACTTGGTCTGAGCATGAAGAAATTGCAAGACAGGTACATGAAGAAACTGGGGAATTTGGAACGCGTAGTTTAGATCCCGGTAATATGTTTGAATATTATTTAAGACAAAACGGTTATAAATTATTTAACGAAGATGGATCGGACTTAGGTTATGATGATGACCAAATTTTAGTAGACTATTTCACAATGGGTATGGATTTAATAGAGGATGATGTTGCACCTGGACCAGATGTTATCCAGCAAATACAAGGGCTTGAGGATGAGTTGATTGTACATGGTAAATCGCCATTTGATTTTAGGTGGTCGAATCAGTTAGGTGCCATTGCTGGTGCAGCTACTGATCAAGAATTTGAAATGACACTACTGCCTGGAGAAGATAATGTCAAGGGTATGTATTTAAAGCCAGCCATGTTATGGTCCATTAGCGAAAGTTCTGAGTATAAAGAAGAAGCAGCTCAGTTTATAAACTTTTTTGTAAATACACTCGAGGTATATGAAATTGGAGGCTCTGATCGTGGGGTTCCAATTAAAGAAGACATTCGTGATTCATTATCTGCTGACCTTAGTGAAATTGACAAAAAAGTCTTTGATTATATTGATCTTGTTACAGATCATAGTTCACCGATAGATTCGAATTTTCCATCAGTGGCATCAGAAGTTCTTTCTACATTGGAAGATGTAGATGAACTTGTGAAGTATGGTGAAATGACACCAGAAGAGGGAGCAGAGCATTTTAGGGAAGAGGCAACAAGAATTCTGAATAGGTAGATGACTAACATGGAGATGGATCTTTAGAGTTTCTTGACTATATCAGCATTCGATAAAGCAAGTGATCTAAAGATCCTTTTTTTATCATCTTTTTTAACGTGTATTTCTATGAAAGAGGTGAATGTGTTGAAAACAAAGAATAATACCATATCAGGAAAAAAAGGACGAAAAGTGAGGTCAGGTTATCTAAATAGAACAGGTTATCTATTTATCTCACCATTTTTAATTGGCTTTTTTGCGCTAACATTATTCCCTATTTTATATTCATTTTATTTATCTTTCACTGATTTCGACCTTTTAGGAAAAGCAAATTGGATAGGCTTCGAGAACTTTTCAAGAATGTTTTCAGAAGATAAACTCTATGTAAAATCCTTAAAAGTAACCTTTTTATACGCTGGTATTGGGGTTCCAATTAGACTTGTGTTTGCATTGATTGTTGCCTTAGCTTTAAATAAAGTGCTAGAAATGGTCGGACTTTATCGAACACTTCTATACTTACCCTCAATTGTAGGTGGCAGTATCGCGATTTCAATTATGTGGAGACAATTATTTGGAAATGATGGCGCGGTAAATGCGATATTAGAGTCAATAGGTCTTCCTACGTTTTCCTGGCTCGGTGATCCAAAATTAGCTATTTGGACGCTCATTATTTTATACGGCTGGCAATTTGGCTCGTCAATGTTAATTTTTCTAGCGGGTTTAAGGAACATTCCTCAAACGTATTATGAGGCCTCTAGTGTTGATGGGGCAGGACCAGTGCGGCAGTTTTTTGTTATTACCATACCATTATTAACGCCAGTCATATTATTCAATACAGTTATGCAAGTTATCAATGGATTTATGGCATTTACACCAAGTTTTGTAGTAACTGAAGGGGGACCAATTAATAGTACACTATTATATGTACTTTACATGTATAGACGCGCATTCGAGTATTTTGATATGGGTTACGCTTCGGCTATGGCCTGGGTTATGTTATTGATCATCGCTTTCTTTACCGCATTAATATTTAAAAGTTCTTCACACTGGGTGCATTATGAATCGGAAGATGGTTAATCGAGAGGGGGGAAGAGGTCGTGAATGTACAAAATAAAAAGATGTTTAAGAAAATAATCCAACATATATTAATGATTACTTTTACTTTAATCATGATTTATCCACTCCTATGGATGATAAGTAGTTCATTTAAGGAGAGTTCGACGGTTTTTATAGATGCCCATACATTAATACCAAAGGCATTTAAATTTAGTAATTATTCAATCGGATGGGATGGATTTGCTGGTATTTCCTTTTCAACATTTTTTAAGAATTCTTTTATTATCACGTTTATAGCAACGTTCGGAAGTGTTATATCTTCAACAATTATAGCATATGGATTTTCCAGGATTCGATTTATTGGCAGAAATCTTTGGTTTGTATGTATGTTGCTTACGTTAATGTTACCTTTTGAAATGGTTATGATTCCACAATATATTATGTTCAATAAGTTTGGTTGGATAGACACTTATTTACCTCTCATTTTACCTACATTCTTTGGAACGCCATTTTTTATTTTTTTAATTATGCAGTTTATACGTACGATACCTAGAGAATTAGATGATGCTGCCAAAATAGATGGCTGTAGTAATTTTGGTATCTTTTGGAGGATCATTGTACCGTTAATTGTTCCAGCAATGATGACCTCAGCTATATTCTCTTTTTACTGGCGGTGGGACGACTTTATGTCGCCATTGATTTACTTATCGACCCCGGAAAAATATCCAGTCTCACTCGCATTAAAGCTATTTTCAGATCCTGATTCTGTTACGAATTGGGGAGCTATGTTTGCGATGTCAACGTTGAGTTTGGTTCCAATTTTTGTTATATTTTTTATTTTCCAGAGATATATTGTTGAAGGCATTAGTACGAGTGGATTAAAGTCATAGTTAAAAAAACAAATTTGATGTGGGGGGTGGATGACATGGAAATACGGATGGGTAGATTACTCTCGACTTTATATGGATTATGTAAGTGGATTACACACTTTGCATATTTGAATCTATTATGGGTCTTTTTCACTTTATTAGGCATAGGTATTTTTGGAATCTTTCCTAGTACGGTAGCATTATATACAGTTGCTAGAAAAAATACAATGAATGAAGATGATACACCAATTTTCAGTACATTTTTTGAAGCTTATAAACAAGAATTATTTAAAGCAAACTGTCTCGGATGGTTAATTGTTTTCATCGGTTTAATTTGGTATTTTGATCTCCATTTTTTTCGTCAATTTAATGGTTTGTTTTTTAACATTATGAATTACTTTATGATTATCGTTGGTTTAATTTATATCGCTCTGTTACTGTTTATTTTTCCAGTCTATGTCCACTATGATCTGAAATTGCGTTATTATATTAAGCAAGCATTGACGATTGCATTTTTAAGACCAGGAAATTTATCATTAATATTTTTAGGTACATTAGGCGCTTATTATTTTTATATTACTGTACCAGCATTTATCCCCTTGTTCGGAATTTCATTGCTTGTTTATTTTCATATGTGGGTGGCATTTAATGGCTTTGAAAGTATTCATTCATATGCGCAAAAAATAAAATCTACTGAAAGTAAGGATATACAGTTATCGGCAAGAAATCATAAAAATTGCTCATGAAAAATCCTAAAGGTGGAATTATGTTTTCCTTCTCTAATGGAGGCCAAAAAGAATAAATAAAAAACAACCCGAACTAGTTGCTGTTCATAAAGGCATATCGTTCGGGCCTTGTAATTATTAAATCTTATGTTTCAGCCCTCCTTAATAGATGACGGCGCATATAAACAATGAATCGTAAGCTCGGTAATAAGAAAAATATTATAGTTGTTTTCTAAAACATATTCGTCTTTTTTTCAAATTGCAGCGAACAATGATAAACTACATATAGAAACTTATTACAATCTAGAAGGTGAATGTAGGTGGAAAATAAAGTTAATCAAATTGTCGATTGGTTACAAGTAAAAGTGCGTGAAGCTGGAGCCAAAGGGCTTGTTGTCGGTTTAAGTGGTGGCTTAGACTCTGCTGTTGTAGCCTATTTGATTAAACGGGCTTGTCCTGATGCATCTGTGGCAGTGACGATGCCCTTAAAAAGCAATCCAAGAGATATAGAAGATGCCTTAAAAGTCATTGATGCGAGTGGGATTAATCATGTGCAAATTGACTTGACTGAAACACATCATATTTTATTTGAACACATTCAAGATCAGTTACAGAACAAAGGTGAATGGGTAGAGGGAAACCGGCAATTGGGTGATGCTAATTTACGGGCCAGACTAAGAATGAGTTCTTTGTATACGATTGCTACAAATTATAACTATCTTGTTGTTGGCACAGATAATGCATCGGAATGGTATACAGGGTATTTTACAAAATATGGTGATGGTGGTGTTGATCTTTTACCGATTGTTCCCTTTACGAAAGGTGACATTTTTGATATGGCGCGATATTTAGGCGTGCCACAATCTGTTATTGAGAAACAACCGAGTGCAGATTTATGGGAAGGACAAACGGACGAGGTTGAAATGGGGACAACCTATGATAAGATCGATGCTTATCTCAAGGGTCAAACGATCCCAGATAAAGATAAAGAGATTATAGAAACCATGCATAAACGGACAGAACATAAACGGTTACCGATTTCACAATTTAAATTACCAAAAGATTCAATGTGATATGATATTAAATATGGTTGTATCTATAATATACAATCATCCATCCCCAAAGAGTGAAGTTTAACTTTATTAGACTGTCATATTTTGCTATAGTAAATAGGTATTTTGCGGAAAGGAGAATGTCCCGTGGCAGGTCATTCCAAATGGAGTAATATTAAACGAAGAAAAGGTGCACAAGATGCGAAGCGTGGTAAAATCTTTATGCGCCATGCAAAAGAAATATATACTGCTGCTAAAGAAGGTGGCGGTGATCCAGATATGAATGCTGCTCTCAGATTGGCAATTGATAGAGCACGCGCAGTGAATATGCCGAATGATAATATTGAACGTTCTATAAAGAAAGCTACTGGCACATTAGATGGTGCCAAATATGAAGAGGTTACTTATGAAGGGTATGGACCTGGTGGCGTTGCTGTCTATGTTCAGGTTTTAACTGATAATCGCAATCGAACAGCTGCTGATATTAGACATGCCTTCAATCGAAATGGTGGTAATTTAGGCGAAAATGGATCTGTCTCTTTTATGTTTGACCGGAAAGGCTACATCGTTATTTTAAATGAAGATGGCACGATTGACGAAGATGAGCTGACCCTAGAGGTACTTGAATTGGGGGCAGATGATTTGGAAGTTGAAAATAATGTATTCGAAATATATACATCACCAGATCAATTTCAAGAGGTACGTACGCAACTTCTACAGAAAGGGTACGACCTAGAAGAAGCAGAGATCACATATATCCCACAGAATTATAATGCTGTATCTTCAGAAGATGAGGCGAAAATGGAAAAACTGATTGAAATGCTCGAAGAAGAAGAGGATGTCCAGGACGTTCATCACAATTTAGAGATTTCCTAAACGCTATTTATAACTTCCATTCCAAAGTAAATGAATGGGAGTTTTTTGTTTGGGTGTTCTCTATTTATAGGAGATGTGACGCCTTTATTTCATATTGATCATTAAACTATGTTAAAATATGAACAGGAATATTAAAGGAGCATGTTAATGATTGCGTATATTAAGGGTAAATTAGCAAATATTCATGATGAAACAATTGTCATCGACGTTAACGGGATCGGATACGAAATACATTGCGCGAACCCATATGACTTTCAAAAAGATTTACATCAGGATTTATTTATACATACATATTATCATGTAAGAGAAGATGCTCATATCTTGTATGGTTTTAAAACAGAAGATGAGAAGTATTTATTTACAAAATTAATTTCTGTTTCTGGTATTGGTCCAAAAAGTGGTATAACGATTCAAGGCAGTGTGAATGTGTCTGAATTTGTGGCGGCAGTAGAACAAGAGGACGAAGCCTATTTAAAAAGCTTTCCAGGTGTTGGTAAGAAAACAGCGCGTCAAATCATTCTTGACCTAAAAGGAAAAATGACCGGCTTAACATCGGTTGTCGCTGAGGACGCTCCCAAGTCCCAACCATCTCAAACAACAAGTTTAAATGAAGCACAGGAAGCCCTAAAATCCCTAGGGTATGCGTCTCAAGAAATAAAGGCGATTATCCCTGAATTACAAAAACATGCTTCAGAGAATACGGATGAATTAATTCGTAAAGCCTTATCACTCTTGATGAAAAATTGAATGAAAGGGAGAGACATATGGAAGAACGAATGGTGACTGGTGAATCTCAAGCAGATGATGCAAGTATTGAACTGAGTCTCCGTCCAACGACGTTCAAACAGTATATTGGTCAAAAGACAGTAAAACAAAACTTAAGTATATTTATCCAGGCTGCCAAAATGCGCCATGAGCCACTTGACCATGTATTATTGTATGGTCCTCCTGGATTAGGAAAAACAACGTTAGCAACGATTATCGCTAATGAAATGGAAGTCGAGTTCCGTTCCACGTCCGGTCCAGCTATTGAGCGAGCTGGTGACTTGGCAGCTATTCTTTCGTCATTAGAACCTGGCGATGTTCTGTTTATAGATGAAATCCATCGTTTACCACATGCTGTAGAAGAGGTACTTTATCCAGCAATGGAGGATTTTTTTCTGGATATTGTTATTGGCAGTGGACCGAGCGCACGCTCAGTTCGTATTGATTTACCACCTTTTACATTAGTTGGAGCAACGACACGTGCAGGCCTGCTAACAGCACCTTTGCGTGATCGGTTCGGCGTTTTAAGTAGATTAGACTTTTATGAACCTGATGATTTATGCGCCATTGTTGAACGAACGACAGATATTTTTAAAACATCAATCACAAAAGAAGCTGCAATGGAAGTAGCAAAAAGATCAAGAGGCACACCACGGATTGCCAACCGTCTACTCAAACGTATTCGTGATATTTCCCAAGTGAATGGGGAAACAGAAATCAGTTTGGAGACAACACAATTAGCGCTCCAAATGCTCCAAGTTGATGGTGTTGGCTTAGATCATATTGATCATAAGTTTTTGCGAGGTATTATTGAAGGATTTAAAGGTGGGCCAGTTGGTCTTGACACGATTGCGGCAACCATCGGTGAAGAATCACAGACGATAGAAGAAGTGTATGAGCCTTATTTGCTTCAAATTGGGTTTATTCAAAGAACACCACGGGGAAGGGTTGTAACACCGCAAGCGTATGCCCATTTTGGTTTTCAAATGGAGGAATAACGACGTCCACAGAAATTTTACTCGAATGTCATACGAATGACGTTTCACTTTATTTTATAAATTGTGAGGTACCATTATGAATATTGAAGATTTTAATTTTGATTTACCAGAAGAATTGATCGCACAGACTCCGCTTAAGGATCGTTCTGCATCAAGGCTTCTAGTGTTGAATAAAGAGACAAAGGAAATTGCACATAAACAATTTATGAATGTTATTGATTATTTACGTTCCAATGATTGTCTTGTTTTAAATGACACACGGGTTATTCCTGCACGTCTCTATGGCATAAAAAAAGACACTGGTGCGAAAATCGAAATGTTACTCCTCCATCAACAGGAAGGTGACCAGTGGGAAGTGCTTGTTAAGCCTGCCAAAAAAGTAAAAGTTGGAACACACATTCGTTTTGGCGATGGCCTTTTAGAAGCAACGTGTATCGAAGAAAGGGAGCAAGGTGGTAGAATCGTTGCTTTGTCCTATTCAGGTGTTTTATTTGAAGTATTGGATAAACTGGGTGAGATGCCGCTACCCCCTTATATTAAAACAACATTATCTGAGAAGGATAGATATCAAACCGTATATGCGAAGGAAGAAGGCTCTGCAGCAGCGCCAACTGCGGGTCTACATTTTACCCCCGAACTATTGGATGCCATAAAAGAAAAAGGTATAGAGATCGTTTATATTACATTGCATGTCGGTTTAGGGACATTTCGGCCAGTAAGTGTAGACAAAATAGAAGACCATCATATGCATGCTGAATATTATCATATGACGGAGCAAGCAGCACAAAAGCTAAATGATACACGACAAAACAAGGGACGAATTATTGCTGTTGGGACGACATCAGCACGGACGTTAGAAACAATCGCTAGAGATCATGATGACTTTGTCCAATCGAGTGGTTGGACAGATATTTATATTTATCCCCCCTATCAATTTCTAGCAGTGGATGGGCTGATTACAAATTTTCATCTACCTAAATCAACATTAACAATGCTTGTTAGTTCCTTAACAGGCATCGATACAATGATGCATGCTTATGAAGAAGCCATCACTAAAAGATATCGTTTCTTTAGTTTTGGAGATGCCATGTTCATCACAAGTTAACAGAGCCAATTAAATAGGTAAAATGGCTTTTTGTTACATGATATACAAAAGAGGAAAGAGGTAAAAATGCATGCCGATCACTTATGAACTCATAAAAACATGCAAACAGACAGGTGCCAGACTAGGGAAAGTACATACGCCACATGGCTCATTTGATACACCTATGTTCATGCCTGTTGGCACACTGGCTACAGTTAAAACAATGAGTCCAGAAGAATTAATAGAGATGCAAGCTAAAATCATTTTATCAAACACATACCATTTGTGGCTCAGACCCGGTTCAGATATCGTTCGTGAAGCGGGTGGCTTACATAAATTTATGAATTGGAACAAGCCTATTTTAACAGATTCAGGTGGTTTCCAAGTGTTTAGTTTGAGTGAAATGCGCGATATCACGGAAGAGGGTGTTCATTTTCGTCATCATTTAAGTGGCGAAAAATTATTCTTTTCCCCAGAAATTGCTATGAAGATTCAAAATGATCTTGGCTCGGATATTATGATGGTTCTTGACGAATGCCCACCATATCCCGCATCACATGATTATATGAAAAAGTCTATTGAACGAACAACCAGGTGGGCTGAACGTAGTCTGAATGCACATAAAAGGCCATCAAAGCAAGGATTGTTTGGTATTATTCAAGGCGGTAAATATGAAGATTTAAGGAAACAAAGTGCGCAAGATATTGTTTCGCTGGACTTCCCGGGTTATGCGATTGGGGGGTTATCAGTAGGTGAACCTAAAGATGTTATGAATCGGATATTAGAATTTACCACACCATTGATGCCAAGCGAGAAACCAAGATATCTTATGGGTGTTGGCTCACCAGGTTCACTTATTGATGGTGCGATGAGAGGCATTGACATGTTTGATTGTGTATTACCAACACGAATTGCGCGTAATGGCACATGTATGACATCAACAGGTCGACTCGTTGTAAGAAACGCCAAATATGCACGTGATTTCAGCCCGATTGATGAACATTGTCATTGTCATGTTTGTCAAAATTACACACGAGCTTACATTAGACATCTCATTAATTGTAATGAAACGTTTGGTTTTAGACTTACTACTTATCATAATCTACATTTTCTGTTAAAATTGATGGAGCAAGTCCGAACAGCTATTAGCGAAGATCGACTTGGTGATTTTCAAGAAACATTTTTTGAACAATACGGTTTAAATGAACCGAATGCCAAAGATTTTTAAATAGAAAGGGGTGAGAGGTATGGAAGGTGGCGGAATTCTAGTAACATTAGCACCATTAATTTTAATGTTTGTTGTGTTTTATTTCTTACTTATTCGACCACAACAAAAGCGTCAAAAACAAGTTAAACAAATGCAAGATGATCTACAAAAAGGGGATAACATCGTAACAATTGGCGGTATGCATGGTGTTGTACATGCAATCGATGAAGGTACAATTGTTATTATTGCAGGTGACACAAAACTTACATATGATCGTACATCGATCAGAGATGTTAAGAGTGATGTTTAAAGTAATATACGAGCAACAGTCAGCATTGATCTGTTGCTCGTTTTATTTTTGGCCAATGTCAGTCTGAACATGCACAATTAGTCAATTTAATCTTGTTGACTTACAAAGTTAACGCCAATGATGCCACCAATTAGGGCGGCAATTAAAAAGCCGAGGTGGTGCAATGATTGTGAAAAAGTAAATGTTTGTTCATAACCCAAATATTGAATAAGAAAAATAAATAAGCTGAAACCAATGCCAATGGCTCCCCCAGTTATCCAACCTTTTGCTTTACTTTTAATCCCTGCTACGAAACCCCCAACAAATAATCCAATAAGACCAAGAACCAGTGTAATGGTAGACAATGTAGGCTCATTCAATTCAGTAAACCGCAATATAAGTGCCAAGCATATACTCGTTAATAGAATAATAGCTAACACAACTGTCCATCCATAAAACAATGCAACAATAGGCTTATTCATTCGTTTCTCCCCTCCCTGTTTGTCCATGTAACACAAGTTTATTCAGGCTATTTTAAAATAGACATTTATTTTAGATCCAGTTGCGAATAATCGGTATTTGTTTGAACTCATCACGTGTGATGAATTTTAATAAAAATAAACAAACAACATAACAAAGAACAAGTGCGGCAATTGTGAAACAAAAAGCAATAAAATGACCACCTGTTTTCAGGTAAAGTTGCTTTAAATAATAACCGACAATAGCTGTTATACTAATGAGCAAGCCCATTTTAAAAATGTCTTTAAAAGGCAACGAAAAGTTCACCATCTTTTTAAGTGTTCCGAGGTGCAGAAGTGTTACAAGAATCACTCCGAAACACATGGCTATCGCAACCCCCATCATGCCAAATTTTGAATTGGAGGCCAGAAGAAACAAAATTGTTAGTTTGAAAATAGCCCCAATCAGACTATTCCACATGGCCGGTCGAGCAAGATCTAATGCTTGTAATGTAGCTTGGAGTGGGCCTTGGATATAAAGTAAAATAAAAAATGGTGCCATAAATACAATGTATTTGCTTGCATTGG
>Ga0209487_1001573_pt1 | contig 19115 bp, 22 predicted proteins | sample Poulit2012_FD_187524 | JGI IMG/M metagenome (GOLD analysis project Ga0209487, IMG submission 187524) | Agricultural soil microbial communities from Georgia to study Nitrogen management - Poultry litter 2012 (SPAdes) (version 2) | ecosystem: Environmental > Terrestrial > Soil > Agricultural land...
AACTTTGCCAAATGATGATTGAATTGAGTTAAAATATCTCCTAAGTTATTACTATATTGAATGCCAAAAAATTCCCTTAATGTTTTTGCATCTATAAGTAGTCTAACTACATTTGCATATACCTCTAACTTTTGAGAAATATCTTCCATGTTGATAAATTCTAAGCGTACTAATGCATATTTTGGTACTTTTTCATTTTTTTGAGGTAAGTGTACAAGTGCAACATAGTTTATATTTTTATATTTAAAAGTGAAAGAATCAATAATCCAACCATTTTTAACCATATCATCTTTTAGATTTTTTAAGTTATGAAAAACGTGCTTCATATTATTCACCTCCCAATTTATAAATTTTTAATAAATATTATTTTTTGGTGCAAATTGGTTCAAGTACCATGAGTTTTTATCCATATTTATAATTATAAATCCATTTAAAAGTCTTGTAAACGTTGATATAAAGGGATTTTCATTCTTTGGGAAACCATTAATAGTATCAATATATTTCTCAAAACGTTAAGACGACCTTGCTACATCATCGTTTGTGGACGATTTGATGCAAATGTAGTGCAAATATCAAAATTTGTATATGAATTATTAAAGGTACTAGCAGAAATGTTAGTGCCTTTTTTGTGTGTTAAACTTTCCTTTGTAGATAATAAAGAGATTTCATTAAAAGCACGGAAATATGATTCACTGAAATTAAGTACATTGACGAATCAAGGATTTGATTGTTCAGCAAATAGGGCAGTTTGTGGAATAAGTACTGTGCCTGAAGCGAGCTAAATTATCGCATAACAGAAGTCTCCACGTAAAGGAAGGTATTATGAAAATCTTTATATGATTATTAGTTGTATTTATTATTTCGTTTTATTTTTTATTTAAATTGGTTTATAGAGGTAACAAAGAAGAATCGGAAGAAGAAAAGTTGAATTTTTCTGGTTATCTTAGTTTCCTTTCTACGCGCATTACTTCTCACGGCAGCAATTGGACTAGTTCTATTCGTTTTGCTGGGTTCAACAAGTGGCGGTTAATATGCTTTTTTCTTTAGATATAGGTTTAAATCAATTAATTATTTTAGCAATTTCCTTTTTTGGTTTTTATTTTACAGTTGATAGTTTTATAGAAGTAGCTGTGAAACATATATTAGGTAGGAATATTTTTTATCACAGTATTATATTGCTTGTACGAATTGGCATTTTTAATGTAATTGGATATTTCGTTGGTTTAACTGTAACGATTAGTGTTATCACCGTTATAGGTGTGTCGCTTATTATATTTTTAATTGAATTTTTACATGATACAAGGGGAAAATATAAAGGGAGCGACAGTCAATAAGTTATCTTAAACAATAGGATAAAATTGTTGAATAAAGAGTTAACAATCACCTTTATAATGATGCAGAAAGATGTAAATCAGAGGCAGTTAAGTCCATTTTATATAAATGAAAATATTGATAGGACGGGATTCTATCCATAAATCGAACCTTGATAAAACTTAACACGTTACTTTTATATTATCGTATTCAAAACCCTTTCTCACTTATGTGGGGAAGGTTTTTTTCTTAGAGAAGATGACCTTATATGTAATAGATTCCTTTAAAAGATTACCTATCTTTTCAGTCTCTTGATATTTTCTTATACATATACAGTGAAAAACTTATAAAATTGGATAAAAGTTTGATGATTTTAATATTCATTTATCGTATAATGCTTACCATGTCAGGATGGGGCAAAATTTACATAAAAACAGGTAAATAATTAGATGATCTATAAGCCGTTATCATAATGGTTATTTGTAAGGATTTGTCTAAAAAGAAACGAGTTAATAGTCATGGCGGACGATTCTCAGCATTTTTGTATTATAAACTGGAGTTCACTATTGATTTTACCTTTTTGACCTTCTGATTTTTTATTGTTCTATTGCTGTTTACTTAGTTTATCCGGAAACAATACTGCCTATTTTTTAAAATTCTATTAGGAGCAATTTCAATAGGAACTATTTGGTTGCCAGGAATTTCTAGACCTTTCATTAGAAACCCTCATATTACTGTAGTAAATTCTTATATTTTAATGAATCCGAATACAAAAGATGATATCAATATATAGAGCTTAAAAAGATTATCACAGAAAAATTGGTAGAATCTTGTTTTCAGAAAAGAATTCAGTTCGTTTTATAGGATGATGCTCTATTATGTAAAAGGTTATCCTTACTAAGTAAAATCACTTTTTCCGGTCAGTTACTTCATTAACTATATTTCATATTGACTATAGGAAGATGAAAAAGTGTGGTGTATCCTGTTGATAAAAGTTTTTGGTGATTTTATTACCTAAGTTGTAAGTGAAGAAAAAGGAATGCATTTTTTAAAGCCTTTTATGGATCGAGAACCCATATTTAAGGACCCCTTTTTCCTGTTAGTATCCTTGGCTACAGCTGTATTTATTAAATTAATCGACTGGTTAGGTTCCCTGCCAATTTTTTAGTCCTCGTTAGAAAATCAATATAGTTATTTTATTCTTCCTAGGATTACGGCTATTGAGTTTTATATCATTATGGGTATAATTCTAAACACGATATTGCCAGAATTTAATCGAACGTTAGATTGACGTTTAATTTTAGGTGCTATTTTTGATTGCAATTGTTATAGCTATAGAAGAAAAATTGGATGATATATCACCCCAAAATCCGGTAGAAGATTCACAAAGAACTATAAAGTATTGCATAGACAAATTTTTATCCATGCAACCCCCTTTCGTAAATTGATGTATCTTGTATATGGAATCTGTCTCTTGTTATTAATTATTGTCCTTGTATTTATCGTATAGAAATATTAATTTGTAAAAGTTTACGAAAAGTATTCCTTGGTAAGCATAGATGGACTTTGTTTTCTTTATAACATGAAGGCAAGAAATTCAGTTAATCGAATTGTTTGGGGAATTGATATTTTATTAGTGGAATGTATTTATGTAGACTTGTGCAAGCAATAGTTGCCATATAGCTCATGATCTGTAATCGATAAACTCAATACAGTTATGCTAGCCATACTCCATTAAAGGGAGTCACTAATAGTATCGAAACAATAATTGGTATGTCTAGCTTCTCCGATCAAGCAGCTAAATCCGCAAAGAGCTATTTTTCAGATGTACATTTGACTTTGTTAGTAGCTTTTGTAATTTATTTGAAGACTTACAAGCAAATATCGAACAACATAAAACAACCTTTCATATTGCAGTAGATGCGAAAGACCATGCGATAATTCAAAGTAACTATTTAGAAGGTATAAAAGAGAACGTGAAAAATATGCATGAACGTTTAACCAATGAGTATGAAGAGGTTTATGAAGCGGTTCATTCATTATCGGAAATAGCAGGAGTCGCTACACTAAATTTTTCCGACCTACATGAATGGAAGCAGAATTCTGTCGACAAATGACAAGAGGTAGACGATGATTTAAAGTCCTTTACTAAAACAGGTAATGAGATTGATGTCAATGAAACAATGCGCCAAATTGAATCGGTGATGAGTCAAGTAAGAAGTCATGCATGAAATGCAAGATTCGAAAGCTTTAAAGGTGCTTCGAGTATAGATGCATTAAGAAAGCTAATTGACTATAATGCTGAAAATGAAAGAAGCGAAGAAATAGAAGAAGCTAAAACATTAGAGATAATGTGCTTAAGAATACTGATAAAAGCTCCAGGATGATTGATGATAAAGCATTTTTAGATTTTCAAGAGGGTAAAATAACAAAAGAGGCTTATATTGAGATAATGACAACGTTAAAAAAGTTCAAGAGGACATTGGTGAAGACGAGCTAGATAAAGAGGTGTCAGAAACACTTCTAGAGTACTTATGGGATAACAAGATAGAGTTTAGTAAAAATACAGCGATGGATGCAGTTATAGAATATGCCGAAACGTACGGTTCATTAAAATTGGGGGGAATGATAAATTCATTTCATGGTATTAAAGGCGATTATTTTGTGATAGTTAATTCTAAATCATCACAGGTAGCACAGCCATTTTTAAATCCAAAAACACATAAATGGGTTGTCAATATAGGTAAATGGGGTGACGCGCAACAACACAAGTGAGTTTTGGATTAGAGTGGTACGATGATGTGAAAGAATCAAGACAAAACCCATGGTCTAGCAATTGCCCACAACGCATTTACAACAGGAGCAAGTCTTGCTACAGTAGCATTGTCTATTGCTGTGCTAGGTATTCTAGGAGGATGGGCTATTTTAGGCATAGCTGAAGCGGCAACGTTAGCTTCTAAGACTGAGGATTACCTTTATAATAATTCTGAAATTGCAAGGAAGTCTGTTGATTGGATCGGTGACCGAATAAGCGATATTGGACAAGGAATTAAAAGCTTTTTCAGTGGATCAAATACAGCTCATACAAAATACCAATCTCCTAGCTTTAATGCTCCGTAGCATATTTTATGAATAACCAGGTAGAGTCAAAAGTTTAAAAATTACTGAAGTCAGGAAGAGGAATTATGAAAGTAGAAATACATAATGTTTTTAAAAATGCACGTTATAAATTTTTCCAAACGGAAGACGGAACATACTACATTGTAGAAATAAAACCATCCTTTCGGAAAATGTTATTCCCATTTTTATATTGGTTTTCTTCATTTCCCGTCTATAAAGTGGAAGATAAAGAGACGATTGAGCGAATTCAAACTCCAGAAAGCCGGTCGTTCAATAAGATTACGGCTGTACTTGCCATGGGAGGAGTCGCTAAATTGATGACCACTTTTACTCGTGAGAAAGAAGAGATGCTAACATTTGATTTATCTTTATATATGAAGTTTTTCTTGTTTTTCTTAACGATTTTTCTTGTGTTAGTCATCCGTTTATATGTGAATAAAGCTAAGTTTAATGATTTATCTAAGCATGTTGATTTAAAACAGTTAGAAAGATTAAAAATAAAAGCAAAACCACAATCGTTTAAACATATCGCACAAATGTTTGGTATTTATATTTTTTTCCTATCTTTTTCTGCTCTGTCTTATGGTATGTTTTTTCTAGATGGAAATATTTTTATCCTTGTTACTGGAGCTGTTATGCTCTTGATGTTAAGTATCCTTGTGAACCTCACGCTTAAAGAAGGTTTGACAAAAGTTAAATTTATAAAGTGTTCTCCTAGATAGAATTGAAAGGTTACTTTATGACATAGAAGGTTTACATATGTTTCAATGGGATCGATAGTTTATTTGAAAGAAGGAAGAAGTAAAATAGTGATTTTAAACCGTGGGCAATGATTGACTATGACGGTGAACAACTACTGTTTGACTATTCAGGATGTTTTTATCCTTAAGGCATCGATCCTCAAAATGTATTTTATTTTAATGAAAAAATAGAGATAGGTAGTTTTTGAAGGATACAAAGATGAGGAAGAGGAAAGGTTTCAAGAGCTTTTTCAAGAGTGGTTGGCAGCTAATAAAAATAATGTGAAAAAGTAACGTAGAAGGACCACTAGAATAATAAAAGGATGTCAGAAAGGACAAATTTATACTTTATAGTTTGTCCTTTTCGATAGTTTTATAGAAGCGGTGCAGGTCTTTTTTCTGAAGTTTCCTATCAAAATATTTAAATCAGAAGTGGGTGACAGTGAGAGTACTAACATTACAAGTTATTACTTACAAGAAATGAGAGATGTCATCGAAACAGTTTTTGAAAAAATTACAATTGAAGATGAAACGATCCATGATATTACCTTCGCAAAATCAGCCACCTTCTCCTACGTAAACGACTGGAATAAAAAGGTGGCCTAGAAAACGAAAGAGTTAGAGGAAGGCATACGTAGTTTCACAAGTACTGGAAATGAGACAGATGTTCAAGCCATTATGCGCCAGATTTAAACATTGATGAATCAGACAAGCAGAAGGACGAGAGAAATGAGATTTAAAGATTTTAAGGATGCTTCAAGGATAGACGCATTAGAGAAACTTGCTACATATAATAAACATAATGAAATACATATTCTTTTAAACGTCTTTTCAAAATGGGCGAATAAGTGAATAAAAGTAGGAATGATGGCAGCTGAAAATCTAGATTTATTTCTAACATATCTGATGAAACATTATAGTTAATTGTTACATACCTTTGGAAAAAGAAACTTTAAGTGAGGATATCATTCATAGTGACTTATATATTGGTTTGCTAGAAAAGGCAGGTCCAGTATAAAAGGCATATATAAACCAGTAAATATCCTATCGAGGAGAGTAGTCCGGTATTGATGATATTTAACATGAAAAATTTTTCCTAAGGATATGTCAAGATAAAGAGACTAAAAATTCACATATAGATAGGATATAAAGAAACAGGGGAATATCAAAATTGAACTGTAATAAGCGAAATGACAGCTGATGGAGAAGCACAATTAAAAAACTATTTACAAAATATAGATCTTGATAATAGGGACTCTCTATATGCTTTTGAAAATTAAGTCCATTGTGAGAGGATTTTTGTTTGGACTGGTAAGAGAATACATTATTTAAATGTCAGACCTTACATAATGAAGCTTGTTATATGTGAGATTAAATCCGTTCAATGAAATGTTTCTTGTTTTTGCGTAAATTCATATAAAGCCCTTTGTTGACCATAAGTTTTCTCACCCAATATTTTATCCCAAACACTTTCAATACTCCTATACTTTGTTATTGAAATGAATAGAGATAAATACACCTATTTTCAATAAATCCTTGGTTACTTTCAAACAAATTTTTAAGAGCAGTAAATATCTAAATACGAGCCGTTGTTTCATATCTTTCTGAATGATAAGGAAGCTTAACATATATTAATTTTATCTTACTTTTAAAATATGGCTTTAGTATTTATATAGTCATTAGATTTTTTGCTTATATTATGAAACTGTTCTTTCGCGTAACTTCATTCATAGCCTTTGAATCTTATTTTGTGTCTATAAAAACCGTGTGATTAATAGCGTCTCACAAGGATTTAATGTTTTACGTTCACATTTTTGATTAGTATTTATATCATGGTATGTGTTTTTGTTGTGTAAAGCTAGTACATTTATCTTCCATTTTATTGAATTTTAGTATTGCTAATATGCCGTTCCTCCTTGTGATTGTTTAGAATGTTAGCAACAGTCACTTAAGCAATCACCGATTTGTTGATATTTGAAATGTTCTAGGCCTTTATTACTTGTGAGCAAACTTATTATCTCCACTTATAGATACCTAATCTATGGTATTGTCTAGTAGCAAAAAATCTTTTAAATTCGTAAATACATTCAAAAATCTCCTTCGTTTTATTTTGATGGGAGTAGAGCTTAAAAATTTATTTACTTTTTTAAGACTTTATTTATCATACATTTATAAAGTAGTTTCTTAAACGGCTTATGTGTTACGATCATGAAGTTACGGTTAACAATGTTGATTTTGTAGATGTGATCGGATATATGACAACCAATAAACTAAAAAAAGGTATAGCAGATAACATCTAATCATTATTTGGATAAAGAATATGACGGATTATCTTGAAATGAAAATTATGTGGAGAGATCTAGCTTGTCGTATTTTTTTAAATTTAATTGTTCAACATGTAGATGATCGTCTCTTTGAATTTTATCATGCGCAAGGAGGAAATATTTATCTCATTGGTGATGAGGAACATATTCCATGGATTGAAAATGATTTTGCGAAAGAAATAGAACCTGGTGATCAGATAGTAGAGGATTTTTTGTAATTTCAGAAAACGCATTTGAAAAGGAAGAAAATAAACCTTATGCATTTTTTACGTTAATTCAACAACGAAAATGTTCACCTTTCGTTGAGTTAGATTAAAGGGATAAAATGGATGAAATTATATGAAGTTCCTTGTTGGATGATTCGATTAAAACTATTGAATGAATTTATTGACAAGAGAAGTAAACCAATAGAAATTAAGAAATAATGGCGGGATTGTCTTTACTTCAGGTATTGATTGTGTGATAGACTTTTCCATTGAATCATTACAATATAGGATTTTATTGGGAAAAGCCCCATTTTATCGTGACATGATAATGAAAATTTAGATGTTTGAGCAAATATCCCTGAACAATAATGGGGCAGATTTTCAGAAATTCTTGGTATACCAACATTTGGTTTTTGTTGCTTTTATGGATTATAGATGCTTTTTATCTGTAAAGGCATTCCAAAGACGATTAGGAATATTTGCTTTTTTACATGTTGTTCATAAGGAATGTGGTAAGAAAAGCTATCACTTAAGACTGTTTTAAGAACAACTATTTATATGGTAATTATTCTTATGATTAAATGTATTGCCGCAATCGTTAGAGGTAATTGATGGTTTTAAGACTTCTTCATCTGACGCGAGGAAAGTTTGTAAATATCTATGGACTTTAATTTTGAACAAAATTCTTTAAGAATTATTTTGAACGATAGGGAATTTTGTTTATGATTTATTCCATCTATTTTCCCATTGTTTAATGGCCGTTATTACCATAATATTATAGTAATAACAATAGATACTGTAGGAGTGCGCATGCATGAAAAAATCGATTCAATTACTCACGTTATTATTTTTATTAATGTTATTATTTTCGGGCTGTGGATTGTTCAACAAATCCGAACAAACAAATAATGATCATGAAAATAATTCAGAAGTGACTGCAAATGACAATAACAATGAAAAAAATAAATCTGAATTGACATTTGCCGATAAAGTAACTGTTTTGAAGGCAGAAGAAGTTTTAGTTGATCAAGAAATAGTAGATATTGATGCCAATGAGCTAATTATTGAATATGAAGGGGTAAACTATCTAGAGTATGAAATAGTAAGTGAATTGTTAGACTATGAAGTAAAATTTGACCCAGATACATCTATTGCGGAAATTAAAGAAGGGAAAGAAGATGCTGTTTATGAAGCGAACCATCAAGAAGATGGTGGCGCATTACTAGATGTTGGTGAATTATATGTTGAGACTAACGATTCATATATAGATCCTTCTTCTGAAGAGTCCTTTGATTTTATTGAGTTTAACGAGAAACTGTATATTCCGGAGCGTGTTCTAGAACTAGGCTTTCATACTCCAATAAACTATGTCAAAGATGAGCAAAGGCTTGAAATTGGAGAGCGTTCAGAACCTTTATACTTGGATGAAGTTGAAACAGATGGAACTACTTTACTAGGAGACAGCGGTATTACGACAGAATCTAAGTATACAACGATACAAGGAGAAGATTATGATGTGGTTATTTTTTCAAATGAAGCTAGCACAAAGGAATATTTAACGGTTGAAACAGATTATAAACATTCATTAATGACAGGCGTTTTTTATAATAATCATGATAAAGATTTAGAGTTTGTTATAACAACAGAGGATGATGAATTAATCAGAAAAGAAGTGAATGCAGGACAAGTGGAAGAGTATGAAATAGATGTTAGAGGGACGGAGGAAGTAGAAATTAATATTGATACCGTTTCTAATGCACTAGTTCAGGATAGTTTTAGCTATACTATTCATGCAGAACTATACTGATGGATGGTTAACGAGAAATGAACGGTTCGTCCGTGGATGGTCTGATACCAAAATACATAGTTTGAAAAAATCCCGAGTCATAAGAAAAATCCTTTTTGAGGAAAATATTTGCTAATGATCTTTTCAACTATAGCATTGATTGGGGAAAACAATATAGTTCATTGAATTGGAATGAGAGAGTGGGAGTTCATCACTCCCATATACTCGACTTAAAACCAAAGGTCTGCAAGCAATTCCATCGAACGTTTACGATCTTCGGGATCGTACGTATATGTTACGATAATGAGCTCATCAACACCACTTCGTTCAGTGAAATCTTCCATTTGCTTTTTAACAGTTGTAGGAGAGCCAACAGCTTTAATTTGTAGGGCTTGTTGGGCGAATGGGCGCTCTTTTAATTCTTCAGGATTTACTGGAGGTTGAATGCGTTCTTGTTTTCCAAGATGAATATTTGCAAATAATCGTTCAGTTGATGTGAAAATTTTTTCCGCTTTTTCATCTGTTGGTGCAACGACAACATTCATAGCAGCCATTGTGTAAGGTTTTTCAAGCGTAGCTGTAGGTGCATCTTTATCAAAGGATGATCGATAAAAATTTAACTTTTTCTCAAAATCATCTGGCATAAAATGAGTAGCAATTGAATAAGGCAGACCTAAACGTCCGGCGATATGTGCTCCATTCATGCTTGAACCTAATACCCAAATAGGCACGTTCGTTCCTGTTGCTACTCCTGTTGTAACACCTGGTATACGGGATGTTTCTCCTTTTTCGCTAAACCATCCAATCATGTCATAAATATGATCAGCAAATACCTGTGCTTCTGGACTAGAACGGGTAATTAATTGTGCTGTTCGTCCATCTGTTCCTGGAGCGCGACCTAAACCTAAATCGATTCGATCGGGAAACATTTGAGCAAGTGTACCAAACTCCTCTGCTACCCGAAAAGGGGAATGGTTCGGGAGCATAATTCCACCAGATCCAACTCGAATATGTTTCGTAGCAGAAGCAGCACGAGCAATGAGTAAAGGTGTAGCAACTGCTGCAAGAGTGTTTGTATTATGGTGTTCAGCATACCACAATCGTTTAAAACCTAAACGATCAATTAATTTTGCATGTTCTATTGAAGTATCAATCGCTTCTTTTACGGTCTGACCTTCAGAAATTCCGACTAGATCAAGAACATTTAAGGGAACATGTTTAACCATTTGTTATCATTCCTATATAAAAATTTTGTAAATACCTTTCATGAACTTTATGATAATATGATTTAAGTAAGGATACAAAGTAATTGCTTAATCATTCATGAATTGTTAAAAAGAAATATCTTCTAAGATCAGATCTATATGTAACTTATGAATGATGAATTTTATAGTATAAATGATGTAAAATATATACATATAAAGTTTAAGGAAGATAAAAATCTGTTTTAGCAAGAGACTTTTAGTTATAATAGGGAAGGCAAAATAACAAGTTAGGAGAGAGATTATAAATGTCTTTACAAAATAAAGTCGCAATCATTACAGGCGCAACTAAAGGAGTTGGACGAGCAACAGCGTTAGCCTTAGCCAAGGAAGGCGCTTCTTTAGGATTAATGGCTCGTACAGAAGCTGATTTACAAGCGGTAGCAGAAGAAGTTAAAGAGTTTGACGTGAAAGTAGCTATTGCCACAGCTGACGTTTCAGACAATGCACAAGTAGAACAAGCGGTTGAAAAATTATATACAGATTTAGGAAAGTTCGATATTCTCATTAATAACGCAGGCATTGCAAGATTCGGGGGCTTTTTAGAATTACCTGTAGAAGAGTGGGAACGTGTTGTTCGCGTAAATCTTTTCGGTATGTATTATGTAACACGTGCTGTGTTACCGAAACTGATTGAACAAAAATCAGGCGATATCATTAACATCTCTTCCACAGCGGGGGAGAAAGGTGGTCCAGTGACGAGCGCATACAGTGCTTCGAAATTTGGTGTACTAGGCTTAACAGAATCATTAGCCATGGAAGCGAGAAAACATGATATTCGCGTAACAGCTCTTACACCAAGTACGATCGTTACAGACTTGGCGATTGATCAAGGTTTAGTTAAAGGTGATGAAACAGACGTTTTACAGCCGGAGGACTTAGCTGAGTTAATCGTTTCAGCATTAAAATTAAATAGCCGTGTCTTTTTAAAAACGGCAGGCTTATGGACGACGAATCCGTAAACCGTTTAAATATTCATGCCCATTTACGAAGAGCGGTAAATGGGCATGATTGTTTCATGATTTTTCTAAAGTTATGTTTGCTTTTTAAGGATCTTGATTAATGGCAGCATCTTTGACATCTTGTGGTATTTTTATGCCATCAAGGTTATTTAAATCTTTATATTCAGTCGATGTTTGTTGTTGAATTGTAAAATCATTACTTTCAACATTCATATCGATATGAATAGACCTTAGATCATAATTTTCTTCATCAAAGGTTATTTCATAAGCGATATGGTTCATATGTAAATCTTTCATTAGATCGAGCTCATCATCGAGCATCTCGATAAGTTCAGGCGGGAATGTTTGTTGGATCGTTTCTGTATTTAATAATTCATGATATGTTTTATCTTTAACTTGAAATGTAGCGATTAACGTATCATCCAAAGATTTGATTTGAACGTCATCTGTATAGTCTGATAACATTTTTAACTGTTCAGCTGGATATGTTTGTGCTTGATCGACAATATTTAGCATATTTTCCGCTTCTTCTTCCATTTTCACCCATTCGTCAAGTTCAGATTCGTACACATACATGAGGTCATCGACGATATACATTTCAAGTTGTTTATCAATCGTTGGCATGTCTTTTAGGTCGAAAGAAATTTCCCCTTCTTGATATGTAGAAAGTGGTTTCGTCGTCATATCATTCGTAAATTCACCACCCGATGCTATCGATTCGTTATTTGGTGTTTGGATCGTCTGCATCGTATTTACAATCACTTTGGCGCTCTCTAGTTTTGGCAACTTCTAAAGCCTCTTTAAAGACATGTTGCGCAACTTGTTTGCTTTTTTTAGTATTATTTGCTGCTGGTGATTCAACTTGTTGACAGGAAGCAAGGATAAATGTATATAAAGTCACAAAACAAATGATTAACCAATGTCTCATGCAATTCTTCTTTTCATCTTAAATCACTATATTATTCCTAGCATAAAATAAGTTGCATTCATTCGTAAATCATAATTGTATGTTATGACATCAGCACTTGATTTTAGTATGCTAAATTTATAAGGACATGTAAAAGGAGGGTTTTTTTGAAACATATACAACGATTAACAGCAGCTGATTATGATGATATTTTTGCCTTATCTCAATTTGCGTTCCAATATACGTTATCAAAAGAAGCGTTAGAGGCAAAAAAAGCTGAAGCCGCGCGACACGTCATATGGGGTTGGATAGAGCAAGAGAAGATCGCTGCTAAATTACACGTCATCCCGCTTTCAAGCTACGTATATGGCAAGCAGTTTCAAATGGGTGGGATTAGTTCCGTAGCGACGTGGCCAGAATATCGCAGACAAGGGATGGTTAAACATTTGCTTAAACATGCCCTTACGTATATGAAAAATCAAGGGATGACAATTTCTTTTCTTCATCCTTTTTCCTTTGCCTTTTATCGAAAATTTGGTTTTGAACTTGCGTTTGCCAATAAAACGTATACGATCCCAATAGAATACTTCAAAAACGTTGAACGTGGGCATGGGTATGTTAGACGCATCAATAACGATTTAACACCATTACAGGCGATTTATCATGCATATGCGAAACGTTTTACGGGTCCTATCGTTCGCGATGATCAATGGTGGAGACAGCGCGTTTTAAATAAACAAGGCCATATTGCAGTCGCTTATCATATGGGCGGTGAAGCAGAAGGTTATTTAATTTACGATGTGAAAAATAAACAAATGACGATACAAGAAATAGCCTATCGCTCGTTAAACGGTTTACAATTGTTAATGACGTTTATAAGTCATCATGATTCAATGGCGGAAAATGTCCAATTGACGGTACCAGAGAGCGACCAGCTTTCATTTATACTCGATGAGCCAACGATTAAGCAACAGCTCATTCCCTACTTTATGGCACGTGTCGTCGATGTGCATGCATTTTTGCAAGTTTATCCTTTTAAACAACAGCAAATGAAACCTTTAGCTCTTCATGTGACAGATGACTTTTTCCCTTATAATAGTGGCACGTATATATTACATTTTCAGCGAGGATCAATTGATATAACATTCGCCCGGAAAAAACAGACGGTATATAGCTCCATATGTTTAAATATTCAAGCATTAACAACAATATTTTTAGGATATAAACGTCCAAGTCAATTATACAATATTGGTTATATTGAAGGTAAGAAGGAAGCAATTCATCAACTTGAGCAAATCATACCTGATCAGCAAACATTTTTTCCAGACTTTTTTTAAAGTCATAAACGCATTGCTCGTCCCATAAGATGTGAATAGAAAATCTTAAGGGGCGTTTTGTATATGAGGCGTGCGAGTAAAATTATTCTTTGGTGTGTTGGTTGCGCCATTTTAATTTATTTAATAAAAGTTCCCGTTAAGACAACAGATTTCGTAGCAAACTCTTGGTCTCTTCCCCTGTCTGGAAAAACAATTGTTATTGACCCAGGCCATGGCGGACCTGATGGCGGGGCTGTGGGGAAGGATGAAACGACAGAAAAAGATATCGTTTTAGATGTCGCTAAGAAAGTTCGAGATTACTTACAGCAGGCTGGTGCATTCGTACATTTAACCCGTGAATCAGATGTAGATTTAGCGAACCCTGAGACAGAAGGTTTGTCAAATCGAAAATCTGAAGATATTCGCAACCGGTTGCAGTTGATCCATGATAAAAAAGCGGATTTTTTCATATCGATTCATTTAAATGCTATTCCCTCAACAGTGTGGAGTGGGGCACAAACGTTTTATTATCCGAAATATGATGAAAGTAGACATTTAGCACAAATGATTCAAGCACAAATTATACATAATCTAGAAAATACAACACGCGCAGCATTAGCTATCAATGGTATTTATTTATTAAAATATGCTAAAGTTCCAGGGACACTTATAGAATTAGGGTTTTTGTCAAATGAAGAAGAGCGTGACAATTTAAAAACAGAAACATATCAGCAACAGATGGCAGCAAGTATTTATGAAGGTGTTTTACGTTATGTTACAGAGGATGTCGAAAAGGGGAAATAATGGAAAGTTTTTATAAGTTAAGTGTGAACTTTATCACTTAGATTTTCAATAAATTATGTTATACTAGCGGATGAATGCACATGTCGTAACTTATTTTGAAAGGGATGTGAGATGCACATGTTAACAAAAGAAGAAGTCGTTCAACTGATCGGTCAAGTTAAAGACCCTTTTTTACATAGATCACTTGAAGAAACTGGTGGTATTGTTGAAGTCAATATTCGTGAAGAGAAAAAGCATGTCAGCTTAAAAATTGCGATTGCAAATCCAAATTCAGCCGAACAAATGCAACTTCAACAAGAGTTAGTCGGCATTTTAAAGAAAAATGGCGCAAATACTGTCGGCCTACGTTTTGAAGCGTTACCTGACGAGACGATTAGAAAATTTCAGCCAGCACAGGAGCAAGCCGAGAAAACAATTTTAGAACAAGCAGATCAACCGCATTTTATCGCCATCGCCAGTGGTAAAGGTGGTGTCGGAAAGTCAACAGTTACTGTTAATTTAGCAATGGCTTTAATGCGTTTAGGTAAAAAAGTCGGTATTATTGATGCGGATATTTATGGTTTTAGCGTACCCGATATGATGGGGATTGAAAACCGACCGACAGTTCGCGGAGAGAAGATTATTCCCGTCGAACGCTTCGGCATTAAAGTTATTTCAATGGGCTTTTTCGTTGAAGATAACTCACCAATCGTATGGCGTGGTCCAATGCTCGGTAAGATGCTCGGCAGTTTCTTCCGTGAAGTCGAATGGGGTGATCTCGATTATTTACTATTAGATTTACCGCCAGGAACAGGCGACGTTGCACTTGATGTTCACGAGCTTATTCCCTCATGTAAAGAAATTATCGTCACAACACCACACCCAACAGCCGCATTTGTTGCGGCACGAGCAGGACAGATGGCACTAAAAACAGAACACGAAATATTAGGTGTCATTGAAAACATGTCTTATTTCGAAAGTAAAAAAACAGGCGAAAAAGAATACGTCTTTGGACGTGGTGGCGGTACAAAGCTCGCCGAAGTATTAAAAACAAAGGTTTTAGGACATTTGCCACTTCAACAACCATATGAAGAAGAAGATATTTTTGCACCATCTGTCTATCAAGAAGATCACCCGATCGGAAAAGAATATCATAAAATGGCTGCTAAAGTGATAGCATCTATCGAAGAATAATTTTATTAGGAGGTGATACTTTTGGTCACCTCTTTTATTATTTACATTATATCATTGTTGACATTTAATGATTGTTTTCCTCGGTATCATCGCTTTCCTCGTTTGCTTCGTCTTCATTAGCTTCGTTATTTTCATCATCACTCTCCTCGTCATCCTCTTCCTGCTGATCTTGCTCCTTCTCGGCAGCTTCTAAAAGTAATTCAGATATTTTTTCTTGAAATAAAGGCGTTTCTAACGTTTGCTGAATCGTTTCTTCTAAATGAGAACGAAATTGTTGACTTTTTAACAATGTTAGCATTTGCTCAGTAATCTCAGGGTTTTGTAACAATTCAAGCATCTGTTGTTGATATTCAGAATCATTCATTAATTTCTTTGTAAGCTTCATATGTTCCTCTTCCATAGATGATGCGAAGTTTTCGATAAATGTCGAATCATTAAAAAGATTAATCCACATTTCTTGACTTTCTTCGGAGGTAAATGCGTCATTTATAGCTTGTTTGACGACATCTGATTCAATAACTAATTGTTTTTTCATGTCCTCATCATTCATGATTTCTGTAAGTGCCTTTTTTCCATCTTCTGTTTGCAATATATCAACCATCATTTTTTTTGTTGCTTCATATTCATGATTATCTTCTGGGGTTGCATTTTCTCCGTTACATGCGCTTGTAAAGATTAAAATGAGAGCGATCAAAGTATATACTAAAGGAAAACGTAACATTTGCCATTCCCCCTTTCTATATATGATTAATATGAGTGTAGCTTATAAAAAATATGCACATTATGAAGGAAAAAAACGTGCATTCATGATAAAATACAAACTATACGTTGGAGAAGGAATAATGATCAATAAGAGGGATTATGCATCAGTAGGAGGAAGTTAATTGAATAGTCGCAAATTAGTAGGTTTGTTTTTTAAAACATTGTTTATTGGTGGTATCGTATGTTTAATCACAAGTTTTTTTGTGAAAGGGCCAGAATTTATTCATGCGTTTTATCCCTTTAATTTTTTAGATATTTTGGGATTGATAATATTTTTCCTTGGACTGGGCTTCGTATTTAGTGTCATTAGTCAAACGGGTTTTTTCGCTTATTTATTTATCAATCGATTAGGATTAGGGATCTTTCGTACGTTTTGGCCTACCGTTCAATTAGTTTTAATCGCTTTTGTTGTTTTTGATTTAGTTTATTTCCCATATAAAGGATCAGACGGAGAATTCCCTCTTTATTTACTAATATTAATGTCGTTAGCTATCTTAGGTTACGGTATATTGATCGCTTGGATAAAAGCGAAGCAAACACATCCTCGTGCTTTTGTACCAGCTTTATTTTTAATGGTCGTTATGACAGCAGTAGAGTGGGTACCGGGTTTACAGGCAAGTGGAACCGATTATGCATGGTTAATGATTACGACATTACTTGCATGCAACACGTATCAACTATTAATTTTACATCATTTAACAAGGGAAGATGGAAAAGGTAAAGAAAAACGTAATCAAACTCAAGAGAAACCACAGTTAAATTAAATGAAACACCCTAATGATAAATGCCAATTGATTCATTAGGGTATACATTATCTTTAATAAGTGTCGGTTTATTTATTCAATAAGTTTTGCTTCTGAATTTGCCTGATTTATAAGTTCGGAAATAGATACAAATGTAAACCCTTTATTTTTTAAACCGGGCAAAATAACGCTTAATGCTTTTTCAGTTTGTTTGACGGAATCAGAAGCGTGTAAAAGAATAATATCCCCATTTTCTGTCTCCTTCATGACATGATCTACAATAATATCTGTTCCTGGATTTTTCCAATCATGTGGATGAACATTCCAATGAATAGATTTTAACTCTAAACGTTCTGCCATCTCAATAATATCTTTATTGAAATGTCCACTCGGTGCTCGTAGTAAATTGATATCATCATATTCTAATTTTCGAAATACTTCCTTAGCCTTCAATAAATCCTTCTTAACCTCTTCTATGTCTTGATCAAGGTAACTCTTGTAGCGATAGCCGAGCATTCCTAATTCATGATTTGCTTCTGTTATGTCTTCAACAATTTCAGGGTGACGCTCAGCCCATTCACCACTGACGAAGAATGTCGCTTGTATGTCTTCTTGCTCCAGTTGTTCTAATATACCATGTACTTTTTCATCACCCCAGCTAATATTAAAGGTTAGGGCGATATTTGTTTCATTTGCATTTCCCCGTGCCAAGGCGGATGGATCATCTTGTGAAAATACTGACAAAAATCCATCATGTTCAAACCAAATAAATAAGGATGTAAATAAGGCAAATATAACGACAACGGCCCACCGTCGAAAATGTTTAATATTTAGCACATAAAAGCGTTGCAAAATATTTTCTCTCCTCTCAATCTGCTTAGGTAAACTTATCTTTTTGTTTGTATATTATGAGCATTTGCCGTGGATTATGAACGAGCCTTATTCGTTTAAAATATTTTACGAAAATAAAAGGTAAATATTAGGGGATATTATATTACATAGATGAACCGTTAAAATAAAAATATGCACGTGTTTAAACAAATGTGTCAAACTTTGATATTTTATAAGTTTTTGTGAGTTTTTTTCTTGTATTATTCGGGTAAATATTGTTTCATATATAAGGGTGGTACTTCTTTGAATATTTTAGAAAATCCGTTAGGGGTGAGATAAAATGTTAGGATTGCTCATTAATCAAATGGAGCAAAAGGAAATCGAATACTTGTTAAAACGAGAGCTTGAAGAATTGTTAATGGATTTAGAAGACCATAGAATAGACGAGCTAGTAAAACAAACAATGCGAGAAAGATATAAAGTTTTATTTCAGCTTCTTCGTCGATTTGCTAGTGAACAAGAGTGCTTGAAGTATATGTTGAAATAAAGCGTGAGGATTATCAACATATTTTATGATAAATTTTAAATTTCATGTTGAAATGAGAATATAATTGTGATAAATTATTCTTTGTCGTCAGATTTACAGCTTATTTAAAAAAATGTATAAAAAGTTGTTGACAAAGAAGAAAAATAGTGATAAATTATAATTCGTCGCAAAAACACAGCATATATGATTGCTCTTTGAAAACTGAACAAAACGAACCTGTATGTCAAGTTATAGAATCGAGATTAAACTTTTTTGAGAGTTTGATCTTGGCTCAGGACGAACGCTGGCGGCGTGCCTAATACATGCAAGTCGAGCGCGGGA